>Ga0209801_1000884_pt1 | contig 19159 bp, 17 predicted proteins | sample GraSoiAngelo_127_FD_185884 | JGI IMG/M metagenome (GOLD analysis project Ga0209801, IMG submission 185884) | Grasslands soil microbial communities from the Angelo Coastal Reserve, California, USA - 14_0927_09_40cm (SPAdes) (version 2) | ecosystem: Environmental > Terrestrial > Soil > Grasslands ... | reverse complement strand
GCCACATCACACGGGACGAGTTACGTCGATTGTTGACTCAGACGGAGTCGGCAAATGGTTTCGCGAATCGCTTCTGCTGGCTCGCGGTGAAACGCAGCAAGTGCCTGCCCGATGGTGGTGCAATTCAGACCGTGAACTTTGAAGACGTTGTCGCCGAGCTGCAAGCAGCGGTCAGTTTCGCGAAAGATTTTGTAGAGAAGGGCTTATTTCTTAATTCGCGCTGCCGACAGTTATTGCGCCTAATCCTACCCCTTACTACCGGGTCGGGGGCACCCCTGCATTGGGCGAGGCACCGCAGAAGTCCCCTTTCACGTTCACATCGCGCGTGTGAGGGTTGTTTATGGCTAAAGGAACGTATCGATTGACCGCCGAACAGCGGGAACCGTTGCAGCTGAATTGGGCCGGGCAACCGATCCGTGAAGGTCAAGGGTACGGAGGGAAACCGGAGAACATACCTGCGACTTGGTTGCAACCGAAACCCCAAAACTGGGTAATAACATCCAGCGACGTGTGCGAGGTATTTGGAAACGGCGCGTACACACTCACTCTTGCTGAGGCGGCGAAGCAGTTGGAGCTTCTCACCGGCGCACACCGGACGTCGTGCTATCGCGCGCTAAAGCCGGACGGACGTTGTGCCAAACATCTTCACATCAACGGGACAAGGCTTAGTTGGAGATGATCTGATCTTGTAGCACCGGCGCAATTTGTAGCAGAGCCGCACCGCCTATGCTCCTGAACATCTTACGCGCGCGAGGGCCGAAAGGAAGCCTAGCAAAAGGAAGATGAAGCAACAGCGTCGACCTGTGAAGTCGTGCACCAAACCCAAACGAAGGGCCTCCAAATGAAATACTGGGAAATCATCGCTAACAATCTCAGCAGAGCCGGTTGGAGTTGGGGCTGCGCCGCAGCTGTGGATTCCCACGGGCGAACGATCTTCGTTGCTGACGCGCATCGCAACGGTCAAGGCTTCATTGTGCGTGCTGATGAAAAACTGACGGCGTTTATTGAACTGAGAGTGGTGACTCGAGGCCGGTCCGGCTTTATTCATACAGTTTGAATTAGCGGTGGAGATCGCGAAAGGCCAGTCTGCGCCTTGTTAGGAAGCACCTGACGTCTCTCTTGACGAGGCGGCGGCACTTCTTCCAAACTGTGCGGAATACTTGGCATCGAAACTGACAACAAAAGTTCAAAGCGAGTGGGTTGGGCGTCCATCCCCCCTTAAGAATGACGGCCATCCGTGACCTCCCCAAGGTTGCCAATTGTCTTGTTTCCCGCTTGCCTGGGGGGGCGAGGCTTTGGCAGCATGGAAAATTATGACCGCGCCCATGACTCGCAAGGCAAATCTACCGAACTCAACTCGGCTGGCTATGAGTCCAGTCATCATTGATCGAAGATGGTTCGCGATCGGTTATGCCGGCCTGTCCGGAACAGAGTCAGACCGACTCCTGTGATGCTGCGCGTAGGCCTTATGGCGATGGGCGGATCCCAATGGATCGCGGCCGTGCATAACATTCACAGCTTGCTCTACGGAAACAGCCTGTTGCCAGCAGGGGAGCGAGGCTCACTGCGCCTTTACCTCGATTACGGAAATGACCACAGGTCGGATTACCAGGAAGCTCGCATGTTTTCCGCAGGCGTGCACGTGACTCACATTTCTCCAGCAGCATCACTCTCGCTTTACCGCAAGCTGCGCCGGATCGCGTCCAGCGTAGTGCGCCAGCGCCGCTGGCCGGAGCTACCGCGGCTAGATTTGCCCCGGTTATTGCACAAGCATCGCACCGATGTGTTGTTTGCTCTAACGTACATCGAGCATGACATTGGCATCCCGCAAGTCTCCTGGATACCCGACTTCCAACACGTTCATCGACCCGACTTCTACTCGGTCGAGGACCGGCAGCGCTTAGATCGGCACTTTGCGCGAGCCATGGCAAAGGCGGATCGCGTCATCGTGACCAATCAGTGCACCTACGACGATGCTGTTCGGCTTTATCCCGAGAGCAAACAAAAGTTGGCACTCTTGGCCTCCAGCAAGTATCTGGGATGCGATTGGCGGAGGGGCGATACCCAGCGAGTTCTCCTCAAATACGATCTACCGAAAAAGTTCCTGCTCTTCCCTTGTCAATTTTGGAAGCACAAGAATCACACCACGGTGTTCGGGGCGATCCATCTCCTACGCGAGCGCGGCATTGATGATGCTGCTTTGGTCTGCACCGGGTATCCGCACGACTACCGATTTCCCAATTATGCAGCAGAGCTCCGGGAGTTCCTTACCACACACAGGCTCGAGGCCGCTGTGCGTGTGCTTGGACTAATCCCGCGTCACGATCAAGTGCAACTCATGCGCGCGGCGGCGGCGATCGTCCAATCCTCCTTGTTTGAAGGACGGAGTGCCGTGATCGAGGAATGTGAATCACTCGGGAAGCTCGTGTTCGCCTCTGACATCCCGATGCATCGTGAACAGCGTACCGAGCGAGTACACCTTTTTGAGCCAACCTCGGCAGAGGCGCTCGCCGATTTGCTTGCCCAGCAGTGGCCAGCGTTGATCCCTGGTCCAGATCCGAAGTTGGAAGCTGCGGCCGAAGCAAAGTATCATATTCGCATCCGTGAATTTGCCCGGCGGTTCATCGCGCTTTGTGGCGACGTCGTGGAACACAGGAGCCCTGCATGAATTATGCCCCATTATCGCTAGGCAACCTGCAACCCGCTCCGTGAACATAGATGAAACTAAGTGTGTTCGGAATCGGTTATGTGGGTTGTGTGTCGGCGGCGTGCTTCGCAAAAGAAGGGCATGATGTCATAAGCGTTGACGCAAACCGCGTTAAAGTCGAGATCGTCAATAGCGGCAAGAGTCCGATTGTAGAGCCGGACATTGACGAGTTGATAGGCAAGATGGTACGCGAAGGTCGCTTGCGGGCCGTGACCGACGCGATCGAAGCGGTGAAAGGATCAGAGATGTCGCTCGTCTGCGTCGGCACGCCGAGTCAGCCGAACGGGAGTCTTGATCTTTCGCACATCGAGCGCGTCTGCAGGGAGATAGGCGCCGGCGTGCAGGCAAAGCGCGAGCGGCACACCGTCGTTATCAGAAGCACGATTTTGCCGGGGACGATGGAGAACCTAGTCGTGCCCGCGCTCGAAGCCGGCTCGGGAAAGAAGGTTGGGCGCGACGTCGGCATCGCTATAAACCCGGAATTCTTTCGCGAAGGGACATCGCTCAGGGACTTCTACTCGCCGCCTTTTACTTTGATCGGCGCGGAGGAAGAAGACGCGATGCTCGTGCGCCGTCTTTATCAAAATGTGAACGCTCCCATTTTTGTCATGGGTGTTGGCGCCGCCGCAATGGTCAAATACGCGTGCAATTGCTTTCATGCGCTCAAGGTTTCGTTCGGCAATGAGATCGGCAACATCTGCAAGGCGCTCTCGATTGACAGTCACGAAGTAATGGACGTGTTTTGCCAGGACACAAAGCTCAATCTCTCTCCTTACTACTTGAGGCCCGGCTTCGCCTTTGGTGGCTCGTGTCTGCCGAAAGATTTGGGAGCCATCACCTGCAAGGCTAAGGAACTGGAAGTTGACGTGCCGGTTCTCTTGTCCGTCCTACAGAGCAATCACTTGCAGATCGAACGTGCTCTCGAGATGGTCTTGCGTGCGAACACCCGCCGCATCGGTCTTTTGGGCTTAAGCTTCAAGGCGGGCACCGACGACCTGCGCGAATCACCTATCGTCAGCTTGGCCGAAAGTCTTATTAGCAAAGGCATGCAACTCGCTATTTACGACCGACAAGTTTCGCTGGCGCATCTCTTGGGCGCAAACAAAGAGTACATAGAGCGGCAAATCCCGCACATCTCTCAACTGATGCGCTCCAGTTTGAAGGAGGTCTTAGATGCTTCGGATGTTTTAATTATCGGGAACAACTCTGAAGAGTTCCGTGAGATTGAATCTGAATTGCGGCCCAACCATTTGGTAATTGATCTGGCAAGATTATGGACGGGACGCACAACGGGCAGACAGTACGATGGCATCTGCTGGTGAAACTCTGGAGAGCGAGTGGTTTTGATATTCAGTTCCTTCGCGTGCGCGTTCGCGTGAGGGAGTGAGAGCAGGAAGGCACGCTGTTATCGTCGATTAACACCCTGGGGCTGCGTACCAGCGCTCGATTCTAATCGATCAACGATCTGGATTGCCGACGCACATCGCGACGGTCACCGCCTCATTGTTCGTCCTGGTCACTCACCGGCGCACACCGGACGTCGTGCTATCGAGCTCTAAAACTGGATGGCCGTTTCGGACGGCATCTGCACACCGACGGCACAACGCTAAGCTGGCGTTGATCTGATCTTGTAGCACGGGCGGGATTGTAGCCGGGCCGCACCGCCTATGCTCCTGAACATCTTACGCGCGCGCGCGAGGGAAGCGCATCCTGTGATCTCAACGCCGCGATGATCTTTGCTGTCCGTGTCACTCGCACTGGCCGACGACTATCGGAGAACCGGGAAGGCCAAACAAATTTAAGTCTCAAGCTGTTGAGAGACTTTGCGCCGTATTAGCTTTAGTACAAAAGTATTCACGCCCATCACTTCTGCTGGTACAGGACAACCAGCACGCCTCGGAATTCTTGCTCTCTCGTATGTGGGAAGTTAGCCTGCAAGGTCGTTTGAATCGGTCGCATTTGCTCCCAGTTTATGTGGCTGAGAACGAGCCACACCCGCTCGTAACCCTTAGGTATCGTCCTGACCATGGAGTCGCTTGGTTGCCTCATGGCCCCTGTTCCCTTTTTTGTCCAGTCGTAAGGCTCTGGAAAGACGATCTGCCACGTTTGGGCCTCCGGATTCAAGCGCCGGACATAGTAATCAAATCCGAAGCGCACACTCCCAGGATAGAAAAGGATCCCATCCTTCGGTAAGGCGTGGGAAACCACGTATGCAGTTGCTCCCCTCCAGTCTTCCTTAGGCGGATGAGAGTAATATCTAAAATCAGCCCGAGCTGACAGCGCCAACAGAGCAATCAGGCTGACACCAGAGATCCAACTGGGACGGACCTGGGAGATCCCCACCGCCGCCAGCAGCACCAAGGGCGGCAGGCATATAATGAAATACCGAGGGCGTAATACTGGCTGCCACAAGGAAATAGCAATCCCGGTCACCAAAGGAACAAAGAACCAACTCAACAAGAAAGCGTAGCTCCAAGTCTTAGATAACTCTTTCCATTGAACCCATGCTTTCAATGTACAGAGGAAGGCAATGCTGCAGGGAACAAAATACGCCAGGAGGAGAAGCCTTCCCCCTCCTACCAAGGAATTAAAAAGCCAGTAAACGTCGTGGGGCCTGGTCTTAGCAATCCCGGATAGCGGGCCCGTCCCCCGAGCCAGGGCAAATATGGCAAGGGGAACCAAGAGCATGCTGATCGCAAGAACGGCTACGAGGAGTCCACGCCAGGGTATATTCCGTCGGCGGACCAATATCACCCAGACCCAATGAGCCCCCAGTACTAAGACGCTGAAGAAATGCGTATAGACAGCAAGCGTGGCAGTCAGAATATATCCTGCCCACTCATTTCGCGATGAATGCTCAATAGCCCTAAGGAAAAACATAGACGAAAGGGCAGTTAGGAGCACCATTAAACTATATCCTCTGGCTTCCTGTGAATATTGGATATGAAAGGAGTTTGTCGCGAGGAGCGCAGCCCCCATAAGACCCACCTTTGTGTCAAACAACCGTTTCCCAAGCACATACACCAAGCCCACGGCCAACACACCTGTCAAAGCGGAAAGGCTCCTGAGAACGAATTCACTTTCGCCCAGGTTAACCCAGAGACGAAGCAGGCAATAGTATAGTCCCATATTCGCTTCGAAATGAGATAACACCTTCCAGAAAGCCTCCCAATCCAAGCGAACAATGGCGACGGTTACGGCTTCGTCCCACCAGAGGCTTTCACTTCCCAGCTGGAGCAGTCGGAGCAGGGCAGCCAGGATCAAAATACTCAGTAGAATGTATGGCGCTGCGGATACGTATCGCTTCAACCTTGTCCTCCATTCTTGCCGCATCGAACTAGGCTCGGAGTCTCGTAGCAGATGGTGTTGATCGTGAGCATCAGTGACTTAGGAGGTTCGCGTCGAATCGGCATTACAAGCATTGCAATCCACACTGCGAACTCGAACCGCAGGCAATTCTGGCGTGTCTTCGGGACGCCGAGTACCGATGCCGCAATGATCTTTGCGCGGGCGAACTTCGTAAATATGCATCTCTCTAGTGTAACCGACGTTTCAAACCGGAGCGTGTTTACCAATTCCCGAGCAGTCGGTGAACGTCGAAATGGAACACGCGTGAATCTTCGCGGTAAAACGTCGCAACGGTACTTGTTGGATTCGATAGCTAGGCAAGTTGTCACTACCAACCGATGATGCGACTTGCAAATGGCAATCGAAAATCGTAAATTGCAAAAACGCACCGTTAGCTCAATTGGCAGAGCAAGTGACTCTTAATTCAAGAAAAAGTTTTTGCGCGCGTTTTCACTGCGTTGCACAGCGTCGCGAATGCTAGGTAATTCGGCCATTCACCATTCGCAGCACGTTACGCAGAATTATGTAGCTTTGCGCGGAAAAATCCTGAGACTGTAGAAAACGACCGTGAACTTTGCGCGGTGAATAGCAGAAATCTGTTTTTCTAAGACGCCTTTTCCCCGACGCGCTGTCATGGTCATCCCTCCGAGCTTCACAGCACCCATCCCTCACTGAAAGGAGATCGCCGCCAGCCTCTCGTCGTAGCGGCGAATTACCTCGTGGAAGAGTCTCTTCGATCGGCGGAACTCGGCAGGCATCGCCATGCCGATGTCGGCCAGGATGCGGCTGTTGAAGCCGAACATGGCGTCGACGGCGGAGTGCATCGCGTTGATGCTGCAGACGGACCACGTGCCGGTGAAGTACTCCCAGTAGAACACCTCCAAGGGGCCGTATCCCATGTCCACCGGCGTCGCGAAGTCGACCCGTCCGAGCATCACGGCTATCTCACGCAGGACGAACTCGCGATGCGCGAAGGTGGACGGTGGGACGGGCTTGCGGAGATAGAAGTTCAGCAGCGTCCCCGGCTTCAGGTCTTCCAACCACAGCTGGGGTGGTGCGCCGTAGATCGTGCCGGAGCCCTGCCCGGGGAGCCACAGGGCGCCGGGGATCGTTCCGAACAGCCTGGCCATCCCGGCCACCGCCGGCGAGGGCGTGCGGTAGTTGCCGCTGTTCCGGGCGCCGAGCAGCGCCTCGTCGTTGATCCGGTCGTTCGTCTCGTCGACCCAGCTGTGATCGCCGGCTAGGTAGGCGACGATCTCCTCAACAGGCCGAAGCTCCCACGCCTTGAAGTTGAATCGCCTCCAGGTCACCGTTCGCAGCGACACGTCGTGGTGTCTGAGCGCGGCGATGAGCGTCCGTGAATCGATGCCGCCCGTAATCGAGACGATCGGCTGTCGGCGCGCGAGAAATCCGGCCATGCCACGAAAATAAGCATCGATGGCCGCGAAGAACTCACCGAAGGTGGCCGCGGGGCGCCGCCGCTCGCGTCGCGGCCAGTAGCGGAACAGGCTCTGCGCCTCGACGTCGTAGCCGTGGTTCGGCAGAAGCGCCAGAATTCCCTCGTGTAGGGTGGCGTCGGTCGGCAGAAACGCCGGATCCCTCTGGCGAAACCACTCCGAGCCGACGAGGTGCATCATGTCCGGCCACAACGAGTCGCCGAAGGTGTGCGCGAAGAGCTCCGGATGCGACGCCAGGCCGAGCGCCCCTGACTGGCGGTAGAAGACCGATCGCGCGCCGAACGCGTCATGGTAGAAGCGCGTGCGGCCGTCGCGGCGGGTGATGATGGCGAAGCGACCGCTCAGCTGGTCGAGGACGTCCAGAAGCCGGTCTCCATCGGCGGCCGCAAGGACCTCGAGTGGCGTCCGATCAAGCGGCTCCGCCGTGAAGAAGGCGTCACCGACGAGCACCGTGATACGGTCGCCCTGCTCGTGACGTGCGACCCGGGTTTCCGGATGCGTCACGAGGACGAACGGGCCCAACATGGTCGTCACCCACGAGCGGCCGAGCCTCGACCAGAGCTCACTCCCTGCAGGCGGGGCGGCCGCAGCATAGAAGAGGAAGCCGAAGCGGAAGAGGAGCCGGTCTTCTGTCTCCGGCGGGACCACGTGTGGCGGAGCGATCGCCCGGCTGATCCTGCGGAGTAGGGACCGGAATGAGACCCGCACCCGTCCAGTCTCTCCAGAACGCCGCAGGGCGCAACTGCTCCTCCGGCGCTCCGAGGGACGTCTGGGGAGCCCCATCGGTGGCTCCCGGGCCACTCCTCCTCTTCCGAGATCGCAATAACGGACTTCCGTATAAAAAAGTAGGGTCAGAAATTATCTCGAACCGCCCCGGGGGCCTGGGAATACGCCTTGAAATTCGCTGATTTCCGCTAATGTCTCAATCCGCTACTCGCGCTTCCTCCCTTTGCTAGCCGCCCGCTCCTTGACCTGCGCTGCGCGCCGCTCCAGAATAGCCGGGGCCGTCGCCCGCATCGTCGGCCGTTGCTGGGTTGGGTGCATGGACTACCGATACGAAGAGAACGAGGCTAGCTACCAGCGTCTAGAGAAGACGGCCGACAGGGCAGTCGACTATGCTGGCCGAAGCTTCGACAATTTCGACCTGCGGCCGTTTCTGGAGGCGGTGCTTTCGCTGATGACATTCTCGGGACGCCACCCGCGCGCGTTCGAGTACGGGACCGGGACCGGATCCGGGGCATGTTTTCTGGCGGCGCGGGGATTCGTTGTGGACGCCGTCGACATTTCGCCGACCGCGATCTCATTGGCGCGCCGCTTCGCCGACGAGCGCGGCCTGACGGTGTCGTTCACGGTCTGCGACATCCGCTCGATGACACCGCCCGGACCTCTGTACGACCTGGTCGTCGACAACTTCTGCCTGCAGCAGCTGGTCAGCGACGGCGAGCGCCGCAGCGTCCTGTCGATGGCGCGGAGTCTGCTCAAGCCTGGCGGATACTTCGTCATCGGCACGGTCCTTTATCGCGCAGGTCGGGACTTCGGCACGGATCGCTTCGACCCGTCGACCGGGATCGTGTACCGACGCCCCCCGGCCGATTCCGGGACACACGAAGCGGCCGTGCGCGACGGGGCCGAATGGTTGGTGCCGTGGCGGCGATACGTGTTGAGCCCGGAGTTGTTGCGGGCCGAGCTGGAACGGGCCGGGTTTCGCGGGACGTATCAGGACGGTGCCCGTTGCCTGTGTGTGCCGGCTGCGAGTCCGCTGCTCGACTCCCCTGCGGCCGGGCGGAACCGCTGCGCGTAAAATCCCATGCCTCGTCCCGTGATTGCCTGCTGCGCCTATCCGTTCGGTTACGGCCCGGCGTCGAAACTAATCGTGTTGGCGCGCGCGCTGCGCGATCGCGGTTGGGAGCTGGTGTTCTTGGGAACCGGCATTGCCTATGAGCTCGCTGCCCGGAGCGACGTGTTCGCGCAGGTCATAGAGGCCGAGCCGGCCGAACCGGAGACTCGCGGCTGGCTCGATGCGGCGACGGCGCTTCTTTCCGTGATGGATCGTGACTTCGCGACCATCGCGTGCGAGTCTGGCCGGCCATACTTCGTCGTCGACAGCCTCCTATGGATGCGCGACCGGGTGCCGGACGTGCTCCTGTCGGCCCGCCGCTACTGGGTGCAGGACTTTCCCGGCGTCCGGGCACGGTTGGCGGAAATCCAACCGACTCCGACGGTCGTCGGCCCCATTGTGCCTACTATGAGTCGCGCCAAACCGGGCCCCAACGCGGGCCTGGTGCTCAATCTCGGAGGGATGGAGTCGCCCAACGGCGACGCCGAGGACGCGATGACCTACGCGGACTTCGTCGTCGACGGCTTGCTCCGGTCCGAGCTCCTTGCGCGATTTTGCGGCCGCGGCACGGTGTTGGGCGGACGCGGCATCATCGATCATCTGACCCGCCGTCACGGCCGGACAGGTCTTCAATTCGCGTCGCTGTCGCACGACGAGGGTCTCGGCCGTCTTGCAGGAGCGGCGATGGTGCTGACGGCGCCAGGTCTGACGGCCACTCTGGAATGCTTTCAACTCGCGGTCCCGACGTTCTTCCTCCCCCCGCAATATTACAGTCAGTGGTGGAGCCTTCACGTGCTCCGTCGAAGCGGGTTGGCCCCGGCCTCGTTTCACTGGCAAGATCGGTTGGCCGAGAGCCCCATTATCGAGAGAATGCCGGAAGCAACCCGCGGACCGCTGCTTCGCGGAATCATCGATCGGCTTGTCGCAGACGAGACCGCGCAAGCAGCGTACGTCGATTGTCTGGGCGCAGCGGCGGCGACGGATCGACCGGCGCTGGCGGCTCGCCAGCGGGCATTTTTTGACTCGCTCGGGCCCAACGGCGTCGAAACAATCGCCCGCGAGCTAACGGAGCTCTATGGTTGACCCAAGGTCACCGATGTACGACTGGATCGCACAACTGTTTCGGGACGAGAACATGCTCCGCATGGGGCATGGACAGCTGGTGGAAGACCGGAACCTCGGCTTCGGATGGGTGTACTATGCGCTGGCCCGGCTGCTGCGGCCCGAGCGGGTCGTCGTGATCGGCTCGTACCGCGGCTTCGCCCCGCTGGTTTTCGGCAAGGCCCTGCACGATAATGGTGGGCAGGGCTCGGTGTGGTTCATCGACCCGTCGCTCGTCGATAACTTCTGGAAACAAGCAGACGCCGTCGCCGCGCACTTTGCCAGGTTCGGCGTGACCAACATCCGGCACTTCCTCATGACCACGCAGAACTTCGTCGGTACCGGGGAATACGAGGTGCTCGGGCCGGTCGAACTCACCCTCATCGACGGCCTGCACACCGAAGAGCAGGCCGAGTTCGACTTCAACGCTATCGGGCCCAAGCTGACAGCCGCCGGAATCGTCCTGTTCCACGACAGCGTGGCAATGAATGTGTCGCCGGTCTACGGCCCCGACCGGGCGTATACTTGCACGGTGCGTCGCTTCATGGATCGGCTCAAGCAACGGCCCGAGTTTCAGGTTTTCGATCTGCCATTCGGGCCGGGCCTGACGCTGGTGCGCCGGGCGGAATTGCCGCCGGCATGACGCCGCCGGATCTAGCGAAGCGCCTGCACCGCCTCGCGCTGGTACTTCAGCTCAGCATAGTCGGTCGGTCTTCCTGCGATGTATCCGAGCTCCTTCATGAAATCGAGGAGTCGGTTCATGGCCTCCTGGTTGTCGAGCGCTTCCACATTCGGCCGGTTGTGCTTCAACGCGGCACGGACGAATTCCGGGCTGACGCCGATGTAGGCGCCCCCGATGGTGGCAGCCTCATCCGGCGCCTGATCGATCGCCTGGCTTCCCCGGACGAAGGCAGCCACGGCCCGCTTCACCAAGTCGGGCCGCTCCCGGAGGAATCGCCGCGAGGTGGCCAGGGCACACCCCGGCGCTCCCGGCCAGAGGTCCCCCGTGCGCCGTGCCACGTAACCGATGCCCAACTCCTGTAGCATCGTCGCGTACGGCTCTACCATGGCGGCCGCATCCGCGCCCTGACCGACCAGGGTCAGGATCGCGCCGTCGCCAGAAGGCTGGCGGATCTTCTTCACCTGGTCGTCCCAACCAAGGCTGCGCATAAGCCCGTTAGCGGTCAGATCCTTAATACCCCCGGGTTGGGGAACGGCTACTGTCCGCACTTGATCCAGCGCGAGCCCGCTTCGAACCACGACGGCCGCTTCCTCGTAACCGCTTCCGCAGATCAGCATGAGCTCGTCGCCCCGCGCGCTGGCCGCCGCGACACGAGTCCAGGGGATCACGGCAAACTGGACGGCGCCGCTCCGCAACCGCTCCGGTACCATCCACGCAGTGGGCTGGATCTCGATCTCGACGTCGAGGCCCTCGTCAAAGAAGAAACCTTTCTCCTTGGCGACGTACGCCGGCATCTGGCAGATACCCCGCAGCAGTGACATGAGGATGCGTTCCATCCGTCCTCTCCTATCCGGCGGTTTCGGCGGCCCGACGGGGCGGGGCGGGACAAGGGCGCGGCGCCCTCTCCGGATCCGCGCCGTTGGGAGAGCCGGTCGTCATCGCGGCCTCGATCCCGCGCCGGTCGGCGCCCGTGTCCTCGGTCACAGGGCATGACGCCCCTGGAGAGGTGAAGAGGATGTCCCGCAGGCGCTGAGGAATCGCCATCTCCGCCCGCTCAACATACAGGTGGACGACCGCGGCCAGCGTGCGATGCATGGCGGGCTTCAGATACGACAAGCGCCCTTTCGGAATGTGGAAGTGTGGGTAGGGGTTGGCGTCCCATATGATCAGCTCACCGCGCCGGTCGAACCCGTAGTCGAAGGCCACGAAGTCCAGCCCCAGGCACGTCCGTGCCCGCTGGAAGACCTCGTGATAGGGGTCCGGCCGGCTGAAATAGAACTCCTCCTGGCTCCGCGTGGTCTCGTTGTGAAAGCGGATGTCGCCGCGCGTGATCCAATCCTGGGTCGCCTGCATGTGGTGAGGGACGCCCACGCGCCCGGCTACTAGGTAGCGGAACTTCCTGAACAGGCCGTCCTCCGGACTACGGACGTCGACGAGCTCCACGGCAATCGGGCGTCGGAACCGCTCGAGCGCTATCGCGCGCAGCTCCCGCTCGGTGTCGGCCCGGAGCATCGGGCCTCCGTGGCCGGCGTCCTCCCGTACAAAGAGCGGTAACGCCAGCCCACAGCGGGTCTCGCGGAATTCGCGATGATCGCCGATGACCCGCATGACAGGAGTGCGGATTCCCGCGCGGGACAGCCGGCTGGCCGCGTCGAACTTCGTCGCGTTGCTCAGCCGGTCTACGCGGTTGATTACGGGAATGCTTCGCCGATCGCACGCGGCGGCCAGGCGACACGCCTGGGCGTAGGCCCGCCGCGACCAGTTCTCGACAGGATCCTGGAGCCAGGGCACGTGGAGCGCGTACGACGACCAGTCGAAGATCCAGCACGGCAGCAGCCTCAGCTCGAACAGTCCCCGGATCTCAGGGACGTGTTCCTCTACCCAGTGCAGTATCACGTCGTAGAACCCGGGACTCTTGCCGGCGTGCCGAACGACTAGGAAGCGCTTCGCCTCGCCCCGCCAGCGGCGGTTAACATGCCAGTCGTGCCGCCTGAGCAGGAGCCAGTTCCTAGCGTCGACGAGCCGAGTTCTCAGCCTCACCGCCCGCTTGAGCGCACGGAGTCGGGTCACGGGCGAAAATGCTCGGTCTGCTGTGGTCGGGAGCGCAGATTGGCGGACACAGCGGCCAGCGACTGGCGCTCCTCCATCCAGCGGCGGACGGTCTCCGGATAGAAAGTACGAGTGACGAGGTCGTAAAGCAGCTGTCCAGTTTCGGTGAGGCTGATCGAGCCGCGCTGTTCTTGGATGAGCCCGGCTTCTGAGAGCCGCGTGAGAGCCTCGGCGAAATCGCTCTCCAGCGAACACCCGAACTCCTCCTCGTACGCCGTTCGCGGCAATACCTCGCCGTCCCCCAGTGTCAGGGCCAGGAATCGCAGCTTCCGCTCGTGCTCAGACAGCGCCAGGGTCTCTTCCACGGGGCTCCGGCCGGTTTCGACCCGCTCTAAGTATGTCTCGAAGCCCGCGTGATTCCGGAAAACCACGTTGTCGAGGCGCGAACGTGCGCTCATTCCAACGCTGAACTGGTTTCCGTGTCCGGTGACGTCTTCAAAGTTTCGGACAACTTCGGCCGCGGGCCCCTCTACCGGGTGGCGATGGAAGGTGTGCCAGCGCTTCGGAACGAATCCGAGCTCGCGCGCGGCGCTCGCGACCGTCGAGCGCCAGCGCACCAAGTTGGCCAGATCGAGGCGCTCGTCATCCGCCAAAGATCGAGCCACGGGCGTACGCTCGTTGACGCGCAGGTTGTAGGTCGTGATCGATTGGGCTCCGAGCCCGGCGATGGCTTCGAAGTCTCGCCGAAAGCCGTCGTGTGTTTGGCCTGGTAGGCCGTAGATTAAGTCTATATTGACCATCAGGCCGGCCTCCACGAGGAGTCGACAGCTCGCCTCGACCATCTCCCGCGTGTGTCGACGCCGGACGGTATCCAGCACGCCATCATTCAAGCTCTGAACCCCCATGCTCACGCGCCCGATCCCGTGACTCTGCAGCACGGCGACGTGCTCTGGCGTGAGCGTTTCCGGGGAAGCTTCCACCGTATGCACGTGCCTGCTACCAGAGGCCATTTTCTCAAAGACGGCCTCGAGGATCCGGGCGAGGAGCCCGGGAGGGAGGGCGGTGGGAGTGCCGCCGCCCACGTACAACTGAGTCAGCACGCTTCCCTCGCGCACCCAGTCAAGCTCGGTGATCAGTGAATCGATGTAACGGCGCTTCTGCGTGAGGTCAGCGCCGATTTTGGTCGCGTAGAAGCAGAACGTGCAGTGATAGCTGCAGAAGGGAATGTGCACGTAAATTCCGAGGTCGCGGCCGACTGGGTGCGGGCGTTCGACGCCACTGCCGGCGGTGAATCGCGGCGCCGACATCGGATAGATGTTCGGCGGTGCGTACGACACTGCTGCAGCAGGTCCCAACACGGTCAATACGCGGGTGAGATCGAGTGTTTCGGGATAGCTCGCGGTTCGAGTCATTGCGGTCCTTCGCGGTCCTCGGTGAAGGGTTGTAATGCTCGGCGAACCGGCATACAAGACCATGAGTAAAGGTAGGCAAGGCGGATGCCAGTTACGCGAGATGAAAAAAATGAGGAATTTCCGATACGCCTACGTGGCCGGCCACAAGTATTTTCCATAAGTGTTCAGAGTTTGTAGTCAGGACGTCCCAACCATGTCAACGACGTTTGCGATGAGCGCAACTTTTTGATGAAATCATTGCTGACAATCTCAGCAAAGCCGGTTGGAGTTGGGGCTGTGTCTCAGCGATTGATTCCAACGGGCGAACGATCTGGATTGCAGACGCGCATCGTGATGATGGAAAGCGTTTCGTTGTGCGTGCGGATGAAAAGTTGACGGCGTTTGTGGAACTAGAATCGGCGATTCCATATTGCGGTTTGCTTTCTTGACAGGCTGGCGAGATTTTTCGCAAGAAGCTTTTCGCCTTTAAGGCGGGCAGAAGGCATTTGGCAAAAGACTAAAAATCGTGCAGACGGCACCCAATTTGGGCGGATAAAAGGGAAATGCTTTCGGGAACTTAAACTTATAAAGAAACATTTTTATTGAACAAGCTTCGTCAGAGGATTCTTGATGCACTGCCGATACGCCTTCGGTTCGCCTTGCGTTATATGAAACTTCACCGCAGGTTTTCGTTGCTGTTATTTCCGACCTTATTCACCGAGAAGCTGATGCTGCGCATCGCGATTGATCGGCGCGATATACTTCGACAAGCAGCAGACAAGATGGAAATGCGGCGTTACGTAGAGAACAAGGTTGGAAAGCGTTATTTGCCTCGACTGTATTGTGTTACCAACGATCCTCAATCAATCCCCTTTGATACGCTGCCGAGCAAGTTTGTAGTTAAAGCTAATCATGGGTCTGCTTTTGTAAGAGTCGTGACGGACAAAAAAACCATTGATTTACAATCCTTAGTCTCCGAGTGCCAAGGCTGGCTTAATATCGATTATGGACAGTGTTATAGCGAGTGGGGATACCTCGGACTGAAGCGATGCGTCATGGTTGAGGAATTTGTCGAAAGTTCATATAAAGACAAACAAGGGATTCCCGCGGACTTCAGATTTTTGGTTTTCGATGGTCAATGCGCATTGATATTCGTCGACATAGGGAGACCTCCGTCGGTAAGAAGAAATCTATATTATCCTTCCTGGGAACCAATGCCTCTAACGCTAGGGCTTTTCCCTTGGACAGAAGGGCCGCTTGAACCGCCAGCGGACTTGAGAGCGATGATTGCTTTAGCCGAAGACGTGGCCAGAGGCATTGATTTTGTGCGAGTCGATCTTTATTCGACTCCCTGCGGACCGCTGGTTGGTGAGCTGACCATGACCCCAGGGGCAGGCATGCGGCGTTTTCCCGACAAGAAATTCGATCGTTTACTCGGTAAGAAGTGGAAGTTGCCAAAAGAGTTTTGATGGAAAGCGAGGAACCCCCCAAGGCAAGCACCAGACCATTTCGCAATCAGCCGTCACGTTTCAGCGTGGCGGCTTGTTGTCTCACGTGTAACGCTCACCACTCCTTGAAATCGCCCGCGTGCTCCTGTGTTTCTATCACATTGCCCGCTTCATCGTAAACACGAATCACAGCATTCGTGCGTGCGGATGAAAAGCTGACGGCGTTTGTGGAACTTGAATGGGCGATTCACCGTGTCAGGCGATACCCTGCATAAAAATCAGGCGCCGCCTGAATAGACAGATTTACGGGTTTTCCTAAAAACGTTTCAGGTTAAGAAAGATCTGGATCCCATCGCGACCCGCTTTGGCGCGACAATTACTTTCGACCCTGCCGCTGAAATCGACGCCCCCTTCGATAGAGCCTGCCTACGCGACGGATCGATCTAGAGAGAAGAGATGAAGTATTGCGCCCGCTCCCTCCGGACGGACCGACCAGCTCTTGCGGTCTTATCCAAGCGTTGTTTTTAACCATGCTGGCGTAAATCTGACACTTCACACACGGAGAATCCGTGTGTGCCTCCGTCACTCCCATTAGCATGTCTTTGGTTCGCTGCATCTTTTCCCCTTTAAGACATACCTCCAAGCCGCCGTTCGTAAAAACATTACCGAAGTCGTCCCAATGATTGATCGAACACCCCAGCACCCGGCCGTCGAAATTGATGTGCGGCCTTTGCCAGAGCTGGTGGCAAGAGGGCGCAATATAATTGCGATTAAACTTCTCCTCGTATTCTCGCCGATCCGCTACGCCCAGCCCCGACTCTTTCCTGATTAACTCACGATCTTTTACCGGCGAGAAAGTTTCGCCATAGAGGTCGTCCCAGGACAGTTTTACATAAAACTCCATCCCCAGCTCGCCGGCCATCGCCCGAGCCCTCGCGATCTCGTGTTCGTTGTGACCAAAGGCGACATACTGCCAACGTAAGGCCGGGTATTCGCTGCGATACTGTTTTTTGAAGGCGTTGATTCGGCGGATATGTTCGATCACTCGGTCGAAATTTCCGTTGACCCGATAGATCGAGTAAACCTCTTGGCTAGCGCCGTCGATCGAACAGGTCAGACTGCGCAGGTTATACTTTACCACGGCTTCCAAGACGCGATCGGAAGCCCGGTCGAGGTTGGCACCGTTATCGATCCGAAGCGCGACGTGTCGCTCATGAGCATGGCGCAGGATCGATTCGAGATCTTTATTGAGGAATACTTCTCCCCAGTTGGATAGCTCGATGTCCGACACCCATGGATGTTCCTGAAGGAATTTCTCGAAATTGGCGAGAGGCAGGATGCCGGTGCCGATCGACTTGGCGATAACGCCCGTTGCCGTTGGACACGAGGGGCACTTGAGCTGACATGCCGTGGACAGATCTAGCGCCACGCTGGACGGTCGGACAAACGCGTTGCAATCGTAATGTTGTGTAATCCGATCCCCTCGGGTCAGGGTCTTTATGACTTCAGGTGTTATCATGCCGTGCCGCAGTCGGAAGAATAAGTTGTTTGCGACGCGGCCCGGCCTGTGCCGCGTGATGATGCGTTGGGCTCGATCAAGCAGGGCGGTTTTTTGCTCCACACCTATGGTAAAGTTGGCGTGGAACATGACCGGGTTCGCCGGAATGTAGATACGGCTCGCTTCGGGGAATTGACGCCCCGTAAAGGTCCCCATGCCGAAGAATGAAGGTGGAAGATAGCCCGCTCGTACCTCCTTCATGGCTCGCACCAAACGATTGAAGGCAATCTGATCCCGGCCTTCGCACGCGGTCGCCCGCTGAACCTGCTGCCAAAGTTTGAGTGTCACATCGTTGGCTCGGACGGCGAAGAAGCCCGTGCACAAATTGCCCCCGGGATCATCAAGCTGACAGACGATGTCCTTGCCATTTAGGCAGCTTTGAATCGTCGTCTTGGTCGGCCCGACAAAGAGGACGTCCATATCTGAATAGACAAAGACTTCTCCCCAGTTTTTCTGAATGGTCTCGATGATCTTCGCGCTTTTAAAGCGAACGGCTTGTTGCCAATCCGCTTCCATGTAATTCCCGTGCCCGCGCGCTTCGGATGGATAAAGACAAACTTCGTAATCGTCTTTCAGTGTGCGCAAAAACCACTCATCCTTGAAAGTTTCATGGCTAGAACTGTAGACGCCGACCAGTTTCATGTCGCTTTAGGAGAGGCGGAGAATCCCTTTCAATTTACCTTTCCAGCGTTGGAGGTCAGTGATTTTGCGATAAAAAGATTCGGCCTTTCCGCCGTGGAATTCGAAGACCACGTAGCGGGCAGTTACGTCCCCGGGGTTGTGTATGCTGTGAGGATCTCCGCCGGCGTAGAAAATGATACTGTGCGCTCCCACCCGCCGTCCCAGAGTTTCGAGCTCTCCTTCGAGAAGGACGATGGCGGCCTCGTATGCATGGGCATGCGATGCATGCCCGGCGCTGGGGGGCAGAGTCGTGGCGTGCGAGTGCAATTTCCGCATACCTCCGGTGGGTCCTTCGAACAAGAGCGGTAACTCGTGCTCGGCGGCACCTTCGTTGCGGGGCTTCAGAGCATCGAAACATCCGAAACCGAGCTGGCCATTTCGGACGCCAGAGTGGGCGAGCCATTTAAACATTAGATAGTTGGCTGGTTTCGGGCTAACGGCCCGGAGAGTATGGGGGAAGTGGGACGGATAATAGACGAATTGTCCACGCCGCAATGGTAACTCCTGGTTTCCATCAGAGGAAGGCATCTGCGGCAGGATGAGGTTCGCTTCGCCCGCGAGCATTAGCAAAATCTCTTCCTCTGGATGGGTGTGGGGAGGATGCGGACAATGCCCTTGAACCAGCACTGAGACATGACACGAAAAGTCGTCTGCGTTGTCCGCGGTTCCGCGAAACTGATGATATGGCTTCCAGCCGGTTTGCTCGTCGGGATCGAGCGGAATAGTCAATGGAATGATCCGACTCGTAAGACGCTCTTTTGAGTTGATCTTGTTCCTCACATCTAAAATATACGATAACCAAGCGACATTGCACCGGGCGTCTGCTTCTCGGCCGGAGCGGGTTTTTGAGCTGGTGTCCTAGCTGAAATTTCCAGGCTTGGTTTTGACGCTAGCTTTTCC
>Ga0209801_1000881_pt1 | contig 19331 bp, 14 predicted proteins | sample GraSoiAngelo_127_FD_185884 | JGI IMG/M metagenome (GOLD analysis project Ga0209801, IMG submission 185884) | Grasslands soil microbial communities from the Angelo Coastal Reserve, California, USA - 14_0927_09_40cm (SPAdes) (version 2) | ecosystem: Environmental > Terrestrial > Soil > Grasslands ... | reverse complement strand
TGCGCCGATCCCGACCCTTCACAAGGACACGGAGGAAATTCTTGAGCATTGGCTTCAACACGCTGACGAATATTCTCTTCAGAACTAGAGTTCGAGACCACCAATGTGGCTTCAAACTAATTCAACGCAGCGCAGCTGACAGGCTGTTCCCCTTGATTGGGACGGATTATTTTGCTTTCGATGCAGAACTGATCGTGAAGGCAAAATCGCAAGGAATACCTATCACTCAGTTTGAGATCGACTGGCTAGAGAAAAGAAACGGGCTCGACTCGAGCCTTCCCGCTCTCAAAACCACTCTCGCAATGCTGATAGACCTCCTTGTGCTCCGGACGGCTTCAGTTGGCAGTCGGAACCTACTGGGGGTCCAAAGAGTAACCAACGGCTTCTTCAAGAATCCAATAACGGGCAAGACGCTCGCTTCAGAGATAACACTCATCGGCTCTGAAAATTCGAGCCTTCTCAAGATTCTGCGAAGGCTCAGATTCCAGATGTCGGTTCAATCATGAATATCATCTGGGTGAATCATCGGGACCCACGGCACCCACAGGCGGGCGGTGCCGAAGTTCACCTCAGAGAAGTTGCAAAGAGGCTTGTCAAGAAGGGTTGCGAAGTCACTTTGATCTCTGAGAGGTTCCCGGGCTCACAGGAGGAAGAATTGATTGACGGCATCAAGGTTCTGAGACGAGGAGGAAGACTCGGAATACACCTGAAAGCCCCACTGCTGGTGCGAAGACTGGCCAAGGATGCAGATATTGTCGTCGATGATATCGCTCACGCTGTGCCATGGTGGTCCCGTTTTGTAACAAAAACCCCAGTCATCGGGATGGTTCATCATGTTCACCAAACCGTAGCTACCCTAGAACTCGGCGTTTTCCTAGGGACAGCGGTAAAGCTCGCAGAGAAGACCATCAAGTCATCCTATAGCAACATCATCACTGTCTCCCAAGAGACGAAGTATCAGATCGAGAAACAACTCGGGGTTGAAAGCTCCAGAATCCACGTGGTATACCACGGCGTCGACCATGAGACCTTCCGGCCAGATGGGGAAAAATTTTCACGACCGACATTATTATCGCTGGGACGGATAAAGAAATACAAGAACCTCGATCATCTTCTACGCGCCTACGGTCAAGCTAAGACGAAGGTGCCTGACCTAAGACTTGTAATCTGCGGAGGCGGCGACTATAAAGATCATATCGTCGACCTCGCCAAATGCTTGAACCTCGACGATGTTCTATTCGTGTCCCGAGTCAGAGATGAGGAGAGGGTTCGGCTCCTGCAAAAGGCCTGGGCGCTCTGCACTCCCTCGCTCGTTGAAGGCTGGGGCCTTGTCATAACAGAGGCCGCAGCATGCGGAACTCCCACTTTGGCGTATGATGGAGGAGGCAGCAGCGAGGCGATCGTGGATGGGGAGACCGGGTACTTAGTTAAGAACGGAGACATTCAGGCGCTGTCCGAAAAAATTGTTGCGCTTAACCAAGATGATCAGCTGCGCCGATCCATGTCGAACGCCGCCTTCGAATACTCTAACCGGTTTGACTGGGACACGACCGCCAACGAAACCTTGAAGATACTAGGGGCCTCAGCTAACTAGATCCCTCACCCAAACTTATCCTTATCAGACCAGTCCAGATTCCACGATTTCGAAAATGGTTTCGAGAGGCCGTACGCTAGGCCGTCTTAGAGTGATTGAACAGCTAGCACGAAGCAACAATGGTTTTTCGCTGTCTGTAGGGTCCAAGTCGACCAAGCTTGCCGATGTGAACGTTGACCCGAACAAAGGAGCTAGGCCCGACATCGTGGCGACAGTCTTCCACCTCCCCTTCGGTCCGGAACTATTTGACACCATACTCTTCACAGACGTGCTACAATATCTCCCTGTCAACACAGAGAGCCTAGCATTCTCTGAAATCAGACGATGCTTGAAGAGAACCGGACGCCTGGTTCTGAGCGTGCCCAACGCGATTGGCGTTTTTACACTGCTCGACCCGGACCGATGGCTCCTCGGCAATCACCCTTACACGGTAGAAAAAATATCCCGGATCATGCTTGGCAACGGGTGGAGAATAGAGCATCTGACTGTCTCGGGAGGCGTCTGGGAAGCGATTGGTCTACTCCTTTACTACTTGATCGAATACCCTCTCAGTAGGATCCTCCGGCGGGAAGTGTCCGGTCCACTGGGACTAGGCGAGATGGCTGACGCGCAATACAGTAGGCCGAGCGGGTCAGGCTACACGATTTTCATGGTTTGTTCATGGAAAGGGGAAGCGATCCTCTGATCCCGAACGGTACGGAGAAAGCAGGCTTTTGAGAGTTGGAATATTCAGCTCATTCTACCCCGAAATTCACGGGGGTGCCGAAACCAGTCTCGCCATTCTTCTTGATGGCCTCCAGAAATTAGGCCTAGACCATGTTGTTGTCACATTATCTAAGGCTCAACTGGACATTCCTATTCATGTAGTTCGAGTAAGCCATTTCGGAACTGTTCCGAAGAGAATAAAACTCTTCGGGATGCCTGGGCTGAATTCAATTCTCGCCAAGCGCCTAACGGATCTATTGAGAGAGAACCATATTGAACTCCTTCACGTTAACGACACGTACTCATTGCGCGCGGCTACAAAGGCCGCGGAAGCTCTGGGGATCCCTCTTGTTCTCTCGTATCACAATAACTTGAACATACCCTATTCATCATATGGATATCCCTATCCTATCAGTTCATGGATGGACTACAGAGAGAAGGGAATACTAAAGGCAGCGAGCAAATGTCCAATCGTGATTGCGGACAGCAACTACATTGCACATCGATTGGTCGACGCGGGTTTATCTTCTTCTCGTGTCAAACGGATCTATATTGGTGGTTCCATCTGCGAATGGGGCTCACCTCTCATCCACGACGGCCACCCTTACCTCCGTGTGCTTTCAGTGGGAGTGATGCAATACCACAAGGGATTTCAGGATCTGATTCTAGCTGTAAAGAGCCTCTCCTCGGATGGCAGGCCCTTGGCTGTTACCATGGTGGGAGACGGCCCATATCATAGCAAACTGCTGAAACTCGCCAAGCGACTGGGCCTCATTGACCATATCAAGTTTGTCGGTCGAGTGTCTTCTCAGGAGCTCATAAACTTCTATGATTGGTGTGACGTTGCGGTCGTCCCTACGATGACGCCTGAACCTTTTGGCAGAGTTGCTGTGGAGGCCATGAGTCGAGCTAGGCCAGTTATCGGAACAGCAACCGGCGGGTTAGCTGAGATAATAGAAGATGGACAAACCGGGTACCTTGTACCACCCGCGACACCATCGGCGATCGCAGAGAAACTTCTCATCTTCCAAAATCAACGAGACATGGTTGCAGAAATGGGAACCCGAGGACTAGAGAAGTGCAAAACCGTGTTTGATCAGAGGCTTATTGCAGGCCAGGTGTTCGACGTTTACCGAAGCCTAGCCAAATAGCTGTGGCGTCTTCGAGTATGTGGCTGCGGAGAGATATGTGCGCAAGGGAGTGAGACCTGAGACGAGAATTCTTCACGTTTTCCCCCGTTTCTTTGATGATATCACAATTCTGTACAACTTGGAGAGGTTTGGAGGCGCGGAGAGATACATAGTCAACCTATGTCGAGCCCAGCGCGGACTTGGACACGATAGCAGTCTGATGCTCTTTGCCGAGAGAGAAATCAGCCTCGAATTGGATGGCGTCCCCATTGTCGCTTGGAGAGGTACACGTTGCATTCCTGGGATCAATGGGAACTTCAATCCCCTTCCTACGGACCTCCAGCGATTCGCCAACGCGTTGATCAACTACGAAATTGTCCATATGCACAATTTCGCCAGCGATGTCTCGGTCGTTCTCTCCCTAATCAAGAAAGTTATGAGGAAACATTATCGACTTCTCGTAACTGACCATGGTTGGAATGGCCTCACCCTAGCGCGCGTGTTCAAAACATCGAAACCCATAATGAAGTTTTCGGGATTCGACGGTTTGCTTCCCGTGACAAGAGCTTCCGCCTCAACCTACGTAAACTGTACCAAGATATTCAATCCGATGTATGGGGGTGTGGACACCGAAGTGTTTAGACCAGTCAATGGCGACAGGCGAAGCGATATCCTATTCGTCGGACGCTTAACGCCTTACAAGAAAGTTGACAGTCTCATTAGAGCTGTATCACTCCTCGAAGACAAGCCTAGACTAATTGTGGTCGGCCCCACACTCGATCATGAATATCGAGCTTCCTTGGAAAGACTGGCGAACGAACTCAAGGTCGATACGAGATTCTTAGGACACATATCGGACCAGTCATTAGTCAGCTATTATTCATCTTCAACGGCTCTCGCACTACCGTCAATAGACGAGTTATTCGGACTGGTTCTAATAGAGGCCATGGCTTGCGAATTGCCCGTCGTTGCAAACAAAGCTGGAGGCGTACCAGAAGCTGTGGACGATGGTAAGACTGGCTACTTGATACGCCAAGGAGACATCAAGCAATTAACTGACCGTTTGAGGTTGTTGCTAACCGATCGACGCGAAGCAACAAGGCTAGGCACTGCCGGTAGACAAAGGGTACTTCAAGAATTCACTTGGAAGCGGGTTGCCGAAAGATCGCTCGCAGCCTACAAGGAAGTCTTGCAATGAGCGCATCCTACCAGAGAGCTTACCACAAGCTCAAGGCTCGAAAGGAGCAGATAAAGCCTCAACCAATTTGGGGGTCTTGGGGACGGTTCTACGATCAACTCTTTAGCCTCAAAGACCAGCTCGTCCTTGACTTTGGTTCTGACGTAGACTCCCCGCTACATGGGAAATTTCTCAGAGAAAACGATGGCGGGAGCGGAAAATACAAGGGATACGATATCGACGAGGACACACTCTCATGGTTGAGACGAGAGGGCTACCTCTACGATTTCTACAGCGACAATTCTCTGAAGGGGTCTTTCGGCATTATAGTTGCTTCAGAAGTGTACGAACATCTCTCCGAATCTGAAAAGGAACGGTTCCTCGCGAGGGCCCATGAATTGCTAAGAGAATCCGGTAGACTAATCGTCGATGTTCCTTACATCGCCAATCTAAATCTAATAGAGTTCTTCAAAAGAGATAGATCTCACAAGCCTATAGCACTGGAGGACGAAGCAGCGTACTTCGAGGCATTCGGTTTCACGGTTCAAGTATACATTGGGGGCCGAACCGCGCCCTACAGGTCTCTATTCTGGAATCTGTGGCGTTTTGCGGGAAACTTAGCCTTGGGCTACTATCCTTTCCATGTGGCGTTGTTTGATGCAATCAAGATTTAGTCGAACGGCCCTCGTCCGCCTCTGGACAGTCATTATTGCAAGGTGGCACCGTCTCATCGCGGTTATATTCGCAAGTCTGAAGAAGGCGTCCCGCGTCGGGACTAACTTTCTGATATGGGGCCATCGTATAGAGCCGCGCCTAATCTCTCACAAGAAAATGCGACTTTTGTTTCCTTGCATTGCACTTGGAGCCTCGTTCATTCTCCTCTCCCCATTGTTGCTTCCCCCAGGACTTCCCTTCCAGGGTGACGAAACCTACTACATTCCTTGGACTCTCGCCACCCTCTCAAGGTTCAATTTGCAAGCATGGCTGAGCGGCAATGGACCCTCAGCAGACATTCTGTCGCTGTTCTCCACCCTCATACTTGTGGGCTTAAGAACGGTTCTCGGCCAAGAATACGCGGTCAAGAGCTACCTTGTCATAATGGCTTGGTTATCAGCTGTTATCCCTTACGTTGCGACCAAACAGCTTCTGAGACACTGGCGACTAATAGTGAAGCCTCTTCAGCTGGAACTCGCTTCCGGCGTTAGCGGCCTGGTTTACTTGCTATTCTTCTATAACCAGGCAACCGTGGCTGGCTCCAACAGTTTTGTGTGGAACTACAGTCTCTTTCCCATTCTCGTATCTTCTCTGGTCATATTCATGGATACAGGAAAGATACGTCGCCTGCTTGACTTCGGAGTATTTTCTTCGTTTGCTAGTCCCCAACCGTTTTGGCCGTATCTTGTTGGAATTGTTGGGCTGATCTACTTTATCTTTACATTGGTGCGAAGGGCGCGCATTCCTGGCCCAGTGAAACTGATCAAGAATTCGTTGCTGGCCGTCGTGACTGCGCTGGGGTTCAACGCTTTCTGGATCATCCCGATTGCAGCAGGTTACCTCTTCCTCACAGGAGGCTCGACCTTTCAGATTTATGGCGCTACCGGAGCGGTCAGCGCTAGTGATCTTAGTTTCCTCAGCTTCTGGAGCCTTCAGGACATTCTGCTGTTGGGTGAAAGCGCACACTACTTCTTTTGGAACCATCCCCAGACCTACACGCTGTTTAACCTCATTATTCCCCTACTCGCCGTGACGGCAGTCTTGGAGTATCGCAGAAACCGCTCGGTCTTCTTTGTTGGGGCCGTTCTGATCGTTGGAGCACTGGCCACTGCTGGCGTTAATGAACCTCTTGGATTCCTCTACTACGAATTGACCGTCCTCCTTCCCTATGGTGCCGGGGCCATTCTGAGAAATCCTACGAAGTTTGTTTCCATCGCGACATTTTCATACGGGCTACTTCTTGGCCTCGGGGTGATTGCAGTAAGTTCGATGCTTTCTTCCAGAAGAATCCCCCTGCGAATCTTGAGAAGAAATCTCATCAGGTACTCGATAGTCCTCACACTCGTTTTCCTGATTCTTGCGCCGATAACATACGGAACTTTGCTAGATCTTCAAGGGTATACGTGGCCACGCTACAGCCCGACGAACATTCCGCAGCAATACGGAGACCTAAACAACTGGCTCACCAACAACTCTGGGGACTATAAAGTGATGTGGATTCCTGCTGGGGGCGCTTACGACTGGAAGCAAGATGTCATAACTGCATTTCCCGACCTATTATCATCAAAGCAAACTGTACCTTTCACCAACATCTATCCAGACCCGTTAAGCAAAACGAATAACATTGGAAGAGCTCTGGCTTTCATGGGAGTCAAATATGTCGTGTACCATGGCGACTCGATCGATTATCCAAACGACCTGATTCTACAAGAGCTGCTCGCACAACGAGACCTTACCGAAGTCGAATCGCTTAACGGCACCATTACTCCCAAAGACGATTCGCTTGCAGCCCTTCCCATTGGTACCCCGGGAACCCAGTTCGGAGACAGCCCTTTTCATCTGTCGAACCTCACCCTTCAACGCCAACCGGAAAATAACCTAACGATGAGCTACACGATACCTCAGTCAGTTCTCAGCCAAGGATTTGGCGGAACGTTCGCAGACTATTTTGGAATTTTAATTCATGGGTTTCCTGCCGGGACGGTGGACTTTTCGAACAGGATTCTAGTAGCGGGAGTGAGCCATCAGCAAGAGATTAACAATACGAGTGGGTTTGCGTCTTTCCTAGTGGATGCGCCTCTTGCGAACTATCCTGGGGCATCAATTGACCTATATGCGAACTACTATGACAGCGAGTACAGACAGCTAAGCCCAATCCAATTCATAGACAGACTTACACTCGTTCCGAATCAAGTAACCAACCGCTATATCATCTTCGAGAACAAGGACTTCGCTGGACCGGTTTTCTCCCAGAACGTGGCTGTTGCGAACAACGGGAACGTTACGGATCTGCTAAACAGTAATGCTAGCATAGTTTCACCCTCTTCAGCCAACGTAACGAGTTATCAGCAGATAAGTGGGGTCGAGCTCAGGGTAACAGCCGAGGCCTCATCACCATTCCTTCTGATTCTGACCGAACCATACGATAACCTTTGGAGGGCGTACATAGGTAGCACTGAAGTCAAGCCGATTCCTATTTACGGCCTGGTCAACGGCTTCATGTTAAACCAAACAGGGCTTGTGAGCATTAGAATCTATTATACGCTGCAAACCTACCTATACCTTGGGATGGGGCTTTCTGCCTTAAGCCTCTCTATCTTACTAATGGCTATAGCCTTGATGTGGAGAAAGAGGAGACGAAAAAGTATTACTTCTCCAAGTAACATCACAGCAGTGCAGATTCCACCACAACTATTTGACCAGCCCTAGCCAAGGCGTTCTTACTGAGACAAAACGGGCAACATTCTGGACAGCTGAGGTGCGACGCTCCTTTTCTTGATATCCAAGCATGATCCACCATCAACAATTCGAGTTGCAGGGACACTCGTTGACAAGTCGTAGTTTGGACTTGAGATCCGTAATCACGCTGACTGTTGACGATTGTTGGAAAACGCATGCGCAGGCATTCAATCAATCGTTTGATTCGATGTCTCTTCGGGGAGTGTTCTATGTTATAGCAGGATTTGTAGGAAGGGAGATCAATGGTTTTCAGTTTGTCGAATGGGATGCTCTTCGTCAGATGTCCGAAGAGGGTCACGAAATAGGTTCGCATTCGTTCACGCATAGAGGATCGGAACTGGGCCTGACAACGAAGGCCGCCCAAGTCATTCGGTTGGTGAGAAGCAAAGGGATAGTACGGTCCGCGAGGCTGACCCATGCTCTTCTAGGGCTGGCCCAAGAGTATCCGGGGAAGCATTTGCAACAAGACGAGGAAGTTGCGATGTCGAAACTGGAAATTGAGAAGGAATTGGAAGGAGCTTGTAAGAGCTACTCTTACCCGGGAGGAGAACCAACCGCTACGCTCGTGAACCTTACTAGAGACGCAGGTTACACATCGGCGAGAACAATCCATCCCGGGTTCAATCATTATGACCATCTCGAACACTACGGACTCAGATCGCAAGTATGGGACCAATGGACGACTGCAAGAATTGCTGATAAATGGGTTGACAAGGCCATCAGACAGAATCTCTGGCTAATCGAGGTCTTTCACGCGATGAATCTGCCCGGTTACCCATACAGTTGCTCTGAGTCTTCTCTGAAAGAGCACCTTTCGTATATCCGTTCAAGACGGGGAGAAATTGATAATTTGACCGTCTGTGAAACTATCGACCGGATATGAGGAAATCTGACGATGGGGTATCTTTCCTAAGCAATTTCCTGATCGACCGAGCTGTTTAACTGAAGGCGGATACATGGATTTAGTGAAGGACACCTGAATGGGTCCTGACACACTCCTGGTTCCAGCAGCCCTTCAAGGCCCCTACCGATGGGTCAGGGGAGGATCACCCGAGCATCCACTCGTGTCCGTAATAATTCCAACGAAGAACTCAGAAAGAACCATTCGTGCCTGTCTTGAGAGTGTTCGTGCCCAAACCTACAGGAACTTCGAGATCGTGGTGGTAGACAACTTCTCAAGCGATTCTACAGTCCGCATAGCAAAGGAATACGCTGACCTAGTCCTTCTGGCGGGCCCTGAGAGAACCAGCCAGGTGAAGCAGGGTGCTGCCAATAGCAAAGGCGATTTCATCTACAAGATCGATTCTGACTTCGTGCTTGAGCCTTCTGTGCTTGAAAAGGCGGTCGGAGTTGCCGTGAACGAGAAGGCTGTAGGGGTTATTATTCCAAACCTATCTTCCCCCAGGATTAGCTTCTGGTCCGAGGTGCGTTTCTTTGAGCGCCTCTCGTACGTTGGATCGAAGCAGATTGAAGCGGCGCGCTTCATCAGACACGATGCGTACGACAAAGTGGGGGGCCATGACGGATCACTTGTGGCTTACGAAGAGCACGACCTTCACAACAAGGTGTCGAAGCTCGGCAAGATTGTCCGTATTCGGGGCGCAGTTGAGTGGCACATCGGGGAGCCAAAGAGCCTTGCTGACATAGTAACTACGAGTTGGTATTATGGGAAAACGGCGATTCGGTATGTGAGGCGTTATCCCCGCATCGCGGCAACGCAGATTCTTCCAGTCCGTCGATCCCTCTATAATCAGCGAATGGTGTTCATGCACCGGCCCAAGCTATTGCTCGGCCTCACAATCTACGAGATAGCAAAATATATCTCCGGTTTTCTCGGGCTTCTAGCCCAAGCCACGTGGCCCTTTTCTCCACCCTTTCGTCAACTCACTCAAAGTTCAGTAAGCGTCGGCTATCCGTTGCAGCCTACCTCATCCGTTCAGGATGAGCTGCTGTTCAGAGAACCGCCTCATCTGTTTGGGATAACGATAGTTATTCCTACTTACAACTCTAGAGCAACATTGGGTCGTTGTCTCGCGTCGATAAATAACCAAACGAACAGTCCTAAGGCCGTTATTGTCGTGGACCGATTCAGCAGAGATGGTACTGCTGAAGAGGCTATGGCTCAGGGCGCAAAAGTGATCGAAGTGGAGGCGAACCGGAGTATAGCAAGAAACATCGGACTGGAAAATTCGGAATCCGAGGGTTTGCTATTTGTCGATTCAGACATGATACTGTCACCACCCCTAATTGAAGAATGCGCGGCTGGACTGGCCAAACATGACGCCCTAATAATACCCGAAATATCCACCGGGAGAGGTTTCTGGGCCGAATGCAAATCACTTGAACGACAAACCTACATTCGTAACAAGATGATTGAAGCTGCTCGCTGCTTTCGGAGAAGGGCCCTCGTTAAGCTGGGAGGATACAATCCCCGTCTCGAGGCAGGAGAAGACTGGGACCTACAAGTCCGTTCAAAGACTATCGGCCTCTCCGTCGGCCGAACAGTTTCGCAGATCGAGCACGATGAAGGCGAACCTACCCTTCTGATGATGCTTAGGAAGAAATACTTCTACGGAAAATTGTGGGGCACCTATTTGGCGACATACCCCTCAGAAGGACTGGGACAGCTGAATCCTTTCAGACGAGTGTTAGCCCCCACGATTGCAACGCTTCCGACGGACCCAGTGCACGGGGTCGGAATACTCATCCTGAGAGCTCTTGAATTCACTGCCGCAGGTCTGGGTCACGTAAGCAGGATCATTACAGGGGAAGCTGAAAACAGAAAGAGTAAGCAATCGAGGCCCGCAATCACATCCTCATGAATAGAGTCAAGACTTCTTTGAGAGGCCGTGAAAGATGGCAAGAATCCCCCTATTTCGAATATAGGAAGACCTGATCAGATATAGCAAAGTGCCTATTACACGCGAAACCCGTTTAGAACATTGACATGACCTCGGGATGCGGGCCGCTTCTACGGTTCGGCAGACTCCGATTTTGCCTGGGTGGCCCAGGGAACGTGCCTGCGTATCATGAAATCTTCTTTCAGGGAGATTACAGAAGCCTCACGATTCGTCCCAATGACATCGCTCTCGATGCAGGCGCTAACGCAGGCCTTTTTTCGATTTGGGCAGCGTCGAGGTGTCGTAGTGTTGTTTCCGTTGAACCAGCACCAGAAACCTTTGATCTGCTCAAACTCAACAAGCGCATCAACAAGGCTACCAATGTCTTACTCATCAACAAGGCTCTCTCAGACCACGACGGGTACGTCACCATGGGAGGCGACGGCGCGACTTACAAGATTGAACAGGATGGAATCAGAATACCCTCAACTACCATAGATTCTCTGCTGGCCGAGCTCGGCGTCTCAGTCGACGTTGTGAAGATGGATGTTGAAGGAGCTGAAAGACTGTGTTTGCCTGGCTCCTACTTACAGCACGTTAGAGAGATCGTCGTCGAAACCCACGCGACTGAAAACAGTGTGGTCAGAATCCTCGAAGAACGTGGATTTAGGACGACCAAAATCAGCTTCAGAGTATCTCGGACAATTGCTAGCATTCTACAGCGGTTCCCTTATTTTGCCAGCGCAGAGCTTGCCACTAACTTCTTGATATCCCGGTCAGCGCTCAGGGCATTTATGAGACGCGAAGATCTTCTTTATCGGGAGAGACTCCCGCAGTTTCAGATAATCCACGGCTACAAAGCATGAACAAGTAGAAGAGTGCTTTTTGAGATGAGAAAGATTTGAGGTTTCTGGCAGTTACGGTGGCACAGAGACCTGCTGTTATCAACTATGATGAGATGCCGTTCTATTGTCATACCCATGAACCTGTCTACTTCACTAGGTTTAGGAACAAGGAGAGATTTGAGAAACTGGTTCGATGGTGGAACGATGCGCACAAACTTGCAATGGAATACTATCCAGACGCAACACACTTTCTCGATGTTGGAACCTACTATCTAGGTCAGACGAGAAGTCTCAGACAGCTCGTTCTTAGATACGAAAGATTACAATGTCCGGAGATAATTCTTGCCGGAAACGTCCTTTACAGGAAGAACGTAGGCCTTCTCCAAATCCATGGTACCTATGATACCTTGGGGTTCCCGGAGCTGGTCGAGCTATTTGGTATAGGCTTCAAATGGTCTAAATCTGGAAATCGACTTGTTCAGTTGAACTATGTGTCTCAGCCCTTCATCTATCCAGTAGAATACTGGCAGAAACATCCATTTCACGTCAGAACGGATATTGAGAAGGATGAGGATATCCCCATCTGGTACATGGACTTCTGTGACGAATCGGGGGCGCCTGTTTTTGTGGACTTGGGAATAAGGTTCTATCGTGATGAAACCAATAGTGATGTGATAGTGAACCTTACCAAGAGAATGCGAATATTCGCGGCTCAGAAGATGAGAGTTCGGAGACCAGAGAAGTAAGGCGAGAGAATCTTTGTGTAATCTAGATGATACGATGCCATGAGCATCTTTTCTAGGTTTTGATGAGAAAGGCAAACCGACCGGCTCGTTCTCCCAAGCCCTTGGAGATTGTTTTCGACTCCTGATGTTTTGACTTGCAAAAGTCAGACCAAGCAGAGTTGTAATTGACGTCGTCAGAGACCAAGAGTCCACCCGGCTCTAACGCATCATAACCAAGGCGGTATTCAGCCATCATGTGATCATACGTGTGGAGGCTGTCATGAACGAACATGGAGATGCTTCCTTGCTTAGCCAGAACTCTAGGAAGAATTTCATGAGAGTTTCCGAGAATGAGTGTCCACCTAGATCGAAGAGGCAGAGGTATGACTCCACCGATGGAGAACCCACTTGAAGCGAGGCTGTCTTGGATATGCTGTTCTCCGACGATAACCGATTGCTGTTGCTCCATGGGGAGATCGATCGAAATGAGAGTTCCGTTATCGTTCTCCGCCATGGCGCCTAATATCGCAGAGCTAGAATGCCCTTTGAGGACACCGGTCTCGACAACTACGGTGGGACGAGAATCACGGATGGCTGCGTAAAGAAACGTATGCCATCGATTCAGCATCCTCCGAGAATGCTCGTCTTTGATCGGACTAGCGGACGAAACAATCCGCTCGATCTCCGTTTGGGGCAAATCAAGAAAATTCCCTGGCTTAGAGAGCACTGTGTCAACCCGTTTCTTCAGAAGTGCGAGATCTTGTGAGACTAGCTCCTGCAGGACAGATTCGTACTCCGATCGGCCCAGTAGTAACGAGAAGGCTAGTCTAGGGTTGCGAAGAGCCCAACGAATCGTATCACGGGTAAGTGGAGGCCTCAAAGCATGTGGAAAAATAATCAACCCCTGGTCGTTAAGAGTCTTTGTCCAGTCTCGATCAAGTGGGAGCCTGATAATTGGTTCGTGAGGAATACTTCCCTATCATAACGCAACTGGGAAACGTTGGCGACAATATTCTTGGTCGCAACCCTTTATGACTCCCTGAAAGCATCGTCGTGCACCGCAAGTCAGGCAGCGTGACAACGATTGGCGAGGATTGCGATAGGTCCCTATGGCGGTGGCTCTGGGATTTCGACCTACGCGTTGGAATTATGCAGAGCGTTGTCAACCTTGCGAACCGGGCTTGAGGTTACACTTCTCACCTGGCATGGTTTCAATCCTTCTAATGGAGAAATCCGCACTCTTAGCCTTCCCAAGAGTGCGTTTCTTGGTATGTCAGACTATTTCGGGGGCCCTCTAATCAAGGCGTTGGCAGCATCACTAGAGGTCCGCGGGAAGGTAAAGGACTTTGACCTAGTTCACTTTCCAGATTCTACCTACGGAGCTTTCGTCAGGCATCCTAGACTCGTCCTAACGATGTGGGGATACTATTCGTGGAGACTCTATCCAAGATGGTACGTCGAAAGGTTCGGATTTCCGATCAACATACCTGGCACTCTTGCGGGTTTTGAGTTCATGGCGATGAACACCCTGGCTCTAAGGACCGCTAGGATGATCATATCACCTCTGCCCCTCAAGTTCCTTCAAAAAGGACAGATTCGCGAGAACATGTATTACATTCCCCCGCCGCTTACTCTTCCCGAGAATTCGCCATCCTCGAGCGGCAATCAGTATGAATTCGGCAGACGGGCTGAGCATTCGGATGTTGTTTTCATTTTTGGGTCTCGAGATCTCTCTATCAGGGGAAAAGGTGGGCAGCTCGCGATTGACGCTTTCACAAAGCTCCTTCTTCATGGTAAGACCCGGGCAGTTCTTTTCATGGTTGGTGGAAAGAAGGACGCGTTAAGTGTTCAGAACGTTGTCCGGGATAGTGTCATCTTCACTGGATTTCTGGATAGGGGTGATTATTTGCAGCTCTTGGGTCCTGGCCGATGCTTTCTGGCTCTCTCTCACGGAGAAGAACTTGACTATGCGTGTCTCGAAGCGATGGCCGCTGGGTGCGCGGTCATTGTCTCAGACATTCCAGCTCATTACGTGGTTAGGGATCATGAGACAGGAAGAGTCGTCTTGAGAAATAGCGACTCTATTCACTCAGCCATGCTCGAACTAACTGACGAGGGTATCCGTCTGAATCTGGGAAAGAACGCTGCAAAGGAAGTGAGGCAGCTCACCAGCCCCACTGAGGTCGCCAAGAAGTACTCGACCATCTATCAGAGAGTGCTCTCCACCTAGCTATTCAGGGACAGATTGAGATTATGTGTCCCCGTCTACGTCTAACCGATTCGTAAAGGTATGACTTATCTGCGGGATTAGCATACCAATCTCTAGGCGGGTTTGTCTGTGAGACCTATCGGATCGAGAATCCGTCTAATCGTGGCGGTTGTCCTGGTAGCACTGGTCCTGACAGCCATCCTAGCTACTCAGCATTTTCTGCTATCGCCCTTCTCCTCTGTATCGATATCCGGGATAAAGGCCAACTGCACCGGTATCATCGAAGACTCCACTAAGAATCCGGTGAGCGTGGGAAGTGGAACGATACTGTTTGGCTGTAATAGCAGAACAGGATGGCCTCCGACTGGGCTAGCCTGCTCTGGAGGTTGCCCAAGTGCTTATCCAGTCTTCAACGTGTCGCAGACGGGAGACTATACCCCGATCTTCAATCTTCCCCATTACTATACGAGCCTCTTTGTCGCGGGTACGGACGGCTGTTCCCCGCCGGCCGGGTCTGAGTTGCCGATGTCCCAGTTGACGAGCGGGACTAGGATGCAATTGTCCGCGTCCGGCTCTTCGCCGAGCTTCTACTACTATTGCGCCAGCTATGCGAATGTCGGATCGAGCGGTGGTGCTTTGATCTCTTTCACGATATCGTGGCGGTCGGGCTCGACGCTGTTTACGCAGACCTTCCCATCGGTGAGGGTTCCGCCTCAACCTCCACCCTCAGGTTTTGGTGGATGTACGTCGGCCTCGTTGGATTCTGTGACTCCGGCCACTCCTGTCAACGGAGTTTTAGAATTCGACTGTGTCGACAGTGTTGGTCCTTACTCTGCTTTTGCAGTGTCAGTCGCGGGCTACTATACTCCGACATTTACGCTGTCCCAGTACTATGCCGGGCTCTCGATCACGCCGATCGCGGACTTTGTGAGTAACTGTACGACATTAGCCTCGGATACTACTCCGCCTACACCGTTAACCAATGGCACGCAGGTGTATCTTGCGGCTAACCCTAGCTATTACTACTGTGCAAACTATGCCAGTACTCCGGTGCTCGGTGCCTCGTTGGCTAGCTTCACCGTGTCATGGTCGTCCGGTTCGAACATACTGCTGTCTCAGACGATTCCTTCGGTGACTGTGCCCGCGAAGACGACGGCCGTCGCAGTTGTTAGGGGAACTGACAAGGGTCTCTACTATTCATCGTTAGCAGGGAGTTGGAGTGGCTGGAAATCGCTGGGAGGAAGTACTGCTGGGCAAGCTGTGTTCTGCTCGGGAGGAGTCGGGACTGCGTACTTGGCTGTCAGGGGCTCAGACAATGTGAGCATTTACCTTAGGAGCTATTCGAATGGTGTATGGTCACCGATGAGTCCTGTGGGCACTGCGAGTGATGTACCAGCGTGCGCCTTGATGAATGGGATTCTCTATCTCGTAGCCCGTGGATTGGATTACAATCTGTACTATAACAGTCTGGACGTGGCTACAGGCCTCTGGAGTGGCTGGACATCGCTGAACGGCACTTTGCTATCCCCGCCTGCCTTAGCTACTACTCCGAGCCTCAATAGGCTCGATGTTGTCGTGCAGGGAGCCTCCGGAACTATCTACCACAGAGCTCTCATCAACGGGATCTGGCAAGCATGGGACGCACCCGCGGGGGGCAATACGGCAGATATTCCGGCCGTGTCGACTGATGGACGGAGTCTTCAAGTGGTCGTGATGGGTGGGGATAATGGCGTCTACTACAACTCTCTGAACTTTTCCTCGGGTCAGTGGTTTCCCAGCTGGGTCTCGCTTGACGGAACAACAGGCTTAGCGCCCAGTCTCGCGACGGACTCGTCAGGCACTGTTCATCTATTTGTTGTGGGAGCATACGGTAGAATCTACGACAAGTCCCTTGCTGGAGGAGTCTGGTCAACAAAATGGGATGATACGGGGGGCAATACAAACAACCCGGTCGCAGTAATTACGCAAGGCTCAAACGTTGCCATCATGGCTAGCGGCACGAGCGGTGGGGTCTGGTACGACACACTAGTAGGGTCCGTATGGCAGGGGTGGACCAGCCTGGGAGGATCAACCTCCCTGGCACCGGCCTTGTCTACCGTTTCATGATCATTCGCCAGGCAAGTAGAGTGTTTGCTACGATTCGTTGAAGCTTGTCTGACGAAGGCATCGGCCTGATCATATGGCATTACTATAGATTCTGTGCTCGTGCTGTTAAGGTCGGAAGAGCTAGGAATGCTCCAGAGCAGGTTACGACTTATCCTAAAGACCGCTACTTCTTTTTGACTACTTGGACCGGAATCGTGATAGTGGTAGAAAGACCTCCGCTAGAGCCCGTTACTTTGACCGTGTAGCTACCTTGGGGAGTCGAGCCTTTTGTGGTCACCGTCAGGAGCACGGTGGCCGGCGCACCCGGTGAAACTGTTACAGTTGTGGAACTGAGGGTCAAAGTTGGCGCCTTACTGCCGCCGGGAGCAAGACTGGCGTTGAGCGTGATGGTGCCAGTGAACCCGTTAGTACTGTTGATGGTGATGGTGGTTGTAGCGGAACCACCCTGTTTGACAGTCAGGCTCGATGGATTGGCGGACATTGAGAAATCGGGCGGCTCGTTGCTCGCGCACTGGACGCTTGTTAGCTCCGAAGTATCTGTGAGGGTCGCGTTTGACGTAGCGACTGTGGCACCCGTAGTGTTAACGACCAACGACGCTGTGGTAATTGTTGCATTAGTATTGGCAGCTGTTGAATTAGATGGTCCAGTGAATGGGCAGCCGAGCCCAATGTTTCCGTTGGAGTCAAGTCTGACGATCGAAGAACCTGCTGAGGCAATGGACGAGCCCCCCGCTACGAACCCGCCATCCGAAGTCTGGTGCACGGAGGCAGATGCTATTGAGGGTCCACCCTTCTCCCAGACAATATTCCCGATTGAGTCTAGTCTGAAGACCCAGGCTCCTCCGGGTGAACCGGTCGATCCTACTACTATGTATCCCCCATCAGAGGTCTGGTCCACAGAATTGGCATGATCTATTATCGTTCCGCCGTAAGACTTTTGCCAGATAACATTCCCCAAGGCGTCCAATTTGAAGACCCAGGCATGGGGGCACGGAAAAACGCAATTACCCTGCGCTCCCCAGCCGCTAGCGTCGCCTGCTACTATGAACCCACCGTCAGAGGTCAGCTGTATCGAATGTGCCTCATCAACGTCGGGTCCGCCGTAGGTTTTCTGCCATACTATACCGCCCGTGGCATTAACCTTGAAAATCAAGGCGTCCCAGTTGTCAGCGTTGCCGAAACAGCACTCCTTCACACTGCCGGCCACCAGGAACCCGCCATCAGGCGTCTGCCTTACTGAACTGGCGAAATTCGCTATTCCGATAGAGTAAACCTGCTGCCAAGTTATGTTCCCCAATGGGGTCAGCTTCACGACCCAGACTCCGGTAGGCGGGCTGAAACAGATTACGCAGGCGGGCGTACCCTGGCCCGCTAATATGAACCCACCGTCAGAGGTCTGCTGAATCGAATCCGCGGACGCTGATCTGAGATAGGTCCTTTGCCAGACAATATTGCCCATCGGGTCCAGTTTGAAGACCCAGGCCTGGTTCTGGCTTCCCGCTACATGACACCCACCGAAAGTGCCGAGGTCGCCTGCAACTATGTATCCACCATCAGTTGTCTGCTGCACCGAACATGCGCCATCCGGACCGTTTCCACCGTACGTCTTCTGCCATACAACATTTCCTAGAGCGTCCAGCTTGAGGACCCAGGCATGCGGGTGTCCTGGCACGCCTGATGAGTTAGTGCTGCCCGCTACAATGTAGCCGCCGTCAGCCGTCTGCTGCATCGAATTGGCCGTTTCTGCCGCACCGGTTGCGTGGTATGTCTTGGCCCATGTGGGAATGGGATCCGAAACTTGAGCTGTGGCAGCGACCGCTTGGATGGAGACTAGTACGAGAACTATTAGTCCGACACTTAGGATTAATCCGAACCGTTTCATTCTCGAGCCTCTCACCCCATACTCTCTCATCGTGACATACTTGGCACTCCGCTCACCAGCAACACGCTCTGGAACAGAGCGACTTCTGTGAAACGAGTACTTTATCCGCGATGGTTTGAGAATTTAAAACTACCGGCCTCCAAGCCGAATTGTAAATCTTGGTCGAAAGAGGATCCAAGAAAACGGGCCACGGCTTCCCAGCCCCTAACCCCGCCCAAAGAAACAAGTCCTGTAGAATACCATTGCCACGTTGCAGGTTATTGCTGTTGGGCTCCGAATCCAACAGCTGCGAAATTCAAGGATTCATATTCCTTAGGATTGTATAGTCTCCGTGCGTCAACCAGGTTGGGAGTCCTCATGAGTGCCAGGTAGTCTTTCGTTTGGAGTTTCTCGAACTAACTCCATTCAGTCATGACTATACAGCAGTCAGCACCATTGAGAGCTGATCTTTCATCTTCCGTAAACTCGACATTTTCTCTTAGTTGCTTCCGAGCGTTCGGAATCACCAAAGGATCGGAGGCTATGACCATCGCACCATTTTTCAGGAGAAGTGTGATAACGAGTATTGAGGCGGCTTCTCCGATATGTGCCTGGCCTTGTTGTATCTGTGCGATTCTCTTTTCGTCGATGTCTATTCCTACGGTCCTGATTCCCTTTGATGCGAA
>Ga0209801_1000876_pt1 | contig 19378 bp, 18 predicted proteins | sample GraSoiAngelo_127_FD_185884 | JGI IMG/M metagenome (GOLD analysis project Ga0209801, IMG submission 185884) | Grasslands soil microbial communities from the Angelo Coastal Reserve, California, USA - 14_0927_09_40cm (SPAdes) (version 2) | ecosystem: Environmental > Terrestrial > Soil > Grasslands ... | reverse complement strand
CTTCAAAGGGCCGGGGTTCTACAGCACGGACAATCGCAGTAGCTCGCGCGGTGGTAACGGCAAGTCCGCCGAGACGGAGTCGGGGAGCGCGTCGAGCGATCGGGGCGGGCGCTCGCATGACGACAGGGGTGATTCACAGAGCAGCGAGAGCTCGCCCAAGGCGGAAGCCGCGGCGGCTGACTGACCGGTAAAGAACGCGTCTCGCGAATCGCGGCGGGCCTTCTTCCGATCCGCGGTTTTTGTTTTGGCGGGGCGCGCAACGCGGCACCAAGAGCAGTCGGCCAATAAGATTGGCATATGCGGGTCGTATTGCAACGCGTGAGCCGGGCGGCTGTGGCCGCGGACGGGGAGATCGTAGCATCGATCGGAAGGGGGCTTTTGGTCCTCGTCGGTATCGCGCCCGGGGATACCCAAGATGAGGCAGGGCGGCTGGCGCGAAAATGCGTCCAAATGCGCATCTTTTCAGACGATGCGGGTCGGTTCAACCTGTCGCTGCTCGATGTCGCGGGCGAGGCGCTCGTCGTAAGCCAGTTCACTCTTCTGGCTGACACGCGTCGGGGACGGCGGCCCAATTTCACCGGAGCGGCTACGCCCGAAACAGCTGAACCTCTGGTCGAGACGTTCGCTGCCGAGATCCGCAACTCTGGGATTCAGGTACAAACGGGCCGCTTTCGGGCGAAGATGGCGGTCGAACTCGTGAATGACGGCCCCGTGACCATCGTCGTTGACAGTGAAGAGATGGAGCGGCCGCGCCGGAACTGAGCGGGAGAGTACGCCAGGTACCTCGCCAAATCTGGGAGTTCGTTTTTCCGTTTTTTTGATATGGATTTCAATTCATTTCTAGAATTCAACTGCCTGCCTGTAGTCAATGGTGGGTATGGGGAGATCGCGCGCTTAGCGTCAACCAAAAAGCCTAGCCCCGGCGGATGCACGCCTCTAACGCAGAGTAACAGCCGCGCGCATAACTGCATCCTGCTACAAGGATCAAAACCCTTTGTTTCGACAGTTTTATGAAAAAGTATAAGAACGTATATGAATTTTGTATGACCGGGGGTGTAGAATGAACAATCGGGAGCCGAGAATGAGACGATCTGAGCGGCACAGCGCAGGGACGATAACCGGCTACGTCGGGTTTGTCTTCGGCCTCCTGTGCGTCATCAGCGTCGCGTCTGAGTTCGGAGAACCGCTGCCTACTGGCGAGGCGGCATTTACAGTGCTGATGACGATGATCGTAGGCTATGCAATCGGCTGGCTGATCCAACCGCTTATCGCCATCATGTTCCCGCAGTCTTAGCCGAGCCGAAGGGATTCCTGGAGGGTGAGTGGGTCGCTTTAGCGGTCGCCTGTCTTTTCACTCTCTTGGGATGCTTCCTCGCTATGCAGCTTCGATCTCGAGGCTTAAATCGAGCGCCGGTGCCGATTGTGTGATCGCGCCCATCGAGATGAAGTCGACGCCGGTGCCGGCAACGGCGCGGGCGCTCGTCAGCGTGATTCCGCCCGAGGCCTCGAGGAGCGGGCGCGGTTTGCGCCGCGCCGCCAGCCGGACAGCATCCCTCATGTCGCGCAGGGACATGTTATCCAGCAGCAGTTCGTCCGCGCCTTCTTGAATTGCCCTCTGAGCTTCATCCACTGTCGTGACCTCTACCTCGATGGTGATCTTTGGATTGGCTATGCGCGCAAGGCGTATCGCTTCTTGAATATGGTCGGTGGCTGCCGGCAATCCGGCACGAAGCGCCGCCAGGTGGTTGTCTTTGATAAGTACTCCGTCGGAGAGATCGAGGCGATGATTCGTGCCGCCACCGATTCGAACGGCGTACTTTTCGAGAGCACGTAGCCCTGGAGTTGTCTTACGGGTGTCCCGCAGGCCGCAACCGCTGCCCTCGAGTAGTGCGACGACGGTGGCGGCCATACTCGCGACGCCGCTGAGGTGCGCGAGGAAGTTGAGGGCGACACGCTCCGCACCGAGGATCGAATGAAGCGGACCCTCCACGCTTGCGACTACATCCCCGGGCGAGATCCGGTTCCCCTCGATTTTCTGGGCGGTCCATCGAAGCTCCGGGTCGAGCTGCCCAAATGCTGCTTGAGCGAGCGGTAGGCCGGCAAGGACGCCTTCGGCCTGCGCGGTGATCACGGCCCGACCGGGCTGGTCAGTGGCAACGAGCGCCTTTGTTGTTATGTCGCCCGCCGCGTGGTCTTCACCGAGCGCGGCCGCGACCAGGTCTCGGAAGAGCTCAGGATCAATTGCCATGAGAGGCGCCTTGCCCGTCCGTCGAGGCGCAGGGCTAGCGCGCGGGGAGGTTTCGCGCACCCCCGATCCCTTCGCGGTGGGGCGATCTTCCGCGCGCCTACGTGGCCGTCGTTCAGGCTGACGTCTGCGAGACGTCATCGCCAGGGGTCTTTCTGGGAAACAAACTCGGCGGGCAGCCCGAAGCTGTCGAACCAGCCGAGCATCTCATTGCGGAGCACCTCAGCCTCCGTCGCGTAATGCGAGGCGCCGATCAGGTTGATTTTCGCCTGCTCAACAAAAGCGTCGAATTCGGGCCGGTGCTTCTCGGCCCAAGGGCCGCCGTGGCGAACGCGGAAGTCACCGGTGAGGTAAGCATCGCAGCCGTCGTCGATCGCCTCTTGCATCATCGGTGGAAAGGCCGCACCGCCGGCGACAACGGCGATTCGCTTCACCGTCGGTGTGTAACTATGGACGTCGACGCGGTCTACATTTAATACGGCGCAAAGCCGCTCCACGAACGCTTTAAGCATCGTCTCGTTGATCGTTCCGATAACGCCCGCATAACCGCCGTGGTAGCCGGCGCAGACATCGTCCACCTTAACGCCGGCGGCGCGCGCGAGCGAGCGAGAGGTCGATACGGCATCATGGCAATCGAGCGGGGCGTGCGCCGAGTACAACGAGATGCGCGCATCCCGCAGGCGTCGGAGGGCGGTTTCGCTGATCGGGATGAGACCGCGGCCTGACGTCTCGAAGTCCATCGGGTGGTGCGTGAAGACGAGAACCGGGCGGCCCTGCGCTCGGCGCCGGACCTCTTCGAGGACCTCATCTGACGGAAAGACAAGGGTATAAATCTGCTCCACCTGATCGGCGTTGTCGAGCATGAGCCCGTTATGGCGCTGGATGAACTGCGGCGTGGCGTAGCGTTCTAGCGGGATGTCCGCCTCGCGACAAAACTGCCCGATTTCGGCGAAATCGTCAGCCGGGTAAGCGTCCAGCCGAAAGAACTCGCCCAGGCGGGCGGCGACCTCGGCCGTCTTCATGCGATTAGGGTGCGGGACTAGGAATCGCCAGTCAAGGGATGCCTTGGGGACGAGGCGTGCCTCGCCCCCAAGTCGGATCGGAACGTGGATTAGGAAGCTCTTCGCGCCGCGACCGGCGCGTCATACGCGGGCGCCACCGGACGGCCGATGGCATCCCCGAGGACGCGGGCGCGCTCCATCAGCTTCGCGAAGTTCTTCGGCGTCAGCGACTGCGCCCCGTCCGAAAGCGCGTGGTCCGGGTTCGGGTGCACCTCAACCTCGAGGCCGTCAGCTCCGGCAGCGATGGCGGCCAAGGCGACCGGTTCCACAAGGTCCCATTTGCCGGTCGCGTGGCTGGGATCGCCGATGAGCGGAAGATGAGAGAGCTTCTTGACCAGCGGGATTGCATTCACGTCGAAGGTGAAGCGAGTAGCCGTCTCGAAAGTTCGGATGCCGCGCTCGCAGAGGATCACGTCACGGTTGCCGTGAGATAGGACGTACTCCGCGGCGAGCAGCCACTCCTCGATCGTAGCAGACATCCCGCGCTTCAGGAGGACCGGCTTGCCGGAGCGGCCGACCTCGTCGAGCAGGGTGTAGTTCTGCGAATTGCGAGCGCCGATCTGGAGGATGTCCGCGTGCTTGGCGACGACCTGGACATCGCGCGCGTCCATGACTTCGGTGACCACCGGTAGCCCGGTTTCGGCACGCGCGGCGGCGAGGATGTGCAAGCCTTTCTCTCCGTGACCCCGAAATGCGTACGGACTTGTGCGCGGTTTGAAGGCGCCGCCGCGCAAGATGTGGCCGCCGGCGGCCTTAACGGCCCGCGCTGCTTCGAGGACATTCTCCTCGGTATCGACGGAGCAGGGGCCGCCCATCACAACGATGCTCCCGCCCCCTATCTCCACCTGGCCGACGCGGACGATTGTGTCGTATGGGTTGACTTCGCGGCTGGCGAGCTTGTAGGGCTTGCTGATACGAACGACGGTGTCGACACCCTCGAGGACACCGAGTTCGTCGACCAGCTCTGGGTAGACATGCCCAAGAACGGCCACGACGTTACGCTCTTCACCGTGTATGCGGTGGTCCTTGAAGCCCAGTTCCCTTATGGCCTTTTGTACGCCGACGATCTGATTTTCCGTTGCGTTGGTCTTCATGACGACGATCATGATGTTTCTCCTTGTCCTAGATAAGACGCACCCGGCGCTCTAGCGTATCTCGGTCTCGATGTCCGGCCGAAGGACTCGCGCGCCTCTCAGGTAAACGTGCTTTATTTCACGCGCCGCCTTTTCCGTATTGACGTGGAGGAGCACCCTCAGCGTCATCGGCAGAGCCCCAGGCTTGTTCATCTCGTGCCCGCAGAGGAGTGCGACACTGCTCCAGCCCATGTCTCTGGCCGCGATGGCGGGGAATTCAGCGTTCAGATCAGGGGTTACGGTGAAGAAGGCCGAGGCGACGTATTCTACGTCGACGTCATTAACCTTCAGCATCGCGGCGAGGAGCTCTTTAGTCGCTTCGAGGATGGATTCGGGGGAGTTTGCCTCTACAGTGGTGGCCCCTCTCACGCCCCGGGTCAGCACGCCGAACTCACTGGCCGGACCGGACGGTCAGCGTGAGCCAAAAACGCCGGCCTGAGAGCCGCCACAATAGACACGGCCGACGGGATCCTCGCCGTGGGCGAGGACCCGAGCGGCCTTAAGTGGCTGCTCTACGCTGGCCGGTGACCACCTCCGCATATTCTCTCAACCTCGCTGCTTGCTGTGACGGATCGCTCTTGTCGATCTCGTCGATGATCGCACTTCCGATCACGGCCGCGTCAGCTATCTGTCCGACTGCCTGGAAATGCTCAGCCTGAGATATACCAAATCCTACCGCGATTGGCAAGTGTGTTTGGGCTCGGACGCGGTCGACAAAGCGCTCGAGCCCGGGCGCAAGCTCGTCCCGTGCGCCGGTGACCCCTGTGACACTGACGCAGTAGATGAACCCGGCCGCCATGGAGGCAACGAGCTTGATCCGCTGCTCCGTGCTGGTTGGGGCAAGGAGGTAGATCAGGCGAACGTCGTTGGCGAGGCAAGCCTCCCGCACCGGCGTCGACTCCTCGGGCGGCAGGTCTACAACGATCAGGCCGTCGACGCCGGCAGAGGCGGCATCGCTCACGAATGATTCCAGCCCGTAGGCGAGCATCGGGTTGTAGTAGCCCATCGGGACAAGCGGGGCCTCGACTCTCAGCTGCCGAAGCTTCGCGACGACGTCTAAGCACACCCGAGGAGTGACGCCCTGCTGAAGAGCGTGATACGACGAGTGCTGGATTGTCGGTCCCTCAGCAAGCGGATCAGAGAATGGCACGCCGAGCTCGATTAGGTCCGCGCCACCCTCGATGAGGGCGGGCACGAAACGCAGCGTGGATTCAACGTCTGGGTAGCCCACAGTCAGGAACGCGACGAACCCGGTGCGGTTTTCGGCCTTCATACGAGCGAAGGCTGATTCGATTCGGCCGTGCGCCGGCGCGTACCTGGGTTGCGCACTCATGAATATTGGGCGATGCCGGCGCCGAGGGCAAATAAGTTGAACAGAAAATGCGCCAGCAGGCTGGTGAAGATCGACCCTGAATAGGCATAGCCCAGAGCGAAGAGAGCTCCGATAGCGGCGACAGGAGGCAAAAGGTAGATCGTGCCTGGGTTGCCGATATGGGCAAGCGCAAATAACGCGCCGCTGGCCAACGCGGCCCACGCTATCCCCCAGCGACCACGCAGACCGCCAAACACAAAGCCACGGAAGAAGATCTCCTCGGCAAATGGCGCGAAGAGAAGGGAGAGCATCGCGAGAACGATCAGGGGCCCGGCGTTCTGAAATGTCTCTTTAATCTCGGTGTCCGGCTCGATTCCGACTTGTGCGAGCGCCCCGAAGTAGGCATAGCTGACTGTGAGCCCCGCGATCACAAGGAGGAAGGCTAAGCCGCCCGTGAACCAAAACCCTCCTCGTAGCGGCCGGCGGATTCCGAGCGATGACCAGGGCAGGCCATACTTGTTAACGCTGAAGTGGATGGCGGTCCAGAGAAGGCCGATTTCGAGGAATACGCTGGCAGCGAGCGCTACAGTGAGAGCCAGAGCATCCTTTTCGATGTCCTCTTTTCCCGCGATCACAAGGGCTATGATGCTGGCCGGAATCGAAGTCCCGATCAGCACGGCAACTACGATCCCTATCGCTTTGGCGACATCAGCAGGTGTCCATGGCATCCTGTCCGTCTGCGCCCGCGTGACACCCAATGAGGCGCCGCAGTTTTGACAAAAAGCAGCCCCGGTGAACACCGGGGCGCCGCATCGTTCGCACACAAGCGCTGACACAGTCATAAGACCAGTGTAAGTGGAGAAGCCCGAAGCAGAAAAGGATGATTTGGGGTGGACGACGGGATTTGAACCCGTGATCTCCAGGGCCACAACCTGGCGCGTTAACCGCTACGCTACGCCCACCACCTGGCCCTCCCGCAGCCAGCGGGAAAAACAGCCCCGTCTCCGGGGCCAATCGGAAGCGTAGCATGCGACCTCGAGGCGGTCAAGAATCGCGCCTCGTTACCACAAACAACCCCGCGCTCTAGGTCAACTGATCGACGAGCAGAGTCGCGAGGCCCAGATAAATCAGGAAGCCCATGAGGTCCGTCAGCATGGTGTCAAACACACCGGCGATCGTAGCAGGGTCGAATCCAAGCCGACGCAGTGTCATTGGAATGAGGACGCCGGCTGTCGCTGCAACGAGCATATTGCAGAAAAGCGCCACCCCGGCAACCAGGCCAAGGACTTCATTCCCTTTCCATACCCACGCGATCAGGCCTAGAACAGACCCGAAGATTGCTCCTTTGATCGCACCAAGCGTCAACTCCTTGGCTAGGACCCGCGCAATATCCGAGACTTTGACTTCTCCGAGTGCCATGGAACGCACCATGATTGTTGCCGTCTGGATCCCCGCGTTACCCGCCTGCCCGGCAATCATGGGCATAAATATGGCTAAAGCGGCTACTTTCTGGATTGTCCCTTCGAACAGGCTTATCACCGCCGCGCCCGCAAACGCCCAAGCCATGTTGAAGCTGAGCCAAGGCACGCGGCGTATGACCGATTCGCGGAGCGGGCTGAAAGCCCATTCTTTGACGCCAACGCCGGCCATCCTGTACATATCTTCGGTCGCCTCTTCTTGAATCACGTCGATGATGTCATCGGCAGTAATGATTCCGCTGAGCACGCCGGATTCGTCGACGACGGGAAGGGCGCGTAGACGGTAGTGCTGGAGGAGGTGGGCGGCTTCCTCCTGGTCGGTGTCGGGCCGCACGGACACGACGTCGCGGGTCATTACGTCTTCGATCCGCACGTCACGTTCGGCGACTATAAGTTGCCGCAGGTTCACAACGCCTTCGAGGCGGTTTCGCGCGTCGAGAACGTATAGGTAATACGCCTCTTCGGCGAGTGGCTTGCGGGCCCGCAGTAGGGTCATTGCCTCGCCGACGGTCATGTCCTTATGCAGCGCGACGAACCCGCGAGTCATGAGGCCGCCGGCGCTCTCGTCCGGGTGGATCAGGAGCGGCGTTACTTCGGAAGCGGTCTTCATCTGGGCCAGCGCGAGGGCGGCCTCGGCGGGCGGCAACATGCGCAGCGCGTCGGCCGCGATGTCGTTTTTCGTTAGGTCGAGCACGCGGGGCAGCTCTACGCGAGGCAGGCGCTGAGCAATCTCCTCGAGGGTCTCTTCGTCGAGGTGCTCGAGCAGTTGGGCGCGCGCCTCAGTGGAGAGCAGTGCGAGCATCGTCTCGCGCTCGGCGTCGTCGAGTCGGTCGTAGAGGTCCGCCTGATCGGCCGGATGCATGTCCGCTAGTAGCTCGGCGGCGCCCTCGACGTTATCGCCGCTGAGGAGCTCTTCAATGCGGTCGGCGGGGTCTACGTCTTCAGGTTCGATAGTCGTAACCATAGGCTTTCCCTCGAACACGGAGTCCACCAAGAGGATAGAGGCCAGAGCGATGCTAGGGAAACCCGAGCGCTATAAAGGGCGATGCTATACTCGAAACGCGCCCCCGTAGCTCAATTGGACAGAGCGCCTGACTTCGGATCAGGAGGTTGCGGGTTCGAGTCCTGCCGGGGGCGCCACGCACTAGCTATTGGGAATGTGACCAACGCGGTCAAGCACTTCAACTGGCGCGAGACTCGCGGCAAAAGCGCGTCCACAAGAAGCCGAACGCCCGCCAGATGGCGGCATGCAAGCCCTGGCTGGAGGCCGAAATTCAGCTACTTCGGCCGACCGTTATCGTCCTGCTCGGAGCAACTGCTGCGCAGCAACTGCTTGGACCAGGTTTCTCAATCATTAGACAGCAGCACCTTAGGTTGAGCCGGGCGAAGGACCCGGCCAGCGCCGCGCAGTGGGCGTGGGCGTGTCGGTAGGTGGCGAAGGCGACGGGGATGGCGATGAACTGGGTGTCAACGTTGGAGGCGAAGGAGTCGGCGCAGGGGTGTCCGTGGGCGACGCCGTGGGCTCAGGTGTCGGCTCAGGGGTCGGCGCTGGTGTCGGCGTGGGCGGTGGCGGCGGCACCTGGGGCAGAAGCCAACCGAAGTAGGCATCAATGCCCGCCTTGTAGCCCTCAGCGATGGCCTGCCGCATTTCCGGCCGCCAGAGCTGCTGCGCTTCGAAGTCGTTCGAAACGAACATCGCTTCCCCGATGATGCCGGGCATCATGCTCGGCCGGAAGCCATCATTTGTCCCGAGAATCCACGAGTGAGGGTTGGCCGGGTTGCAGCAAACGCCGGCATCGTTCTTGACCCCGCGGTCGGGCACGTCGTAACCCGCACTGCGTATGTGACTGACGAGACCCTGGCGCGTGAGGTCTGCCAGCGTCCAGTTGTACTGGCCGAACGAGCGGTCCGGATTGTAGTAAACCTCGAGGCCGCGGGCGCTCGTCGGCCCGCCGTTGAAATGGATCGAGACGAGTATGTCTGCGTGGACGCTGTTGGCCACATCGACGCGGGCCTGGATCTCATCCCGGCGGTTCTGGTAGGTGTTAACCGGGAACGGCGTCAGCGTGTAGTCCCCCCAGCGAGACAAGTACACGTTGTATCCAGAGCCGCCGAGAAGGGGAGCGAGGCGAGTAGCGACATCGACGTTGACATCTTTCTCCAGGAGGTCGCCGTTGCCAGCGCCGGAGTCGAGCGCGCCGTGACCGGCGTCGACGAAAACGGTGTACGGAGGCGGATGGAGGAGTTCGGCGATCGGCCTATCCGGCGGAGGGGCGGCGGCGGGCGCGGCTGGAGCCGCGGGGCCTGCCTCTGGTTCCGCGGACACGATCGCGGGCGGCCCTTCGTTGTGATGGTAGTGCGCTTCGACAAACTCCTCCGCCGGCGGCGGCTCAGCAGGGGGAGTCTCTGTCTCGACGGTCTTCATCTCGACCGTCACAGGCCGCGCAGGACGCGGCGAGGGCGTTGCTGAGCGAACCGGTTCCTGTTCGCCGCCGCCGCAGGACGCGAGGAGCAGAACGGCCACGGCGGCAACTATCGGCCCGAACGGAAGTCTCATCTGCAATGCGTTTAGGTAGACGGAGCAGGTGGCGGTTATGTTGGCCGCGGTTCAGGCGGTGGACGGCCCCAATAATACAACGTCGTGCTCAAGGCGAACGCTGTATGTTCGCAGCGGACGGGCCGCCGGGCCTTCGAGAGGCTCCCCAGTGGTTAAGTCGAAGCGCGACCGATGGGAAGGACAGATCACGGAGCCATCCTCGACGGTCCCCTCGGCGAGTGACCCATTGGCGTGCGAGCACCGGTTGCTAATGGCGCGGATCTCTCCGCCCACATTGAATATCGCGACCTGGTCCCCTCGGTAGTAGACGACGCGGCTGGAGCCGGGTGGGAGAGCGGAAGCATCGGCTACTTTTTGCCACGCGTTCTCGACCGCTTGAGTACTCCGCTCCTCGTGTGCGCCGGTGAGTGAATCAAGCGTCTCTTTCAAGCCCATGGCGATGCAGCTGAAGATCGGCGTGTCCCGCAGGGTGTAAAGACTGGTCTTGGCCTCGCGGAGCTCCATTACCAGATCGAGGAAGTCAGCTGGTTCGTCTGTCTCAAAGGAGACGACAAACTCCTGGTCGTCGAGGCCGAAGGAGTACGTCGTGTTGAGCTTAACGGAGGGATATTTACGCCCGATACGAATGTGTTCGTCCATCATCTTCTGCCGCTGGTCGAGCGACAGTTGGTACCACTCTCGGGTCTTGACGAAAGGATAGACGAACAAGTACTTCGAGTCTCCGGGATGCAATTCCAATCGCTCACCCCGGCCCTCCTCACGGCTGACATAGATCGAAGGGCGGGTCATGGCCAGGTAGGAATAGGGCATCGTCAAGTATGGGCCCATTGGTGTCCCGTTGATGAAGCTTGCGAGCTGCTGGATATCCTCGAGCTCGTCGCCGATCTGCCAGAGCAGAAGATCGGCGTCGCCGCGCGTGCCGACGAGGCTGTAGCTGCGGATTTGGAGGCGGTCAGAGAACGCCTCTACTGTGTCCGAGACTGCTCGCGTCCCGCATTCGCGCTCGCTTGAAGGAAGCGCTCGCCAGGCGGGATCTACACGATAGAAGGAAAACTTGACGACCCGTCGCCGGCCTTTGGGATCGCGCGTTTTATCGCTCATTGCAGGTTCGAGAGATACGACCGATCAGTCCCGGCAGCGACGTCACGATTGCCGCGCTGCTACTGGAGCCACGCCGAAGTTCCGTTCGTAGAGTTCGTTGATGTTCGCGAGTTCATCCTCCGATAGCGCCGGGGTATCGGGAGCGCCCACAAACTCGGCCAACTGCTCCGCGTCGTAGATATTCGGCAGCACCGAGGCTACCGCAGGCGAATTGAGCACGAACTGAATGGCCGCCTGACCGATCGTCCTGCCCGTCCGGTCGCTCAAAAACGCAAGCTTCTCGAGCTTCTGAAGGCCTTCCGTGAGCCATTCGCGGGGACGGTGGCTTCGGTGATCGGTCGAAGGAAACGTTGTCTCGGCGGTGTACTTGCCCTCCAGCAGCCCCGATGAATGTGGCACGCGAACGAAAACGCTGACGCCTCGCTGTTCAGCAGCGGCTATGAGGTTTCGGCCCGGGTCTTGCTCGAGAATGTTGTAAATGATCTGGAGGGTCGCGATTCCACGCTCCTGGAGAAGCGCTAGGCCTTCCGCCTCCCAACCATTAGCGGGGCCGAGCGCGGCTCCGTAGCAGCGGATTTTACCCTCCGCCTTCAGCTTATCAAGCGTCTGAAACAGCTCGTCGCTGAGGACGGCCCACATCCGCGGGTTGTGGATCTGGTAGACGTCAATGTAATCCGTGCGCAGGCGCCTCAGGCTCTCTTCAACGGCGAAAGTAATGTGCTCCGGCGAAAAGTCCTGGGGCAGTTCTTTATGGCCGTCCCGTTCGCCGGTGTAATTGTAGAAGTCGTAACCGAACTTGGTGGCGATGACGATACGGTCACGAACGTCGCCGAGGGCGTCTGCGAGTATCGTCTCCCCTTTGCCCTGCCCATACGTATCGGCCGTGTCGAAGAAGGTCACGCCGGAATCGTAGGCCTTCCTCAGTAGCTCCATCCCGCGCCGGTCATCATCGATGCCCCACCATCCGGTACTGATGGTCCAGAGACCGAAACCGACGGCCGACACTTCAATCGACGTATCCCCGAGAGTGCGGTACTTCATCTGCGCGAACATTATATCTCCGCATCCCTTCGGGCATGCAAGACAGATTCGCCAAGATTTCTCGCCAGCCTGCCCGACGGCAAACTAGAGCAAGCGAACGAACAGGATGACGGCGATCGCGGCGCCAAACAGGACTACCGCAGCCCGGAGTCTGTCCTGACCGAGGCGGCGGGCAACGCCCGCGCCGATATAGCCGCCGGCGAGAGCGCCAACCGCCATCAACGCCGCCGGCGCCCACTCGACGGGGCCAAACGCTGCGAAGTAAAAGACAGCGACGGCGTTAATGAGCAAAGACAATATGCCCTTCAGGGCGTTCAGACGCTGCAGGTCGTCCGGGACCAGGACACTGAGGACGGAAAAAGTCAGGATGCCCAGACCGGCGCCGAAGTACGCACCGTAAACGGCGAAAAGGAAAACGGCCCCCAAAAGAAGCACCGGCACGTGCTCCGCGCTTCGCGCGGACATGCGGTGCCTTTCGGCGAGCTCCGTGAGCCGCCCCTGGAACGCCGTGAGGCCTGTCGCGAATAGGATGAGGAACGGGACGATATACTCGAACGCGGTCTCCGAAGTGGAAAGCAGTATCGCCGAACCGGCGAGAGCCCCAAGAATGCTGGGGACGACGAGCCGAACGATGCGGCGCCGTTGGTTCCCAAGCTCTTCAAGATAACCGAGTGAGCCGCCCAGATAGCCGGGCCACAGCGCAACCGTATTCGTTACGTTGGCTGTCTTCGCCGGATAGCCAGCGGCGACGAGCGCCGGGAAGCTGATGAGCGATCCGCCGCCCGCCACGGCGTTGACCGCGCCCGCGAAGAGCGCCGCAGCCACTAACCCGAGCGCCTCCAGCCAGTCCATTAGCCCGACGCCCGCGCGGTGGCAGTGCCAAAGACGCCCAAATTGGCTCTTAGTATACTGGCGTTCGAGGATGTGACGCGCTGAATATGACCGGAGACGGGACCGCTGCAATTCTCACGGTCGATAACGTCACCAAGTCTTTCGGCGGGCTGCGCGCTGTCGATGGCTGCACTCTGAGCGTGGCCGAAGGCAGTATCACCGGGCTGATCGGCCCGAACGGCGCCGGTAAGACCACGCTCTTCAACCTCGTGACCGGATTTCTGAAACCGGACTCCGGCCGCATACTCTTTCGTGACGATCGAATCGACGGCATTGCGGCACACCAGACATTCCGTAAGGGTATCCTTCGCACCTTCCAAATCCCACGCGAGCTAAAGGGCATGACGGTGCTCGAGAACTTGATGCTGGTGCCAGCGGGGCAAGCGGGGGAGACAGTCTGGAACCCGTGGTTCTTCCCGTCTCGTGTCGCGCGCGAGGAAGAGGCGAATTTCGTCAAGGCTTTGGAAGTCCTCGAGTTTGTTGAGCTGGCCCACCTTCGGGATGAATACGCTGCCAGTCTGTCGGGCGGCCAAAAGAAGCTCCTCGAGCTGGCACGCACGCTAATGTCCGATTCAAGGCTGATCTTGCTCGACGAACCCGGTGCGGGCGTCAACCGGGTGCTGATGAAGAAGCTGGTGGCCGATATTGAAAGATTACGCCGGGAAATCGGGATTACTTTCTTCGTGATCGAACACGATATGGACCTAATCGCCCAGCTGTGTGACACCGTTATCGTGATGAGTGAAGGCAAAACTCTAGCGCAAGGCACGCTCGACGAGATCAAGCGGGATGATCGAGTGCTTCAGGCATACCTTGGAGGCCAATACCGATGAAAACGGGGGGTGATTGTTGCCAGTAGACGGCGGAGTCGTCTTAGAGACGCGAGATATCGTAACTGGGTACGGCGAAGTCGAGGTGCTTCATGGGGTATCCGTTTGGGTGTCCAGCGGCGAGATGGTAGCGGTAATCGGTCCCAACGGAGCGGGCAAATCGACGCTGCTGAAGGCGATCTTCGGGCTGTTGCCGGCGCAGGCCGGCACGGTGTTGCTCAACGGGGCCGATGTTACCGGGAAGCCCCCTGACGCGCTCGTTCAGAATGGGCTCTCGTATGTCCCGCAGGTCGAAAACGTATTCCCCAGCCTGACCATTCAGGAGAACCTGGAGATGGGCGCATTCATACGGCGAAATGGAGTGCGCGAACGAATGGACGAGGTCTTCCACCTGTTCCCCGATCTGGCAGCCCGCAAAAGCGAAAACACAGGCAAGCTCTCCGGCGGGCAGAGGCAAATGCTCGCTCTGGCGCGGGCCCTGATGCTCGACCCGAAGGTGCTCCTGCTGGACGAGCCTTCAGCCGGCCTTTCGCCCAAAATGGTGGGCACTATCTTCGAACGCATAAACGCCATCAACGAGGCCGGGACAGCCGTCCTCCTGGTCGAGCAAAATGCCCGCGAGGCGCTCAGCCTCTGCCGGCGTGGCTATGTGCTTGCGATGGGCCGAAATCGCCTGGAGGGTGAGGCATTGAGCCTCCTGAATAACGAGGAAGTCGGCAGGCTGTACCTGGGCGCCTGAGCATTGACAAGACTAGAAGCAAAGCGGCGAAGTTGGGGCGACCGTTTCCTTGATGTTCGCCGTGCCACAGATGATTTCCTGAGCGGCGGGGGCCTCCTGCTTTTGATCGTTCTGTTCTTTGTCTGGGCAGTGATCGACCGCCGAGACGCGGTCATGATCGGAATTGTTGAGGGAAGCATCCTGGCATTGGGCGCCGTCGGCTTGACACTCGTTTACGGCGTCCTCAAGTTCGCGCATTTCGCCCATGGCGATAGCATGATGCTCTCCGCCTACTGCGCCTTCTTGCTCCTGTCAGGCGTCGTTACCGGCAGCCGTCCCGGCGTCGATGCCGAAGTCTTACCCATTACTGTTTCCGATCTTCCGGCGGCCAGCAGCGAAATCTGGAAATTCTCCTTCGGGTACGGATTGCTTATCGCGATGGCGCTCTCGGCGCTCCTCACCGCCGGTGTGCTGGTGCTGCTGGACAGGCTCGTGTACCGGCGGCTCAGGCGCCGTAACAGCGGCATCGTCATCTTTTCGATTGCTTCGCTCGGGCTTGCGATTGCGATCCGCAGTCTCGTGCTGATCGTGTGGGGCCCGACGCCTCGGAAATACACGACGGTCGTGCGGCAAAACATACACCTCCCGTTCGACACCACGATCCTCGCGGATCAACTTTTCATCATCGCGGCGGCAATCACTGTGACCGCTCTAGCCTATGTTTTGCTGTTCAGGACCAAGCTGGGTAAGGCAATGCGGGCTATGGCCGACAACCCCGAGCTCGCGCGCATCAGTGGAATCAAGACCGAGCTGGTGATTGTCCTCACCTGGGCACTCGCCGGAGCATTGGTTGCGGTAGCGGGAGTATTGCTCGCCCTCCAGGCGCAGCTGGACCCGCAGCTTGGGTTCGTCCTCCTTTTGCCGCTGTTCGCGGCGGCTATTCTGGGTGGCGTTGGCAACCCGCAGGGAGCCTTTTTCGGGGGCATGATCGTCGGCGTCGTTCAGGCCGTAGTCGTGACTTTCGATTTCCTGAGCCCAGGCTACAAGTTCTCCGTCGCGTTCGTGATCCTGATACTGATTCTGCTGATACGGCCGCGGGGGCTTTTTGGAGCCAAGCTATGAGTTTTCTCAGGCCGACGCTATTCCGTATCCCGGTGAAACCGGCCTCCCTCGTCGCGCCCGCAACTGTGGCGTTGGTGACGGCGCTCCTGATCTTGATTCCGTTCGAGCGCTCAAATGGGGATACCAGCGGGGTGATCAGCTTCCTTGTCTCCTTTCTGACATTCGTGGCGATATACGCGATATTCACGCTCGGACTGAACGTCCAATGGGGTTATAGCGGGGTCTTCAATTTCGGTGTTCTGGGGTTCTTCATGCTCGGCGCATACACCGCCGCCATCGTGACGAAGGAGCCGGCCAGTGGGAACTTCACGGACTACATCGGCGGGTTCGGGGGAGACCTGGACCTGCTGCCCTGGCTAAGCAGCGACGAGTGGTTGCCTCACCTGGTTGGTCTCGCCGCGGCCGCCGGAGTGGCGGGCCTTGCCGCACTGCTGCTCGCGGTGCCTACGCTCAGGCTGCGAGGTGATTACCTCGCGATCGCGACGATAGGGGTCGCTGAAGTGTTGAGGCGCGTGGTCATTGAGGAAACCTGGCTGGTGAACGGGACGCGAGGCTTAACGGGTGTGCCGCGACCATTGGGCGGGCTGGTCGATTCTAGCGACTACAAATATCTGCTGCTGGCAATATGCGGCACCTTTCTCGTCCTTATCTATCTCCTGATTGAGCGAGCGATCCGGTCGCCCTGGGGCCGCGTGCTTATGGCGCTGCGAGAGGACGAGATGGCAACGGAGGCCAGTGGCAAGAACGTATTTGCTTTCAAGATGCAGAGCTTCGTGATGGGCGCCGCAATCATGGGCGCCGGTGGTGCGATTTACGCCTATGCTAGCAGTTCCTTAACCCCGGAGGTGTTCACGCACTTCTTTGCCACCTTTCTTTTCTGGGCCATGCTCATTCTGGGTGGCAGTGGCAATAATCGGGGCGCGATCGTCGGCGCCTACGTGCTCTGGGGCTTCTGGACCATCACGCTCCAGTTTCAAAGCTACGACCTGCCGGACCTGGTCGAAACCCGGATGCCGTACGTACGCGAACTCGTGCTCGGCACGCTGATAGTGGCGGTGCTTCTCGTCCGCCCCGCTGGGCTGCTGCCCCAAAGGCGTCAGGTCTCGGTCTGGGTGGAGCGGCAGTTGAAGCGAAGACCGCCGTCGCCGAGCGGGTCATCTGGTGCTGACGTTGAGCTCAGCAGTAGGTAACACCTGAGGGGGAGCCGAGGTCGCTCCCCCTGGTCGCGCGCTTTAGTAGGATGAGGTCGAGTTCGGGCTTCCTCCGCCCCCGGCTGACGGCGTGGGAGTCCCCAGTGCCACTTCGGTAATGTCCGTAACTTCCTTCTTTACGATGTGTACTCGGAAGACCTTGTCGGTGACGAGCTTCTTATTGGCTGCGTCCACATGGAACCACTCAATTGCTCCGATTTGCGGGTCACCCTTATCGTCGAACTCGAAAGGCCCTACCACCCCTTCGTAGTCGATGTCGTCGCCTTTCTTGAGAGCCGCGACGGCTTGCTTGAAGTTGTCGCTTCCCGGCTCGAACTGCTTGCCGGGAGCATTGGCGACGTCACGCAGTTTATTACGCATCGCCGTGGGGTCGGTGCTGCCCGCTGCTTCGGCCGAGAGGGCGATGAGGTAAACGGCGTCGTACGCTTCCTTAATGTAAGGCAATTCCGGTAGCGGACCGTATTTTGCTTTGTAACGCTCCGCGAAACCCCCGGAGGGTTGCGTCGGCAGATTCCCCGGCGAAGTGCCCTTAACCCCATCGAAGTTATCCCAACCCAGTTGGTCGAGCATCTTGTCGGACTTCGTGCCGTCAACGAAGAGGAACTCTTGCGTGATTGACTGCTCGAGCGCCTCGCGAAGGAAAACCCCGGCGCTCTCTGGATAGGCGATCGCCGCGAGAGCCTGCGCCCCCTTGCAGCGCTGCAGCTCGCTGGCGTAAGTCGCCTGTGCCGATTCGTGCGGGACCTGATCCGTTACAGTCCCGCCCAGCGCCTGAAATTCGGTCGTGAACGCGTTGCTCAGCCCCTTGCCATACGCGTTGTTGATGTACATCGTGCAGACTTCGGTAATTGCGGAGGCGTTGGCCAGCTGGGCGAGGACGAGACCTTGAGCGGCGTCGGAGATCGTCGTCCTGAACAGGAAGTCGTTGTCCTTGGCATCAGTGAGCCCAGGCGAGGTCGAAGCGGGCGATATCTGAAGAATTGAGTCGGGGCCGCTGACAGTCTCCGCCACCTGAAGGGAGACGCCACTGCTGAGAGCGCCGACTATCGCCTGCACTTTCTCGACATCGACCAGGCGGCGCGCTTCGCTCACGCCCTGTTGCGGCGAGGTCCCGTCGTCCGCGCGGACCAGCTGAACCTGGTTGCCAAGCACTCCTCCAGAAGCGTTGATTTCGCTAACGGCAAGTTCAGCCCCGTTGAAGATAGGCTGACCAAACTTCGAGAGGTCACCCGTGAAGGACATAAGCGCGCCAATTTTTAAGGCCGCGCTCTGCGAGGGCGAAGTCGCGCCCGGGGAACCGCCTTGCTTTTCTTCGTCGTTGCCTCCACAAGCGAGGGTAAGAATCAAGCCGGCGAAGATCGCTAGAGCTGCGAGCCACCGATAGCGCTCTGACCAATGCGGCATGACTGTCTCCTTTCGCTTACCAGCGAAGCCACGGGTGCGTAGATTCGAAGTTAAGGTAGTCCCGACGGACGGTGCCGTCAAGCCAATGCAAAGTAGAGGACTTCCCAAGTAGTGCCGCCTAGGGAAAGTCCGCGCTAACCCGCCGTCTGCGGCGTCTAGTAATATGTTCGGCTAAGTCGCCGCTTGGGGAGACTAACGCGCTCCGTGCCAGACCCCCATGTGCTGGCGGATCGTTTCATGGTAGGCGCCGGGCTGGTAATAGCGATCGTAGAACTCGGTCTCCAGATGGTGCGCCTGGAACCAGATGTTCATCATCATCGGATCGATCGTGGCCGGAAAGCGGCCGTACGTCTCCCAGATGTAGGAGCACAGCGCTTTCGTGGCGTCCAGGCACCAGCCGGGCGTCTTCTGGACGAGCTTATCCAGCGACTGCCTGTCCTTGAGTCCCACCGGGCCGCCTTCCTCCTTGTAGATCCCGCTCCCGCCCCACTTTGCGTCGAAGATCGCCTGGACGGCCGCATCCATATCCGGGTAGTACGGCGGGCAGAAGGCCTGGAAATGATCGTCGAGGCCCACCGGAACCGGTCGCGGACCCGCCTCTTGGTTCAGCGTCTTGATTGGCCCGAACTTTGAGGGGATGTGAAAGCGGAAGCCCATCATCGGGAAGATGAAAGCGCTCACGGACGAGGTAAAGATCCAGCCTCCGAGGCCCATCGCCTGCAGCGCCAGGTACATGTTCTGCAACATGATTGCCTGCTCGGTACCCGGGATGATCATCTGCATCGAGCTCTCGAGGCCCGATAGCGGGTAGCCGCGCGAGCGGTCGAGGTAGCCTTTGTCAGCCCACTCCTTTAGAGGCTCGGCGTTGCCGTTCAGGTCGTCATAGACGTAGTAGGAGTTTGGCTCGTCCATCACGAGCATCAGCACGTTGATGTACTCCCAGGTGACATCGCTGATCGGCATAAAGAGTGTGCTGCCGGGCTGGTTGACGTTCCACCAGTTGAAGGGCTGAGTGATACCGGCGATCATCGGCACCTGGAGGCGGCCGTTGCCTATCTGCACCGTGTTTGCGCGAAAGGCCTGGACGATCTTTTCGCGATCGTCGAGCGACTCAAACTCCTGCATCGCCGATGCGTGCTTGTCGCGGAGCTTGACCACGTATGTGCCTTCATCGTTCGTATAGAACAGCTCCGTGCCGTGCGAGCCGCAGGCGCTGGCATAAACGCGGCCAACGAACTGGAGCATCGTGTTGCCACACCAATTGCTACCTGCCT
>Ga0209801_1000871_pt1 | contig 19410 bp, 13 predicted proteins | sample GraSoiAngelo_127_FD_185884 | JGI IMG/M metagenome (GOLD analysis project Ga0209801, IMG submission 185884) | Grasslands soil microbial communities from the Angelo Coastal Reserve, California, USA - 14_0927_09_40cm (SPAdes) (version 2) | ecosystem: Environmental > Terrestrial > Soil > Grasslands ... | reverse complement strand
TCGAGGCCAGGCCGCTTCCCGCAGAAGCACAGTTTGCACCCGCGTTCTACGCGGGCGTGGCCGACCTGGACGGCGACGGCCACGAGGACGTGTTCCTCGCACAGAATTTCTTCCCGACCGACCTCGCTACGTCGCGCTACGACGCGGGTCGCGGGCTGGTGCTGCGTGGCAGGGGCGACGGGACGCTCGAGCCGGTGCCGGGCCAAGTCTCCGGCATCCTGGTGTACGGCGATCAGCGGGGCGCGGCCCTCGCGGACTATGATGGGGACGGCCGTATCGATCTCGTGGTGTCGCAGAACGGCGCGGAGACCAAATTGTATCACAACGAGCGGGCCCGGCCGGGGCTGCGCGTGCGTCTGATCGACGGGCCCCTCAATCCGCATGGGATCGGTGCGGTGATGCGTATCGTGTACGAGGGATCCCGCGGGCCCGCGCGGGAAGTGCACGGCGGCTCAGGCTATTGGTCCGAGGACGGGGCCATCCAGGTGCTCGGGCTGGAGCAGGGGAAGGTGCCCGTGTCCGTGTGGGTCCGGTGGCCGGGCGGCACCGAGACCGTTGTGCCGCTCCTCCCCGGCCAAGGGGAGATCACGATTCGCCGGCCGTAGCTAGTTACAAACCGTCGTACTCGTCACGAGCGGCGCCACGAAGCTACCGTAGATCGACAGCAGCGCGAGAGGGTCTGAGTAGTAGTCTGACCGCTGCGCCGAGTAAGTGAAGTGGCCGCCGATCGCTTGGCCGTTGGTAATCGCCACGATTTGCGTGATGCCCAACTGGCCGCCACGCCGCGAGTAGGCGGTGATTCCCGCGGGCCGGGCGGCCCAAAACGCCCAGGGGCGGGGCGCGCTGCAGACCGCCGGCGGGCTGACTCGCGAGGCGACATCCTCGCCCGGGTTCAGCGAATCGATCGTGTAGAGACCAGACAAGATCACGGAGTCGGGGTTGGTGATCTGGACGACTTGGCTGGGGGAGGCCGCCGAACCGAAGGTACCGCGCAATTGAAACGCCTGCTTGCCATTGGCCGCCACGTAGTTCATCGCGAGCACCGGGCCCCCGACATGCGAAATCGCCGTGCCGCGCACGGAGTAGAAGAACTTGCCCCCCGTCGTGTCCGTCAGGCTGACAACCTCCACCGCTCCCGTGTCGGCGAGCGCATCCGCGTGGACGATGTAGGGAAACGGCCCGCCAGCCGCGAGGGCGGTGATCTTCCCGCGCGCGTCGATACTATACGCCGGATTGGACGGCGCTTCGAACGACACCACGGCTGGAGGACTGCTCCGCTTGATCGCAACCACCGGGACCGTGAGCGTGTCGTTCGGCATCACGTACACGGTGTCGAGCAGCATACTGGGCCGGCTGGACGACGAGCGTTTCAGTGCGAGCGGTCGTCTGGCCGCCGATTGGATGGCCTAACAGCCGGATCTCGCGGCCCATCCCCAGCAGGCGGGGGCGCAGGTAGAACTGCTGGGAGGACGATCCCGTGACCGTCCCCACCCGCGTTTGCTGTCCGTCGTGCAGTACGTAGATGACGACGTCGAGGAAACTGTGATTGGTGACGCTGAGGGCGATCTCGCCTTCGGCAGGGGCCGCGGCCTGTTGGCTGGACTTGCCGCGGTTTAACAGAAAGCAGGCAGACCCGGCGACCAGCAGGGCAGCGAACGCCGCAGAAGCGAGGCTGCGAGCCCGAGCCATGGCCGCGAAGCTACCACCGGCGTGGGCACCCGCTGCGGTCCATAATGGAACATAATCCCGGCCGTCGCCACTCTAGCGGACCCAGAGAATTGGTGATATAGGTGTGTAACGTCCGTGGCGATTGGTAGTTAGTTCACGGTCGACCGCGCGTCGTCTGCACTGGGTGTCCTGCGGGCCGGAGGCTCGCCGGGACGTCCACGCGGGCATCATTGGTCGTGCGTGTCACACTTTCCGTCGGAGGAGACATGCAATTCACACGTAGTCGGGTCGTACCCATCATTCTCAGCGCATTCCTTGCGCTGCCGGTCCTGCTCCCTGCGCAGGCGCCGGTGACAATCACGGGGAAAGTCACGAGCGACGCGGGGTTGCCGCTCGGGCAGGTCGGGATCTCGATTCCCGCGCTGGGCGTCGGAGGGCTCAGCAGGGATGACGGCTCGTATGCGATCGTCATCCCCGGCGCACGGGTCTCGGGTCAGACGGTCACCGTCGCGGCGCGACGCTTGGGCTACAAGGCCCAGAGCGCCGATATCACGCTGACGCCGGGGGGCGTGACGCACGACTTCGTGCTCACGGCCAACCCACTGCAGCTCGGCGAGGTCGTGGTGACCGGCGCCGGCACGGTGTCGGCGGCGGAGAAGCTGGGCAGCGTCCGCAACAACGTCGACTCGTCGCTTATCCAGCGCAGCAACGAGATGAACATCGTCGCGGCCCTGGCGGGCAAGGCGCCCAACGTGGAGGTGCAGTCGCAGGCGGGCGATCCCGGTGCCTCCGCCGTCATCAGGATCCGGGGCACACGGACGCTCAACGGCACCGGCCAGCCACTGATCGTGGTGGACGGCGTGCCGATCGACAATTCCACGAACGCGGCTGCCGCGAGCATCAATGACCAGCGCTACCTCGGCAGCACGGTCGCGCCGAATCGCGCGGCGGATGTGAATCCCAACGACATCGCATCGATCGAGATCCTGAAGGGTGCGGCGAGCGGGGCCATCTACGGGGCGCGGGCTGGTCAGGGCGTGATTCTGGTCACGACCAAGAGTGGCCAGGCGGGTCCCACCCGGTACTCGCTGAGAAGCTCCTTCTCGGTGGATGGTGTGACCCACGGCGTTCCCCTGCAGACCAAGTACGGACAGGGGACCGGTGGTGTTGCCGCCTCGTGTCCCGCCGTCGGGTGTCGGCTGACGTCCGGCAGCTGGGGCGCACCGCTGGCGGCGGGGACTCCGGTCTACGATCACTTCGGAGATCTGTTCCAGACGGGGTACATCTCGGACAACAACCTCACCATCTCCGGCGGGAACGACCGCACCCTGTTCTATCTGTCCGGCGAGGGGATGTACAACCGGGGTGACATGATCGGGCCGAACAACCACTACCAGCGCGCGACCGTGCGGTTGAAGGGTGAGCACCGCGTGCGCGACAACCTCACGGTCCGCGGGAACGTGGCGTACTCCGACGACCGCGGGGCGTTCATCCAGAAGGGCTCGAACATCAGCGGGCTGCTGCTCGGCTCGCTGCGGACGCCGCCCGAGTTCAACAACGCGGACTACATCGACCCGGCGACGGGGTTCCACCGATCCTATCGTTATCCGCAGCCGACGCTGACATCGCAGACCGCGACTCGCGGGTACGACAATCCGTTCTTTGTCCTCAACCGGGATGAGGCGACGGGCAGGACCGGACACACGTTCGGCAACGTGAGCAGCAGCTTCGTGCCGGTGAGCTGGCTCAAGCTCGACGGCAACGTGGGCATGGACTACTCCGCCGACGAGCGGCTCGAAGCGCTAGCGCAGTCGAGCTCGGGCTTCCCCGGTGGCCAGGTGATCAGCGCCGACTTCAAGCGGTTGCAGATCGACCAGGCCTTCACGGCCACCGCCAGCTACACGCTGAACCCCGACGTCACCGGCACGCTTACGCTGGGCGAAGGGGTGAACAGCCGGACCTTGCACCAGATCTACGTCACCGGTAACAACCTGATCACACCGTCGCCGTTCAAGTTGGCGAACACGGTGGACCGCTCCACGCCGAGCGATGCGGAGCAGCGGGAGCACACGACGTCCTTCTTTGGGCAGCTCACGGTGGACTTGAAGCAGCAGCTGTACCTCACGGGAGGGATCCGGAACGATGGCTCCTCGACGTTCGGGGCCTCGGACCAACGGCACTGGTTCCCCAAGGCGAGCCTGGCGTGGGACTTCACGGCTACGCTGGGTGAGCGGCGGCCATCCTGGTTGAGCTATGGCAAGCTCCGCGGAGCCTACGGCCAGACCGGACAGGAGCCAGACCCCTATCAGACGGTGGCCACGTTGAGCACCACGGACTTCGGTGACGGTGGCTGGGGCCCGTCCATCAGCCCGACGCAGGGTGGGAGGGCCGGGCTGTATACCAATAACGTCCTGCCGCAGCCGAACATCAAGCCCGAGCGTACGCGGGAGTTCGAGGGCGGCGCCGATCTCGCGTTCTTCAAGGAGCGCGTGGATCTGCACTTCACGCACTACGACGACAAGTCGACGGACGTGATTTTCCTGACGCCGATTCCCACGAGTACCGGCTACGGGTTCCAGGCCCAGAACGCAGGCGTTATCACGAACGTGGGCCAGGAGGTCTCCTTCAATTTCCGCCCGTTGCAGATGCGGGACGCGTCCTGGGAAGTGGGCTTGCAGTGGGCCAGGAACGACAACCGCGTCGTGAGCCTGGCGGGCGCGCAGTTCGTGTTCCTACCCGGCGGGTTCGAGGGCTCGAGCGCGGCCGCGGTGACGGGCTCGCGCGTCGGCGTGATCTACGGCACCGACTTCATCCGATGCGGTCGGGGGATCGTCGATCCAGTTGAGGGCAACATCGACGCGCTGTGCGGCACGGGCGCACCCAAGGACGCGGTGTACCTCGCCGCCGACGGGTACCCGCGCACCGACGTCACCAACCGGGTCATCGGCGACCCGTCGCCGAAGTGGACCGGCAGCGTGCGGACGTCGTTCCAGTACAAGAAATGGCAGCTCTCCGGTCTCTTGGACGTTTCGCACGGCGGGCAGAAGTGGAACGGGACGAAGGGTGCGCTCTATCAGTTCGGCACTCACAAAGACACGGAAATCCGCGGGCAAACGCGCACCTTCGGCGTGGACTACTACACCCAGTACCAGTTCGCCGGCCCTGGGAAGAACGTTCCGGTGCTGATCGACCAGGCCAACTGGTTCCAGGCGGAAGGAAGCGGGTTCAACGGCCCGTCGTCGCAATTCGTGGAAGACGCGGGTTGGGTGAAGCTGCGCGAGGTGTCGCTCGGCTATACGCTCGACAACGACTGGGTGCGCAACACGCTCGGCTTGAACAGCATCGACGTGCGCGTGTCAGGCCGCAACCTGGTGACGTGGACGAACTACACGGGCATCGATCCCGAGTCGACGTTGGAGGGCGCGGAGATCGGGTACCGCGGGAGCGATTATTTCAATCATCCGCAGACTCGGTCGTTCGTGTTTACACTCGTCCTGAACCGCTAGCTCAAGGGGACCACAACCATGCGTAGCTCATTCGTGCAGTTTGGGCTCGGTGCGCTGCTGGCCCTCGGCTCCGTCGGGTGTAACGACTACCTGAGGGGGACCGGGCTGAGCGGCGATCCGAACAACCCCAGCCCGACTGATGCCACCATCGATGAGTTGTTCGTGGCGGCGCAGACGTCGCTGGCCGGTCAGTTGACTGGGGAGCTGGCCCGTGCCTCGTGCATGTACACGCAGCAGTGCGCCGGGACGGATCGGCAATATCAGGCGATCGGTACGTACGTGGTCGACGCGTCGGTCTTCGCGTCGTCGTTCGACCGTTTCTACACCGGGGGCGGGCTCGTTGATTTGCGCAACATTGAGACCAAGGCGCGGAATGCCGCCACACCCGACAGCATCCATCTGGGCATTGCGCTGGTGATGGAGGCGTGGATGATCGGCACCGCGGCCGATCTGTGGGGGGACATTCCCTACTCGGAAGCCGCAGACCCGTTCACCCACCCGACGCCGACCTACGACAACCAGCTGAGCGTGTATGCGGCGTTGCAGACGGTGCTGGACGATGCGATAAAAGCGCTCAACGGCTCGACCGGGGTCGGGCCGGGCGCGAACGACCTCGTCTACGGTGGCAAGGTCGCGAAATGGACGCAGTTGGCGCACCAACTTAAGGCGCGCTACTACTTACACGTGGCGGAAGCCAATGGGCCCGCCAACTACGCGAGTGCCCTGGCCGAGGCCAACCAGGGGATTTCCACCGCGGCGAACGATTATCTGACATACCAGAGCTCCGCGACGACGGAGGGGAACTTCTGGTACCAGTTCCAGATCGTGCAACGCGACAGCTACTTGCGGATGGGCAAGCGGCTGGTGGATCTGATGGTGACGCGCAACGATCCCCGTCTAGACGCGTACTTCGACAAAACCGCGACCGCAGCGTGGGCCGCGGCAAAGAAGTACACAGTGGGGGCGCGGATCCTTGACTCGAACAACAATGTCGAGCAGGCGACCGCGGTAACGTTGGACAGCCTTTCGGGCGCCACCCAACCCACGTGGGCGACGACAGTGGGTGCGACCACGACCGACAACCACGTTACGTGGACGAACAAAGGCGTGCCGTGGGGTGGGGCGGATCCAGGTCAGCAGCTCAACCCGGCCACCATGTCGAACCTCAAGGGCTGCGGCGCCGACGGTGCGAGTGGAACGCGCTGCGGTCCGGACTTCCGCCAGCCGCTGGCGACGCACGCCGAGAACCAGCTGATCATCGCCGAGACCGCGTATCGCACCAGCGATGAGACGACGGCGCGCGACAGTCTCAATTCCGAGCGCGTCGCCGCCGGGTTGTTGGCGGTGCCCGGGACGGTCACAGGCGCGGCGCTGCTGGATTCGATCATGACGGAGAAGTACGTCGTGACGTTCCAGAGCATCGAGGCCTGGAGCGACTACAAGCGCACGTGCATCCCGGCGCTGGTTCCCGCTACGGGGTACACGCAGGTCATCGGGCGGCTTCCCTACTCGGTCAACGAGGTGAACACCAACCCAAACGTGCCGTCACCGGAGCCGGCGCGGAACAGGAACGACCCGAACGCCTGTTAGTGATCGGCGGCGGATTTTTCAGCATCGCAGGTGCTGCAGCCCGGTTCAGCGAGAAGCACGCTGGATCGGGCTGCAGCAGAGGCGCCGCTGGCACCTGTAGAAAGTAGGTGATACCAAATGTTCCTACCGCGTGGTTTTGGGCTCGTCATCGTGCTGCCGGCGCTCGCGGGGTGCTATCGCTTCGTGCCCGTTGCAACGCCGGAGCCGCTGCCGGGCACTCACGTCGCGGCGGCGCTCACCGACGCCGGCAGCAGCGAGCTTGCGCAATATCTCGGCCTCAACATCGCTAATGTAGGCGGGCGGCTGGTGCGCAGCTCCCCAGAAGACCTTCAGATCTCCGTGTTCACCGTCGCTGCCAGGGACGGGCAGGAGACCTTCTGGAAGGGGGAAATGGTGACCTTGCCGCGTCGGCTGATCTCGAGCATCCAGGAGCGGAAGTTTTCAACCAGCCGAAGCGGGTTCGTCGCCACTCTCGGGCTCGTGGCCGGCGTAGGCTTGCTGCGAGCCTTCGGCGTGCTGTCGGCAGGTAGCACCTCGGGCGGCGGCGGGGGCGTCGTGACGAAGTAGCAGCCGATCCTCTCGCCAACCCTAGTACACCGCAACCGTCGAGCGGCGCAGTTCCGGCTCGAGCGTCCACTCGATTTGCTGCCCCGGCTGGACGACGATCAGCTCCGTTTCGGCGTGATCTCTCTCGCCGATCGGATCTCCAAACAAGCGGATTTCACGCCCTTGGCCGAGTGAGCGGACCGGGAGGAAGAAGGCGGTGGACGACGCTGCCGTCACGCTTCCGACCCGCGTGCGCACGCCGTCGTGCACCAGATAGATGACCACGTCGAGGTTGGTGTGATTCACGACCCGCAACGCGACCTCTCCCTCTCGAAAGTCGACAGCGGGCCGCCCCGCGGGCTTGTGTCCGAAGAAGCACGCCGGCCCGACGAGAAGCAGAAGAGCGAGCGCCGCGTAGGCCCGGCGTAACACCGCGCGTGCGGTCATGGAAGGTCTCGCGGATGTGAGAACAATCGCGGGTCGTCCAGCGGCACCCTAGCTAGTGGCAGACTGTCGTACTGGTGACCAGCGGTACGACGAAGCTACCGGTGACTGAGAGTGTCCCGAGGGGATCAGTATAGAGATCGGTCCGTTGCGTCGTGAAGCGGAAGTATCCGCTCAAAGCCTGACCGTGGGGAATGGGGACGATGCGCAACGCGCCCAGCGTGCCTCCTCGCCGCGAGTAGCTGACGATCCGGTTCGGCGCCAACCAGAACGCCCACGAGCGCGGCGGCGAGCATTCAGCCACGAATCCATGCGAGCTGGTTTGATCTTCGCCGGGGTTGAGGGAGTCGATCGCGAACGTCGTGTCGGCGCTGATCACCGAGTCCGGCAGGGTGATCTCGACGCGCTGCAACGTGGAGCCGGAGGGGGCGTACCTGCCCAGCAGCTGAAATGCCAGCTTGCCGCTGGTCGCCCTGTAGTTCACGGCTACGGCGGAGCCACCAACGTGTGTGACCACCGTGCCGCCAACCGAGAAGAACATCTTGCCGCCCGTCGTGTCCGACAGGCTCATGACGTACACCGCTCCCGTGTCGGCGAGCGAGTCGGCGTGGACGATATAGCGACTCGGCCCGCCGGGGGTGGCGGTTGCCGTGATCCGGCCGCTCAACGAGTCGATGCTGAACTGAGCATTGCTCGGCGCGGTAAACCACACCGCGGCCGCCGGCACCGGGGTCCGCTTCAGGACGGTCACGGGCACGCTCAGGGTGTCGCCAGGCAAGAGGTACACGGTATCGAGCTGTAACGTGATGTCGAGCGTGTCCGAGACGATGATGAATGCGCCGCCGGGGGTGCCATGCGCGGAGGCGTTGATCACTACGGAACCCCGCCTCACGCCGGTGACCGCGCCCGTCTGCGCGTTGATCGTGGCGATGGTCGTGTCGGTGCTCGTCCAGACGACGGTCCCCGCCGGCTGGGCATTGCCGTTTTCGTCGAAGTAGGTGACCCGGTGCGCCAGCGTCCGGTCGCCGACGAATACCGAGTCGAGGACCGGCTGGATACTCAGGGATGCGACCCCGTGCTGTACACCGAGGTCGACACAGGCGGCTAGCGCGGCCGCGCCGAGCAGGACGAGGGAGGATCGGTTCATAGTCGCGTTAACGCTACCTATGACGAGCGAGAACGGGAAGACAAGTCGAGCGTTTGCTTCTCCGAAGTAAATGTGATTCGTCGCGACCGGATCGACCGCGATCGGCATGACAGGTTCCGGACAGAGATCGTTCCATCCTGTAACATCGTTCAACTTAGGACGGTCCGCCACCCGCGGAGTTGTGGCTCACGGTCCGCGTGCCTCCCGTCGCGCCCGACCCCGTGTATCTTGCGCGGCAATGCTGCAACTCACGGCGCTGCTGCTCGTTGCCCAGATCCAGCTGCCGCCTCCGCGGGGCTACGTGAACGATTTCGCCGGGGTGCTCGACTCGGCGTCGCTCGCGCACATGGAAGCGGTGATCACTGAGGTGCGCGCCAAGACGCGCGGCGAAATCGCCGTCGTAACCCTCTCCGATATCGCTGACCGCCCGGCGGCGGACGTAGCGCTCGAGATCGGCCGTCGCTGGGGCGTCGGGGCGAAGGGCGAGGCGGGCGATCCGGCGAAGAACCTCGGAGTCGTGGTGCTGCTCGTTCCTTTGCAGCATCACCGTCCGGGGACGGGTCAGATCTTTGTCGCCACCGGTCGCGGCGCCGAGGGATTCCTCACGGATGCGCGCGTGGGCCGGATTCGCGACGCCATGACGCCCTACCTCGCGCGGGAGGAATACGGGGCCGGGCTGGCGTACGGCGTAGACTTGATCGCGCAGGCATTCGCACAGGAGTTCGGTGTGACCCTGGATGCGGCGCCTCCCGGCGCTCGTCCCGTGGAGCGCGACGTCTCGTTCCCGAGCCGCGCCATGCTGTTCTGGCTCATCTTCGCAGTCGTCTTCGCTCTGGCCCAGTTGGCGCGCCGCCGAGGGCGACGTGGCCGGCGCATCTGGTGGATGGGTGGTGGCTGGGGCGGGGGTTGGGGCGGGGGTTGGGGCGGGGGGGGGGGGGGGGGGGGGGGGGGGGGGGGGGGGGGGGGGGGGGGGGGGGGGGGGCGGAGGTGGCGGCGGCTTCGGCGGGTTCGGTGGTGGGGGTGGTTTCTCAGGCGGCGGCGCGGGAGGGCGCTTCTAGTATGGCCTCGAAACTGACGGTCGAGCAATTTGCCGCGGAGGTCGCCCGCGCGCTCGGCGCGCGGCTGGTGGCCCTGCTGCTCTACGGGTCGTGGGCGCGTGGAACTCACGTACCCGACCGCTCCGACGTGAACACGCTGCTCATTTGTGACACCGTGGACGACGCCTTGTTCGCAACACTCGCTCCCGCGATGCGCGCCTGGACCCGCGCGGGCCACCCTGCGCCCCTCATCCTGACCGAGCGGGAGTGGCGGGAGTCCGCGGACGCATTCCCGATCGAATACGAAGACATGCGCGACGCGCACCGACTGCTCGCAGGGCGCGACCCCTGGCCCGGCATCCAGGTGGACCGCGGCCAGCTGCGGCGCCAGCTCGAGCACGAGCTCATGGGTAAGGTGGTTCGGCTGCGCCAGGCGTATGCCGCGCTGCATGAGGACTCGAAACAGCTCGCGCGGGTTGTCGTAGGGAGCGCCGGCGGCTTTTTCACGATGCTGCGCGCGGTGCTGCGTCTCGCGGGTCGGCCCGTACCCGCCTCGCCCGCCGAGTTGGTGCGGAGCGCGGCCGCCCTCGCTGGCTTTACGGCCGACGCGCTGGCGCCGCTGGTGCAGCACGCGATGGGCGGCCCGGTCCCGCGGCTCGTCAAAGGGGATCCGCTCGCGGCTGCGTACCTTGAGGCGGTGGCACGGACAGCGGAATACGTCAACCGACTGACGTAGGTCTGGCGGTTCAGGCGCAGGTGGTTTTCCCACTCTGAAGAGTGGGCCCGAGAATGCACAACGCTGACGCGTGGTATGCTTCAGCATGGTGCTGTGCCGGGCCCAGGCTTGAGCCTGGGAAACACGAGACGACTCTCACAGGAGTGATCCGTTCGTGAGTACAAGGAGAATTGTGCGGGCTTTCTCGACGGCCCTCATCGCCATGTTCGTTGCCGGTTGCGGCTACAACACGATTCAGACCTATGACGAGCAGGTGACCGCCGCGGCGGCGCAGATCAAGGTCCAGCTGCAGCGCCGCGCCGATCTCATCCCCAACCTGGTCGAAACGGTCAAGGCGTATGCGAAGCAGGAGCGTACGGTCTTCACCGAAGTGGCGGAGGCCCGGGCCAAGCTCGCCGGTGCGGTCCAAAGCGGAGACTTGCAGCAGATGGCGGACGCCAACCGGCAGCTGTCGGCCCCGCTCGGCCGCCTGCTCGCCATCGCCGAGAACTACCCGCAGCTCAAGTCCAACGAGAACTTTCGCGCGTTGCAGGATCAGCTCGAGGGGACGGAGAACCGCATCGCCGTGGCGCGGCAGGACTACAACGAAGCCGTGAACCGCTACAACGCCTACATCCGGCGTTTCCCGCAGGTCCTGACGGCGAAGCTGCTGGGGAAGGGGCCCCGTCCCTACTTCGAGCTGGAGACACCGGGCGCGGCCCAGGCGCCGAAGGTGGATTTCTCCAAGTGATTGTCAGAAACGTGTGAAGAGGAGTTGGCGGGGCTGAATTTGTTCAAAGGGCGCTTGTTTTAGCCCTCTTGCGACGTTGTGATACAAGCTGCACAATAGTCCCTACGTGGAACGCGTCCGGCAATTTGTCGACGGCGCGTCCCATCTGGCACCGATCGTGTCCTGTCTGCCGTCGGGCACGGGTGCGCATTTGCTCATTCGGGTAGTCAAGCCAGGCTCGCCGCGTGCCAACGCGCGGCGAGGGTTTTTTCCTCGTGCGGTGTGTGTCAACCACCTCGAAGGAGGAATCCGTATGCGCTTTTCCATTCGCTCCACGCTGCGCGCGGTGCTGGTGCTCGGCGGGCTCGTCGGCGGCGTCGGCGCCGTCGCGGGGGCCCAGCAGGGCACAGTCGCGGGCCGCGTCACCGATCAAGCCAACGGGCAACCGCTCGTTGGCGCGCGCGTCACCGTCATGGGGACGTCGCTCATTGCGCAGACCAATGCCGAGGGTCGCTACTCGCTGTCGCGTGTCCCCGGCGGACAGCTCACGGTGCGGGCGAGCGCCGTCGGCTACGGGGCGGCGTCGCGCGTCGTCACGGTCAATCCCGGCGAGACAGGAGTCGTCGACCTCGCGCTGGGGCTGTCGCCGTACTCCTTGGACGAGGTGGTCATCACGTCCACGGGCGATCAGGCCAAGCGGGAAGTCGGCAACTCGATCGCCCGGATCGATGCTGCCAAGCTCGTCGAGACGGCGCCGATCACGAACGTCACCGACCTCTTGATCGCGAAAGTCGCCGGTGTCGACGTCCTGCCGGGTAACGTGACGGGCGCTCCGTCGCGCGTGCGCATCCGTGGGACGAACAGTCTCTCCCTGAACAACGAGCCGGTGTATTTCCTGGACGGGATCCGGGTCAACAGCCAGAACCGCTCGTCCGGCGTCTGCGACGTCGGCTGCGCCCCGCCTAGCCGCATCAACGATTTGAATCCCGAAGACTTCGAGTCGATCGACGTCGTGAAGGGCCCGGCGGCGTCTGCGCTGTACGGCACCGACGCGGCGAATGGTGTCGTGCTGATCACGACCAAGCACGGTGAGCCGGGCAAAGCGCGGTGGAACCTGTACGCCGAGCAGGGCGCGATCAAGGACTACAACGATTACCCCGCCGCGTTCCGCGGCTGGCGCACCGGGACGACCGCGGCGACGACCTCGACCCCAACCAACACCGTGCAATGCATTCTCACACAGGTCGCGGCGGGCACCTGCGTCCAGGACAGCGTGACCCAGTTCAACCTTTTCAAAGATCCACAGACGACGCCGCTCGGGACCGGGCACCGCCAGCAGTATGGCGTGCAGGTTTCAGGTGGGTCGGACGCGGTGCGCTACTACATGTCGGGCGAGTGGGAGGATGAGGTTGGTCAGGCGACGATGCCGCTGTTCGCGGACAGCGCGGTGCGCGCCGTGCGACAGATCAGCGAAGTGCCGGGCGACCAGCGGCAGCCAAACGGCCTGCGGCGGACCAGCATTCGGGTGAACGTTTCCGCCAACCCGAACTCGCGCGTGGACCTACAGGCGAACACTGTCTTCATGTCGAGCCGGCTGCGGGTGCTGCCGACGGACAACAACACGACCGGGCTCTTGTCGAACGCGCTGGGCGGGCCGGGGAACAAGGACAACGGTCGCTACGGCTACCGCCTGTTCACCCCCAACGAGATGTTCTCCGAAGCGATCGGGCAGGACATCAACCGGTTCATCGGTAGCGGGACGGCCCACTGGCGGCCCAAGAGTTGGTTGGCGTTTCGCGCCGTGGGCGGCATCGACTATACCAGCCGGTTGGACACCGATCTGTGCATGCGGGACGACTGTGTGAACTTCGCCACCATCAAGACCGGGTTCAAGCAGGATGATCGCACGACCTTTTTCCAGTATACCGGTGACATCAACGGGACGGCATCGTTTACGCTGAGTCCGACCCTGACGTCGCGGACGACGGTCGGCGCCCAGTATTTCAAGACGAAGAACGATCTGAATGTGGCGTATGCGGAAAACCTGTCGGGAGGGGCGACCACGGTGACCGGCGGATCGATCCCCCTCGTGCGGGAGAGTACCACGGTGTCTTCGACGGTCGGCCTGTTCGCGGAGCAGCAGTTCGGCTACAAGGACCGGCTCTTCCTGAACGGCGGTCTCCGCATCGACGACAACAGCGCGTTCGGGACGGCCTTCAATAAGGTCTACTATCCGAAGGTGAGCGTGTCGTACGTTGTTTCGGAAGAGCCCTTCTTCCCGAAGTGGCGCTGGATCAACAGTGTGCGGCTGCGCGGTGCGATCGGTGCCTCGGGGGTCCAGCCGGGCAACACCGACGCGCTCCGCTTCTTCCTGCCCAATACCTCGAGTGTCAACGGGCTCGACATCCCTGCGCTCGTCTACAGCGCCATCGGGAACGACAGTTTGAAGCCGGAGCGGGCGCGGGAATACGAGGTCGGCGGGGAAGCGACGCTGTTCAATAGCCGAGCGTACATCGAGCTCACGTACTACAACAAGCGCACCTCGAATGCGCTCATCGCCGTACAGGTCCCGCCGTCGGCGGGCGGCCCCACCACCCGCTTCGAGAACATCGGCGCCGTCGTGAACCGGGGCGTGGAGCTATTGACGACTCTGCGGCTCGTCGACAAGCCGAGCTTCGGCTTCGACGTGACGGTCAACGCGGGGTACAACACCAACTTCATCGCGGACATGGGCGGGAAGCCGACCATCATCACCAGCGCCACTACTCGGCAGGCACAGGGCTATCCCATCAATGGGTGGTGGCAGCGGCCCTACACCTTCAACGACGCGAACGGCGACGGCATCATCACCGCCAATGAGATCACCGTGCAGGACAGCGCGCAGTTCGTGGGCTACGCGAACCCGCGCTGGGAGGCGGTCTATGTCCCCGGGATCGACCTGTTCAACAAGCGGTTGCGGATTCAGGGGCGGTTCGACCACAAGAGTGGGTACTACCAGCTCAACGGCACCGAGCGGATCCGGTGCGAGTCGCGGCTGAACTGCGAGGGTCTCGTGGACCCCAACGCGCCGTTGTGGGAGCAGGCGCGCGTGGTCGCGCTACGCGAGACGCCATCGCGCACGCAGTGGGGGTTCATCGAGAAGGCGTCGTTTGTCCGGCTGCGGGAGGCTTCCGCAACGTACGAGCTGCCGGCCGCGTGGGCCCGGTCGTTCCGGGCCACGCGCGCGAGCTTCACGATCGCCGCCCGTAACCTCTGGAAGGGCACCTCGTTCTCGGGCATCGACCCGGAGGCAAACTATTTCGAAGGCGCCACCGGCGTGGTGAGCAACTTCCAGACGACGCCGCCGCCAACCTATTGGACGTTCCGTTTGAACGTCGGCTTCTGAGGCTCGGGCGACGACACGCGACTCGACACATGACCGTGAAAGGGGAGTTGGTACCCATGAACCGATACCTCACGCTCCGGTGGCTGCGGCCCCCGCTGGCTGTCGCGGGCCTCGTGGCCCTCCCGGCGCTCTCATGTACAGACACCCTGCTGAACGTGACCGATCCGGATATCGTGCTCGGCGCCAATTCGGCGTCGGCCGCTCTCGGGCTGTCCAACGGGGCCGTGCTGCGGCTCACCCAGGCGGTGAGCGGGACGCAGGGTCCCGATGCGCTGTTCATGTTCGGTGGCCTGCTCACCGACGAGTGGCGCTCGGGCGACACGTTCATCCAGCGCAACACAATGGATCAACGGATCTTCGATCAAAACAACACATTCAACGCGGGGCCGTTCCGGAACTTGAACCGAGTCCGCACCCAAGCGCTGCTCGCCATCGATGGACTGCGGACCTACTTGCCGGATTCCGCTGCGGCCGTCGCCCGGATGTTCGACTTCCTCGGCTATACCGAGGTCCTGCTGGGAGAGCACTACTGCAACGGCATACCGCTGAGCGGCATATCGGGCACCACCGTCGTGTTCGGCAACCCGATTTCGAACGATTCGCTGTTCAAGCTCGCGATCGCGAACGCCGATTCCGCGTTGGCGGCCGCGCGAGGCCCGGACTCGGCTCGGGTAGCGCAATTCGCCAGCGTGATCAAGGGCCGGGCGCTGCTCGATCGGGGGAGGGGATTCCTCGCCGCCGCCGCCGCCACCGTCGCGACCGTCCCGCTGGCGTTCCGCTTCGACGTCACGCACTCGCTCAACGTCAACGACAACCAGATGTGGGCGCTCAATGCGAGCTCCCGACGCTACACCATGGGTGACTTGGAAGGCGGCAGTGGCCTTCCCTACGTGACCGCCAGCGACCCCCGCATTGTGACCAAGACCGGGCCCGATGGGATTTTTGATAGCGCGTTCCCCATCACGATCATCAGGCAGGGGAACTGGGGCCGGACGAGCAACGTGACGCTCGCGAGCGGCATCGAGGCGCAGCTCATCACCGCCGAAGCGGCCCTCCAGGCGAACGACGCGACGACCTGGCTCACGATCATCAACTCGCTGCGAACGAACACGACACTCTACCCGGCCCCGCAGACCGGTTTCACCCAGAGCGCCAACCTCACCAATCTTGCACAACCGGCGGACAGCATTGCGCGTACGAACGTGATGTATTCGGAGCGCGCCTTCTGGCTGTTCAGCACCGGCCACAGGCTGGGGGACATGCGTCGGCTGGTGCGGCCAACGACCGCTGGTGGCTACGGTCGCGCGGTCAACAGCGTGTATCCGAACGGCGCGTGGTTCAAGGGGGGGAATTACGGCGACGCGATCCAGATGGTGTTGCCGGTGGAGGAGCTTAACAATCCGAATTACCACGGATGCGCCGACCGCAATCCGTAAAACGGTGCGGTGGATGATATGTGCGGGGGCGGCCTGAGCGGCGCCCCCGCGATGTCTTAGGGACGTCCGCCCGTCGTCGTGATGACGATGACGCCGGAGGTCGACATAGCGCCGTAGTGCGTGGTCGCATCGAGTCCCGTGAGGATCTCGATCGTCAGGATGTCGGCGGCGGCGACTTGCTTGAGCACCTGGAGATCGTCGATAGGCACGTGATCGAGGATCACGCGCACCTGGTCTTCCTGGTACAGGCTCGCCCGGCCGCGCCGCTGGATGCGAGCCGGCTCTCCCCGGACCTCTCGGAGCTGCACGTTGGGAACCGTGAATCGCACGGCGTCCCACGCCGTCTTGGCGCCGGACTTGGCGATCGCATCGGCCGTGATGAGCCTCGCGCCGCTCGGCGCGTTCGTGTCTTCGATCCCGGCCCGCGCGCCGCCACAGGCCGCGGTGCTCACGAGACCGATCCACGCGATCGCGGGGACGGCCCGGAAAAGACGGAGGGGGCGCAGCACCCTGCGCCCCCCGTCACCACGATCAATCGGTCGCCCGTCAGTCCACGATGGCATCGGGCATGACGTACTTCATCGGATCCACCGGCTTGTGGTTCACCCACACCTCATAATGCAGGTGCGGTCCCGTGGACAGCCCGGTCGAGCCGACCTTCGCGATGACCTGCCCACGCTTCACGCGCTGGCCACGCACGACGAGGATCTTCGAGCAATGGGCGAAGCGCGTCACCAGCCCGAAGCCGTGATCCATCGTGACGATGTTGCCGTAGCCTTCCTCCCACCGCACCTCGGTCACGATGCCCGCCGCGGGCGCTTCGATGTCCGCCCCCATCGTCGCCGTCACGTCGATCCCCTCGTGTGGGCGCGCCAGGTGAAGGATCGGGTGGATGCGCTCCCGCATGAACGCGCTCGTGAGCCAACCCTTGGTGGGCATGATCGACGGCGTCGCGGCGAGGCGCGCCCGGTTCTTGGACAGCGAGTCGTACGCTTCGTTCAGCGACCGCACCAGAATGTTGGCGCGCCGGGCGAGCGCATCGACATCGGCCCGCGCCGCGAGCGCCTGCTGTCCGCCAGGGCCGAGCGCCTTGAGGCTGTCGCGCTCCGACCACATGCCCGCCGGTCCGCCAATGCCTGCCTGCTGCACGGTCGTGTCGGTCGGCGTGAGCCCGGCGAGCAAGCGCAGCTCCTGCTCCCGCTGCCCGAACCGTTGCAGCGTGTCCCGCAGCCCCGTCATGCGCTCGCGCATCCGCTGGATCTCGTCCGCGAGCAGGCGGTTCTCGTTCTCGAGCGCGCGGCTATGCGTGATGTTCACGCCGCGCGAAATGGCGGCGACGCCCAGCACCAGGAAGGTCAATGCCACCACACTGCCGATGCCGATGAGCGCTTTGACGAAAGTCTGTGACACCTCCACGGCGCGGGACGACCCCGAGCCGTGCGGCACCACCATGACCGTCCAACGTCGTTCCGCTTTCTTGCGCATCCGCTCGCCGCGACCTCGCATCAAAACCGTTAGCCCCGGCACAGAAAAAGCGCCGGTCCATCAGGACCTGCCAAAGGGAGAACCCGGACAGGGCGTGGGGTCCGGTTCCCGAGTGTGGACCTCTAAAGTACGGCTGGATTGGAAAGGCGTCAACACGAGCGAACGTGACGCAAATCACACTCGATCGGGCACTTATGCGGGGGCGAGCCGGGGTTTAGGGAACAGGATGGGAGGCTTCTGGACCTGCCGCCCCCCCGGATCCAGCGCCTCTAGGTCCCCGAGCCGGACGCGCTCCAGAGGACCGGGGGGAGGCGATCCCACCGTTGCCCAGACGGTTTCCGCGGTAGCGGGGAGGAACGGCTGCGCGAGCACCGCGATCCGGGCGACGGTGCGGGCCAAGTTCGCGAGCACCGAGTCGAGCTCGGCCGCCCGCTCCGGCTGCTTCGCGAGCTTGTAGGGCGCCGTCTCCTCGACGTATCGGTTCGCGGCGCTCGCCAGCGCCACGAGCTGGGCGGCGCCCTCCTGCAGCCGGTTCGCGTCCATGGCGCGCGCGTACGCCGCGAGCGCGCCCCGGGCCGCGGCTTCGAGCGGCGTGTCGTAGTTCTTGGGGTCGCGTGGTACCGTGCCCCCGCGGTAGTTCACGATCATCGTGAGCGCGCGCGACACGAGGTTGCCGACGGTGTCGGCGAGCTCCGAGGTATAGCGCGCGTCGAAGCGCTCCCACGTGAAGTCGCCGTCGTTGTCGAACCCGACCTCGCGGAGCAGGAAGTAGCGCAGCGCATCGGCGCCGTGTCGATCGATCGCTTCGGCGAGGGTGACGGCCGTGCCGGCGGTCTTGCTCATCTTGGTGCCCGACCACTGCACGTAGCCGTGTGCCCACACGGCGCGCGGGGGCGGGAGCTCGGCGGCGAGCAGCATCGCGGGCCAGATGACGCAATGAAAACGCGTGATCCCCTTGCCCACCACGTGGAGATCGGCCGGCCACAGGCGGTCGTAGCCGGGCGCCGGGAAGCCGGTCGCCGAGAGGTAGTTGATGAGCGCGTCGAACCAGACGTATACGGTCTGCTGCGGGTCGCCGGGGAACGGGATGCCCCACGGCTGGCGCTGCCGCGAGATCGAAATGTCCTGCAGGCCGGCCTCGAGCAGGCGCAGCACCTCGTTGCGGCGGATTTCGGGCTCCACGTTGAAAGAGCCCGAGCGGATGCGGTCGAGCACCGCGTCGCGGTACGCGCTCAGGCGGAAGAAGTGGTTGCGCTCCTTGGTCGGGATCAGTTCGAGGGTGGGATGCTCGACGCAGTGCCCAGCGACGATCTGCGCACCCGTCTTGAACTCCTCGCATCCCGTGCAGTACAAGCCTTCGTACTCCGCCTCGAACAGATCCGCCGGGTGGTGCTGCTGGATGCGCTCGAGCAGGGCCGCCACCGCACGGGCGTGCCGCGGTTCCGTGGTGCGGATCCAGTCGTCGTTCGAGCAGTGGAGGCGGCGCCAGTAGTCGGCGAACGTCGCCGCCATGCGGTCCACCCACGCCTGCGGCGTCACGCCGGCGCGGGCCGCCGCCTGGATCACCGACTGGCTGTGCTCGTCCATCCCCATGAGGAAGTGGACCGCGTCCCCGCGCAGCCGGCGATACCGCGCGATGCAGTCGGCCCCGACCTTCTCGAGCGCGTGGCCCAGATGCGGCTCGCCGTTCGAGTAGTCGATCGCGGTGGTCAGGTAGAACT
>Ga0209801_1000869_pt1 | contig 19424 bp, 18 predicted proteins | sample GraSoiAngelo_127_FD_185884 | JGI IMG/M metagenome (GOLD analysis project Ga0209801, IMG submission 185884) | Grasslands soil microbial communities from the Angelo Coastal Reserve, California, USA - 14_0927_09_40cm (SPAdes) (version 2) | ecosystem: Environmental > Terrestrial > Soil > Grasslands ... | reverse complement strand
CGCGTTACTCGGCTGATGTTGCTCCCCACATGCTGCGCCAGCCCGAAATCCAAGATTTTCGGATCCATGTCCGCGTTCACCAGTATGTTCGTTGGCTTCAGGTCGCGATGCACGATTTTGTGCTCATGCAGGAAATGCACCGCCAACGCCACTTTGCGCATCAGCTCCGTTTTTTGTGATAGCGTCAGCGCTCGCGCAGCTTCCACGAGCGATCTTCCCTCCACCAATTCCATCACGAAGTGAGGAAGTTCATCCGACGGGCCCAGGCTGAAGATATGCACGATGTTCGGGTGGCTGATCTGCGCGAGTGCTCGCGCCTCGTGCATGAAGCGTGTCTTGACGGTTTCTTCGGCGCGGTAGCGCCGCCCGAGTATTTTGATCGCCACCTTTCGGTTCAATCGCTCGTCATATCCCAACAGAACCCGCCCCATTCCGCCGACGCCAATGTCCCCGAGAATCTTGTGCCCGGAGAGTCTCTCGGGCAAATCTTCTCCTTCTTCAGATTCAGGAGCTGAACCCTCGGAAAATGGCGGTCCATCCATCTCATTCAGCGATTCCAGCAACGGTCGAAGCTCGTTTTCTAGTCCGGGGCAAGTCTTGCAGAAGGCATCAATGTCCACCGTCTCTTCGCGCGTAACTTGATCTAGGTATGACGCCAGCGCTTCGGCTATCGCGCGCTCCCGTTCCGCAGATTCTTCACCGCGGGGCGGGAGATTCTGAGGGTTTCTTAGGGACTCTTCGTCGCTCATTGTTTCAGACCCGCGGCTTCCAGCTCGCGGAAGCGTTTCAGCGCGCGGTGCAAAGTGAGGGCGACGCTTTCCCTCGATTTTTTCACGCGTTCGGAAATCTCTTTGGTCGTCAGCCCCTCGAATTTTGCCATCAGGATCATTTCCCTATATTCCGCCGGGAGGACATCCAGTTTCTTGAGTAGAATCTGCAAGCCCTCTTTCCTGGCAAACACCCGGCTGGGGGTTTCGGAGTGCACCGGATCCGGCCCAGCCGGGTTACTCCTCGACCGGAACCTCAACATATTTTCTGCGTGGCGCTTTCCTCGGCGCTGGTAGCGGGCGGCATCCACAATCACGTGGTCCGAGATCCGCGATAGCCAAGCCATTAAGCTTCCCGGAGACTGATACGTGAAATTACCCATATCTTGAGCCGCCGTCAGGAACACCTCTTGCAAGATGTCCTCTGCGTCAATCACAACACGCAGCTCCGGGCTCATCTTGTAGTGCACTAGCACCGCCAGCCTCCTCCGGTACTTCCGGAAGATTAGAGTGAACGCCTCTGTCTCACCCCTTTTGAAGCGCTCGACCAAGCCAAATGTAGATGTTGCGGAGTCCATCTTTCCCCGCCCGACCATCTCCTTCGCGATTTCAAGTACTCTATCCACACATCCAGGCGCTAAGCAAGCATCCCAACTAGTTCTGCAGGCCAGGTTCGCCATCGTCTGCAAAGAGTCGAGGTGCACTCCGGGGCAATAAATGTCTCCTTCCGCTCTGCAAGCTGTGTGGGAGCGACCTTTCCATGGAACAACTCATCGACGAGTTGCAGGAGATTCAGCAGTTCGTTTTGCTCTACCCGCGGCAAGGCGAGAAGGGTACCCCTCGTGCGGCCTAGGTGCTCTCGAAGCAAACTTTGGCGCAGCAGGCTTTGGCCAAGGCGCTGAAGTTGGATGAACTGCAGATTACCCACCGTGGGTAATATCAACCGGACGTCCTAAACTGCACAAAAAAGAACTCTTAGAAATCTGCCGACCGAACCCGCAGTAAACTCCCGCTAGGGGGAGGGGACAGCAGGCGGTGAGTGTCTATCGGCTTGGTAGATCGACCGTGACGAGGGTTCCTGCTATCGCGGTTTCGACCGCGGTAACAACCTGCGGCAGCATCGGCTTCACGAACGGCCACAGGCCGTTGCCAAGGACGACGACCGCAATCCTGCGACCTTCAAGGTTTTGCTGATAACGCATGTTTTTGTCGGTTGTGAGCAGCACGTCAAACCCGGCCTCTTCCGCGACACGCAATAACTCACTGTTGGCCAGAGTGCTCCATCCTTGCTCTCTTGACGTCTTGACGGTATGAGCTTCCAGCGAGCGGCGGATTTGTACTGGGGTTCCCTGATCGAACAGGATACGCATTTACCGGGCCGATGCCGGAGTCTCCAGGCTGCGAGCGGCGAACCCCAAGACGGCCTCGATGTGCTCCCGCGTGAGTCCGTCATACGTCTCTATCAATTCATTGATGGTCATGCCTTCTTCCAATCCCGCGAAGACGGTGGCAACCGGCATTCGCGTGCCGCGAAACACCCATGCCCCGCTCACCTTTCCGGGTACGCTCTCTACAGCCAGACATTGCGACCAGTCAAGCGCTGCCATCGTGAATCTCCTTTGTGATTTTAGCACAGAGTCCGGGCCGGAGATTTGGAACGGGAACAAGTCCGCTCGCCATTTCTCCAAGAAATCGGACATATCTTGGGGTGGATGGCTGCGGCCAATTCTTGGCTTGTGACCTCGCCTAAAGACATCCCTGTGTAGTCAAGGTATGCCATGGTCGAAAAAGTCGTGCGTAGGGCTCTTGATTAAGGCCGCTGACAATCCCTGGCAATACCTACATCCGCCTAGGTGGTTGTAGGTCACTCGTCGAGCGGAATCGGCTCGCCGGGAAGGTCGCTTGAGCGGTACAGGGCCTCGACGAGCGCCATTGTTTGAAACGCATCTTCAAAGTGCGACGGCAACGTGGAGACGGATCCTTCGGCGAAGCACTGGAGAGCGCCCATGGTTCCCATGAAAGCGTCGGGAAAGTTGTTCCCGGTGACCGGGACGGAGCGCCAGCGCGGAGAGTCTGAGCCCCGCTCGGCGTATTCGGCGGTATCTGGCTTCCCGGCCGGATAGTCCAGGTTGACGCCCATACTGATGCGTGCCGCGCCGTTGAGTCCCTCCCATTGGATGAAGCTGTGCTGATGTTCCGGGCCGAACTTGTGGTTGTGGTTGGTGGCAATGAAGACGCGCTTGGAGTTGCCGTAATCGAGGATGGCGATGGTCTTGGTGGCCGCGAGGTTTGCCGTGTGCGGGTTGTTTACCGTGCGCGCGTAGACGCCTTGCGGATTGCCGAGCCATGAGCGAACAAGGTCGAAGTAGTGAATGCTGTGATAGAGGATTTCGAGCCTCGGCGCGGTGGCAAGAAAGGACCAGAGATGCCAAGGGGTATAAGTGCTTGTCTGGACTTCGATGTCGTGGATTTCACCTAGGAGACCACTGCTCGCCAGTGCAGCGACAGCGAGGTTATTGGGAGAGTAGCGTAGAGAGAAGTTTACGGCGGCAGCGAAACCCTTGCTCAAGCAAAGGTCCCGAATGATGCGAGCTTCCTGGAGGGTCTCACCCATGGGCTTCTGCATGAGCACGGTCGCGCTGTCGGGTAGCTCCGGAAGGATATGGACAAGCTGAGAGGCGGGAACCGCCACATCGAAGACAGCGTCAGGTGGAGCGAAGCGTACGGCTTCAGCAAGGGAACTGAACGAACGGGGAATCCGACGCTTGGCTGCGAGTTCTGCTGCTTTGTCTCCATCTTGATCCACTAGGCTGATGACTGGGAACCCCGCCCTTTCGTATGCAGGCAGATGTGCGGCGCGAACGATACCTCCGGCGCCTATGACAACGATGGGACGGACCTGCTTTGGGCGGGGTTGCCGGACTGTTTGAACAGCTGCGGTAATCCGCGCATCAAGGCTTTCCGCGGTGGGAGGATTTGGCATCGTTGGATCTCCGTGTGAGATGTCTTTGAAGGTTGCGGCAGACAGTAGTTCCGCCGCGTGAACGGCTAATGTTTACCGGGCCGCTCGTGTCCGGAGTTCTCGAGGGCCCTCCTGATGATCGTCGCTGCCTGGGCGCCCATGATTGCCGAGCCAGCCTTGTTGAAATGGAAGGCGTCTTCGTAGAGGTCGGGATGCTGGATCATCAGAGCGTGTTGGTCATCGATGGGAATCCTCTCCGCTTCGATGAAGGCTCGGGCGATGGCATTTCTCGCGTCTATGCGGGAATTCGAGGCGCCGTTGGATGCCTCGGGTTTGACCGGTGTGATCGTAGTCCAGATGAGCTTGCCGCGACCTGGGAGTGCCCGAATGGCTTGGAGAAAAATGGGAAAGCTGGATTTGAATTGCGCTTCGGAATATCCCCAGCCGTGCAAGCCGTTGTTGAAGTGAACTACAGTGAACGAGACACCCTGTAAGGCGGAGAACTCGGCAATCTGACGGGGAAGACGGGGATCGCCCACGGACGTCGAAGACGCCAAGAGGTAGACATTGGCGACGCCGCGGAGATCTTTGGTTACCTGTGGGAAATAGTTGCGTGTGATAGAGTCGCCGAGAAGAAGGACGTTGGGCAGCTTGGGGTCGGCGAGTTGCGAGCGAACTTCCCAGGTCCACTCGATCTCCTCGGGAATAGAAGTTTGGTCCTGGGCGCAGAGGAGTGAGGGCCGCGCCACAAGACTGAGAGAGAAAATAGCAAACACTCGAAAAACGCAGCGGGCTGCAGAAATTTTCTGAAGTCGCGTTCCCATGTGATCTTCACAATTGTTCATGACGCTCTCTCAGTGCCCCCGGTGGCTTTCAAAGAACGGCCTACATGCTGCCAGCTGCGAGCAGCACAATCGCAGCCGTCAGACCTGCGATGCCTGAGCCCAATAAGAGTCGTGCAGAGCGGGAGGCTTGCTGCCATTCGCCCGTCAGAACTCCCGCCATGGTGGCGGTCATGATCATGAAGATCTGTAACAGGCCCCATCCGACGGATGTGCCCAGTGCACCGAGGAACGTTGCGCTCATTCCATACAAAGCAAATGCTCCCATCCAGAGAACGCCCATCAGGGAGGACCGCAAGAAGTCTGGCGGTGTAGAGCGAAACAAAGCCCAGGTCCGATTCTTGGTTAGCAGCCACAAACTGTAGGCCGCGTTGGGAACGAGGCCTCCCGCTAGTCCAACTGGCCAAACCGCGTAAGCGGCGTGCACGGGCTGGTTTCCCAACGTTACAGCCGTTTTGGCAATATCTTGCCCAAAGGCAAACGAGTAGTTGAGCATGGGTGCCATGAGGCCACAGAGCACTGCAAGAAAGGTAGCCGCGAGGTAGGAACGATGCGATGGATTCTCATGAAGGCCCGCCGCACGTTCTTTGATTTGACCACTCCACGCGGTCAAAGAAATTCCGATCGACATGACCACCACACCGCTCAAGATCAATCTTAGTGCATGCTCCTTGGCGAGGGTCCTTTGCTGAACGAAGAGTGGAACCAGCGTTCCGAGAACTGCGCCAAGGCCGACGATGATTGCGTACGCGATGCCCAGACCAAGGCGCTTCACGGAAACGCCGAAAAGAATTTGCGCGATTCCCCATCCGGCACCCAGCAATATCGGAATGGCAAGCTGCTGAGGGGACAGAGCTCGATACGTTTCGAACAGACGCTCCACAAAAGCAACGGCAAGTATCCAGGGAATGATTACAAGAGAGACCATACTGAAAACAAGCCACACGTTCTCCCATTTCCAAGTACGTACAAACTTCGACGGAAGCATGCAAGTGCCGGACATCAGCCCCGCAACCAGTACCAGAGAGACTCCCGTCGGCACAGAATGTTCCATCAGTGATTGTCGCCCAGAGACAAGTTCAAGTCACATGAGGCACCGGGATCCTGCGGAGTCTTGTAGCAGCCGTCCGCAACAGACGCCGGGAAAACGAACTGACTGCGCAGGTGGGGGATGTGCTCCAGGAACGAGATTTCGTGTCCCAGCGCAATGTGATTGAACAAGACAAGGTGCTGATGCAATTGCCCCATGTCCCCTACGTGTGGAACTACCGGAAGTAGGAACTTCTTCGCAAGAAGACTGACGGCGAGAAACTCGCTCACGCCCGCCAGCCTGGTGCAGTCGGCCTGCACGTAGTGAAGAGCCGAAGCCTGAAGAAAGTTCTTGAACACGACTCGATTCGGAATATGCTCGCCCGCCGCGATCTTAATGGGGGCGATTTCGCGCGCCAGCACGGCATGTGCATGAACGTCGTCGGGATGAGTGGGCTCTTCGATCCATGAAGGCCGGTACACGGCAAGGTCGCGCGACATCCGGATAGCGACTGGAAGACTCCAGCGCTGGTTGGCGTCGAACATGAGAGCGCCGGACTCCCCAATGCATTCCCGAAGCACCGCAGCTCGCCTTAGATCGCGACGCCCATCGTCGGATCCCACTTTCAGCTTGAACGCTCTGAAGCCCGAGCCAAGGGCACGTTGGGTCAGGTCCCGGACCTTTTGGTCGTCGTATGCCATCCACCCCACGGACGTGTCGTAGCCGGGATAGCCACTCTGCAGAATCGGAATGCGCCGGTGGCGGCTCGCCATTTGGCCCTGTAGCAGTTCGCGCGCGCCTTGTTCGTTCAAGACCTCTTCCAGATAGCTCAAATCCAGAAGACGAACGATTTCGCCTGGAGCGAGATCAAGAAGCAATTTCCACAGAGGTTTGCACCGGCTCTTGGCCCAAAAGTCGAAACACGCGTTGGTGATGGAAGCCAGCGCAAGGTGAACCACACCCTTGTGAGGTCCAAGCCAGCGGAGCGATGGATCGTCCGCCAGCTTCCGAGAGACACTCCCAAAGTCTGCCATGAGCTCTTCTATAGCAGTACCGGCGAGAGGCTTGGCGAGCATCTCAATCGCGTCGCACACGAGCTTGTTGCCATTGCCGAGCGTGAGTGCGATCCCGGTCCCTCGAAGACCGTTCTCACCCGCCAACGACGTGACCGCGAAGCTGTATTCAGAGTTCGTGTGGACGGAATCTGTGCCCGCTCCGGGGGGCAGCGGAAATCGTGCGTCGTACGCCGAGACCGAACGGATCGCCGCGTCAGGCATCGCCATCTCCTCTACCGGACAGCGCGATTCCTTCCCGTTCGAGGTCATCCGGCATGAGAAGTACGATTCTCCCAGTTGTCGTAAGCCGTTTTGGCAAAGCGGGCCATCGCTTTCTTCACGTACTGCTCTGCAACCTCGCCCTCCGCTTCGCGCACAAGGTCGATGATCCGTTGGTGGGCTTCCAAGTCCTTGTCCCACGGAGAGGTTGTTTGCCCGCTGGCCGCGACTCGCATACGCACGAACGCAAAGAACGGCACGAGAAGTCGGCGACTCTGCTCGACGATAAACGGGTTGCCAGAAAGTTCGCAGAGGCCAAGGTGGAATTGAAGATCATGTTGCAGCAGCGCCTCGCAATTTCCCTCGTTTGCCGCGTGTCGCATACTATCCACCGCGAATTGAATCTTCGAGAGGTCGGGGCGCACTTGTGCCGCCAGGCGAGCCGCCAATCCTTCCAGGGTTCCGCGGAGTTCATAGAGTTGTGCAACATCCGTCTCGGTCAGGTGGACAACTCGCGCACTTCGCCCTGACTCTTTATTGACAAATCCCTCCAGCGCTAGGATATTGATCGCTTCACGTATGGAGCCCTGCGCCACTCCAAACTTCTTGGCCCACTTTCCCTCAACGATCCGGACCCCTCTAGGCAGCGAGCCGTTCATAATTTCGGTTCGCAAACGGTCAGCCAAGTCGTGTTTGACGAGGCCATTTCCCGTTAGTGCGGAATGAGCTGGCATACGATAAGTGCTTAAATGTTGACAGCGTGAAGTATATTTACGTATAAGCTTCTGTCAAGGAAATTTTAAGCACTTAAAAAACGCGTGCAGGCTTCGAAAGGGACCGAGGTCCTCGAAGCCTGCTGAGGACCGAGCCCAGGGATGGGAACAATGAAGCGCTTTGGAATGATGATCAGGCTCAAGCCAGGAACTGAGGAAGCTTACAAGCGATACCACGCGGCGGTTTGGACGGAGGTCCTGGACAAGATTCTGGAATGCAACATCAAGAACTATTCCATCTACTTCAAGGACGGCGTGCTCTTCAGCTATTTCGAATACCACGGAAGCGACTTGAAAAGTGACTGGATCAAGATGGCTGCGCATGCCAAAACTCAGGAGTGGTGGGCGGTCATGGAGCCGATGCAGGAACCTCTGCCGACCCGAAAACAGGGCGAGTGGTGGGCGGAGATGGAAGAGGTTTTCCATCTCGATTGACCTGGCGTGACATTCAAAAGTGGAGATTCAAGGGACATGAGCGCTTATTCGCATGATCGACGGGATTTCCTAAAGTTTGCACTTGCCGCGTCTTCAGTTTCCTTGGCGCCAAGCCTTGGATGGGCCTTCGGCTCCGAGGAGGAGCGCACGACGTGGTATCGCAATGCGAAATTCGGAATGTTTATTCACTGGGGACCTTATTCGCTCGCAAGCGTCGAAGCCTCGTGGCCCATTATGAGGCCGACTTCCGGTGGCATCACGGAAGCGGAGTATCGGGCACTTCCCATGCGATTCAATCCAACGAAGTTTGACCCCGATGCCTTCGTCGATCTGGCCCGCGCTGCCGGCCAGCAGTACATGGTGTTCACCACCAAGCATCACGATGGCTTCTGCATGTTCGATACGTCCTTCACGGACTACAAGATCACCAATACTCCCTATGGCAAGGACATCGTCAAGCAGTTGGCAGGCGCCTGCATAGAACGCAGCATGCCTCTGGGCTTCTACTACTCGCCACCGGACATGCATCACCCGGCGTTCCGTGACACGACGAAGCTAGCAAAAGAAAACTGGAACGGTGAACCCGCGCGCCCGGAATGGCCTCTCTATTTGGACTACATGCAATTGCAGCTCACCGAGCTTCTCACCGGCTATGGTGCGGTCGCGCTGATCTGGTTCGATGGCCTGAATCATCAGGAGAAATATGGCGGCGTTCGCTTCCTGGACCTGATCCGCAAATTGCAACCAGCCACGCTCGTGAATGATCGCATTGGTCTCCCAGGAGACTACCAGACGCCGGAACAGTTCATTCCCAGTGCCATCCCGACCAAGGATGTGCGGTTTAACGCTGTCGATACGAGCGTCCAGCAGAAATTGAAGACCACCATCCCCAGGTCCGAGGACTTTCAGTTGTGGGAAACCTGCATGACCATCAATAACACCTGGGCTTACAACATGCACGATCACGAGTACAAGTCGGCGCAGATGCTCATTCGATCTTTGGTGGAAGTGGCCAGCCGCGGCGGGAATTTTCTTCTAAACGTGGGCCCGCAGCCTGACGGCGTGATTCAGCCGGAGTTTCAGGATCGCCTCCGCGCCATCGGAGAGTGGCTCGCGGTCAACGGGGATTCGATCTACGGAACTACCTATGGGCCCGTACAGGGCGTTCCGTCGATTAGAGTGACGGCGAAGAAGGACAAGATCTTCATCCACGTTTTCGAATGGCCATCCGCGCCCCTCGAGATCAATGGCCTCGAAGCAAAAGTGCTTTCAGCCTACTTGCTTGCTAACGGGCGAGTGCTGAAGATCCGTCAATCAGAGGGCAAACTCCAGGTCGACCTGCCCGCACAGGGGCCCGATCCGAACGTAAGCGTTATTGCTCTTCGCATCTGAGGATCGCTGCTCTTGTCGCCGATCGAGCCAAAAGAAAACCGAGGGACGCGCCGCCGCTGTCATTTACTCAGCTTTTCGAGTAGTTGGAGGGCGGCGGTGATATCCGGATCTTTAGGTGCGAGCTGCCGCGCTTCGAGCAGCTCAACGCGGCCACTCTTTAGATTTCCGGACCGGCAGTAGATTAGCCCTAGATTTTTATGCAGGAGGGCCAAGGCACTGCAGTCGCCACAGATTTTCAGCCCTTCTTGCAACTGCGCGATGGCCTGTGGCCAGTCATGAGCGGCCGCCGAAGACAGCGCGAAATTTCCGAGTGTCTGGGCGCGATCCATCACGTGACGCCTGGTTTGCAGGGCTTCAAAGCGATCCTGAAGGAGCTTCGCTTCACCTAGGTCCGTTTGCGCCAGCAGGCGGGAAAGGTTGTAGAGCGCCTCACCATGATCAGGATTCATTGCAATCACTTTTCGCCAACACTGAATGGCCTTCGGGCGATCGCCGTTACGCAACAAAGCCTGTCCCAGCATAAAAAGCGCGTCGGCATTGTTCGGGTCGGCAGTGACTACCTTTCCGAATAGTTCAATAGATCTCTCCGTTTCTCCCGCCTGTTTCGCGATGATCCCCAGCAGATACCACGCGTCCACAAGGTTCGGATCGAGCCGTGAGGCTGTCTCGAGCTCCGGTTTGGCTTCCGGGTTTCGCTGCAGATCGACGAGAGCTCTTCCCTTGTTGTAGTGCGGAGCAGGAGCGTCTGGAGCAAGTCTTACCGCTTCAGTGAATTCCTTCAGTGCACTCTCGAGATCAAATTGATCCGCGAGGGCGATACCGAGATTTAGGTGTGCTTCCGGGGAGCGGGGATCGAGCTCGACGACCTTTCTAAAGTCCGTGATGGCTTCCGTCGGTTGACCAAGGCGAGTAAGTACCATGGCTCGAGAAGTGAGGGCTTTGGTGTTGTTCGGTTCAAGATGCACGGCGCTCTGAAGCGCCTGGATTGCTTCCGGAAATCGCGACTGACTGGCAAAGACCAGGCCAAGGTTGACAAACGCTTGAGCGTATTGAGGATTGTTCTCGACTGCTTGCCGGAATAGCTTTTCCGCTTCCGCGGACTTGCCCTGCTGCCCATAAACGACGCCGAGATTGTTCTGAGCCTCGGAGTATTGGGGATCCAGTGACGTTGCGGTTTTGAATTGCTTTTCAGCCTCGTTCATCTGGCCCGCCTGGAGGCTCAAGAAACCAATCTGATTATGCAAAGGAGCGAACGCAGGGTCGACAGCCAGGCCTTGTTCCAATGCGTCGCGCTCGCTCGGATAGTCCCCTAGACGATCGAGTGCCAGGCCCAGGTTGTAGTAGGTCCGTGCATTTTTCGGATCATCGGCAATGGCTTCGCGATACAAGGCCACGGCGCGCCGTACCTCACCGGTCTGCAAGTACTCATTCGCTTGGTTTGCCTTAGTTTCGGCGACGTTTTGGCTTATGCTTTCTCGTTTTTCGTTCTCGAAGGTTTGTAGCTCGGCGCGAGCTTGTTCCGGCTCTCCCATGGCCTTGAGCACGCCGGCTAATTGAAATCGCGCCTCGCTTGAATCCGGCTTGAGCTTCAGAGCGATCTGCAGTTGCTCACGCGCTTCTGCGGTCTTTCCCAGCTTGGCAAGCACAAAACCGAGATTGTACCGACTATCGTAGTCATCCGATTTTAGGACAACGGCTTGCCTGAGGGGAGCTTCTGCATCTGCGTAATTCCCTAGGCCGCGTCGTACGACTCCCGTGAGATACAGAGCGTCGAAGTCACGTGGCTTGCGTCGAGCGTACTCTTGGATTAGAGGCAACGCAGAAGGGAATTCAGCAAGGATTGCTAGTGCTTTCACCAGGGAAACGCGAGCGACATCATCCTTCGGATCAAGACGCAGCACTTCGCGGAATTCGTCGGCTGCTTCCCGATATCGGTCTTGCTGCGTGTAGACAATACCGAGATTCAAGTGCGCCAGAGAAGACCATGGTTGTTTGCGGACAATCTGCGAGAGGATTTCGAGCGCCTCGTCATTGTTTCGATTTCGGGCGTACGCGGTTGCCAAATTCAGCTGCAACGTGTCCTCCGGCGGCGCGTTTCGCAGATAAGCGATAGCCGCCGAGTATCGCTTCTGTTCGATCAACACCTTGGTCAGACCATCAAGCGCAGGAACGGATTGCGGGTCTATCTGGAGTGCTGTCTTGAACTCCTCGATCGCGGCGTCGGTTTCATTCCGCTGGCTGAGCGAAGTCCCCAGTGCCACGTGCGATTGCGGCAGCTCGGGTTTTAGTTGCACCGCTGCTCGGAATTCGCGCGTGGCGCGTCCCGCATCGCCACTCTCCAGATACGCGAGACCAAAGTTATAGTGCGCTTCCCAGGAGTTGGGTTCAAGACGGAGCGCTGACTGAAACGCGGAAAAGGCGCAAGAAAATTGTTTGCGCTGTCCAAAGTACGCACCCAGCGCATCGTACGCCGCCGCTGATGGCTGTGTTGCCAGGGCCCGCTCCAATTCAGCGGGCCCCTTGCAGTTCTGGTCTCTTTGAGCTGCGACAGTTCGCGAACAACAACCCTGAATGATGAGAACGAACCATAATACCGTCGAAATCAATCTGACTGTGCTAGCCGTGGGAAGCATGCTCGATCCTGCTACGTGAGCTCTCCACCAGATTGAAGAAGCGACGGACACAGGGACGGGCGCTCGGCAAAGCCGCCAAGAGTATTCCAGCAAGCGCTCCGTCTCTCGAAGTGATGTCTGGTGGTCCTCAACGTTGACTTGTTTCGTTGCGCTCCTTTCGAACGCGACAGCACCAGATTATCGAATACTTGTCAAACGCGACAGAAGCAAAGCAAACTACGCGGTCCGTGGGCGTTGCCGCGGAGAGTTTCGACGAACGATCATGATCCAGATAAGAAAGATAAGACCGGACGAGCGGCCGGGCAGGAAGGCCAGGATCTGTCGCATTATCTTTGCGTATGCGGTTGCTGGTTTGGCTCTCGGCGCTTGCCAAGCCGCCTACGCACAAGGAATGGCCACTGGCGGCACAGCGGTTCCTGCCCGGCCACTGCCCCGCGGCATGAAGGCACCGGTCGTTCGCTACGAGGATGTTGCGGCGCGAGCTGGTTTGACAGGCATAAACGTCTCGGGGGCGGAGCGCGGCAAACAGTTCATCGTGGAAACGACGGGCACGGGAGTCGCAATCTTTGACTATGACAACGACGGTCTCCCCGACATCTTTCTCGTGAATGCTGACCGGCTGGATGAAACTGGCCCCAAGCCGACACACTTTCTCTATCACAACTTGGGTGGCTTAAAGTTTGAAGACGTAACACACAAGGCCGGGCTGGCTCACACGGGTTGGGGCCAGGGGGTCTGCGTCGGCGATATCGACAACGACGGCTATCCGGATCTTTTTATCACACAGTGGGGGCAGAACGCCCTATACCACAATCTGGGGCACGGCGTTTTTCGCGACGAGACGAGGGAGCGAGGGCTCATCCAGCCAAAACCCAGGTGGAGCACCGGCTGCGCCTTCTTCGACTTCAACCGGGACGGTTATCAGGATCTCGTGGTTGTTCACTACGTGGACTTCGACCTCAAGCAGACTCCGCGGCCCGGCGATAAAACGCAATGTCAGTGGAAAGGACTGCCGGTCTTATGTGGGCCCCGCGGACTGCCTGCGGAAACGATATCGCTGTATCAAAACGACGGCCACGGAAATTTCACCGATGTCTCCGACCAAGTGCATATTACCGGGCCGAAGAGCTGCTACGGTTTCACCGCATTGGTCGCGGATTTTGACTATGACGGGTGGCCCGATATCTACGTGTCCTGCGATTCCACGCCAAACTTGTACTATCACAACCTGGCCGGCAAGAGCTTTGAGCAGATCGCCGGGCAGGCCGGCATCGCCTACAACGAAGACGGCCGCGAACAAGCAGGAATGGGTGTGACGGCAGGCGACTTCGATCGCAACGGCCTTCTGGATATTTTCAAGACTAACTTTGCGGACGACACGCACACTCTGTACCGAAATCTGGGTGGAAATAACTTCGACGACGCCACCATTCCTTCCGGATTGGCGGTGAACACCAAGTATCTTGGATGGGGCACCGCATTTCTGGATATCGACAACGACGGATGGAAAGACTTGATCGTCGCCAACGGTCATGTGTATCCGGAGGTCGATTCCGGGCACACCGCGGAGAAATTCAGGCAAAGACGACTCCTCTATTGGAACCGAGGTGACGGTCAATTTTTTGACCTCTCCGGAGCGAGCGGGTCTGGAATATCCGACGAGCATTCTTCCCGGGGGCTCGCGGTCGGCGACTTGGACAATGACGGCCAGCTGGAAATTGTGATTGTCAATATGAATGAGCCGCCTTCGCTGCTGAAGAACCTCGGTCCCCGCCTGGGCAACTCTTTACTCGTTCGATTGGTGACGCCCTCTGGGAGCGACGCGATTGGAGCTCGCGTCACCCTGGTTTCAGGAGGGAAAAAGCAGATTGACGAGGTGCGCAGCGGAGGCTCCTTCATTTCGCAGAATGATTTTCGGCTGCACTTCGGTCTAGGGAAGGCGAACTCCGCCGACCTGTCCGTGCGTTGGACTGACGGCAAGGATGAAAATTATCCAGGGGTGGCGGCCGGTCAGATCGTGACGATCCAGGAGGGGAAGGGCATCGTTGGCAAGAGGCAATTTGTTTCGGCCAAGCCCTAAACCGGATTCGAGGTCAGGCACGTCGTCGCAACGGTCGCGAGTATCCAAAGCGATGAATGCCTGGCGCCTTAGCGATTTGGCTCACGAATAGTAATGATCTGGTTCGCGTCCATGGAGTTTATCTGCTGAACTATGCCGCTTGGCCAGTTGATCTCAAGTAGCCGCACCTTTCGCGATGCCCCCAAGCCGAAAGTGCACCCGTTTATCACCCGCAGAAAGGTAGCTTCCTGCGGAGCTGGCGAAAGGCATGCTGCTCCATCCCTTGTTCCGAAACCACATGAACTCGAGCCCCGAATCCATCGCGATTGCTGACCGACCCGACAGGATTGATGAGCAGCCAGTGATTCGCAGTACCACCGTGATTGCGAAGAATAACAGCCGGCCCGTCGTTGCAGTTGATCGCGATATCGATAGACCCTGTTATCCAGATCTCCGAAGGCTGGACCTCGTGCCCCGGAACGCCGGACCGCTTTCTTGCGATACGACGCGGAACTTCCCCGCGCTGTTTCTCATCAGCAGGAGTGGTTCGCGGTAACGAAGAGAAGGATCGGTCAGTTCGATATTGTCCATCACGTGTCCTTGGGCGACAAAGATGTCGAGCCAGCCGTCATTGTCATAGTCGATCATCTTCGTTCCCCAACCGGAGTGCCGCATGGTGATCCCGCCGATGCCGCTGGAGTCGCTCACATCGTCAAAGCTCCCTTTGCCGTTTCGGAACAGCGCATAGCGTCGATTTGCAAGGGCATTGACAAAGGCGTCCGGCCAACCGTCGTTGTCATAGTCAGCGAAGTCGACTCCCATGCCCGCGAAGGCTTTGCCATCCTGATCGAAAGCGAGACCGGATTCGAGCGCCACATCGGAGAATGTGCCGTCGCGGTTATTTCGAAAGAGTTGCTGCGGGAACGAGTCGTTGGCGACAAGGATGTCCGGCCACCCGTCGCGGTCGAAGTCGCTTACTGCAACGCCCAGCGCCTTTCGGTGAATGTGCCGTCCCTGTTATTGTGATACAAGCGGTTCCAAAAGCGAGGATCGGACTTGTCGGGAGATGCACCACTCGGCATTGGATCCAGCAGCCTCGCGCCGTTGAAGAAGAATAGATCCTGGTAGCCATCATCGTCGTAGTCGAACATCGCCACGCCAGCGCCCATCGATTCCGGCAGATACTTTTGACTCGTGCGACTGGACTGATGTCGAAAGTGAACGCCCGACTTCGAGGTGACATCAATGAAGGGGGTAGCGGTTTAGGTTTGGCTACCTAGGGAAGCCAGCGGGGGGCGGCACACGCTGCGAGTCCCAGCACAAAACATCGGCGATCCGTCATCAATTGGAAGTTGCCTTAATCTTTCCGCGGAGGCACGGGAGTCTGCCGGCTCAGCCTCGCGTATTTTTCCGCCAACACTGGGTCTCCCAGGCGAGTGTAGATTTGTTCGAGCAACACATAAAGTTGAAGATCAATGATGATCCCGCGCGAGTCACGAATGTTGGCCGCCCTCTCCGCGTCTACGCGGGCTTGCTGATTGTTCTTGAGCCGCAGGTTGAGCTTTGCGCGTTCGTACCACGGGGCTCGAAAATCGGGAGTCAGCTCCACGGCACGGTCCAGATGCTGCTTGCTGGCGGTGAGATCATTGCGCTTCATCAGAAACCGTCCGTAGTTGTAATCAAGAAAGGCGTCGAAATGAGGACCTGGCTGATTGGCGGCCAAGCCCTTGCGATAGGCGAGGTCGGCGCGTTCCACCTCGCCGAGAGGTTCTAGATCCAGGGCCAGATAATCCCACGCCCTCGCATCCTCCGGATCGGTTTCCACGGCCTTTTCGAAGTGCTGCACTGCATCGGCCAACCGCTTGGCGCGATCGTAGATCATCGCAAGCCGGAACTGCGCCTCTGCATTTAGTGGATCCAGCCGGCAGGCCTTCTCGAGCAACCCCATGCCTTCCAGCGTCTGTCCTTTTATGTCCAGGATCTCGCCGTGCACCGCAAGCGCTACCACATCGTTCGGGTCTTTCTCCAGCGCCTGCACGGAAAGGACATCTGCTCGCGGGTATTGCCCTCGCTCGAGCAGGAAACGCGCATGGAAGGAGTAAGCCGTGGCCTCGTTCGGAACGAGGTCCGCGTAACGCGCAAAAAGATCCTCGGCCTCGACTGGCGCACCTTTTGCCGCCGCGACCCGGGCGTGTGCCAAAATCACCTCCGGGCATTCCGCATGCGTGCGCTCTATTTCGTGCAGTATTTGTTCAGCGCCACTAACATTTCCCGCTGACAGCTCCTTCCAAATCGACGCCATGAGTTGCTCGGCGCTGCGGCAGGGTATTGCGAGTAGCTGTGGAGAAATGCAGGTTAGCAGGATAAGCACCGTCGCTGCCCTCATTCTCTGGCTACCTTTCCGTGACCTTCAAGATTTGATCGGCCTTCACGTTTCGCAAGACCTGCAGCGTTCCACTCGGCCAGCGCAGTTCAATTTCCTTGACCAAAGAATCGCGTCCCAATCCAAAGTGTGCGCGCTTGTCGGACGAGCTGGCATAGCTGCCAGCCGTTGTGACTTCGTTGTACTGCACCAGACCGGATTCGCCGGTTAATTTTATCCGCGTGCCGATGCCATCGCGGTTACTCTTGGTGCCCACAGTTTCAATGGCGATCCAATGATTACCGCCCGTCGAGGTGTTGTAAAGAAGCTCTGCGGGGCTTCCGATCGCTGAGATTACCACGTCAACTTTTCCGTCGTTGTCGAGGTCCCCAAACGCTGCGCCCCGGTGGGCTGCGCGCAATCTCACGGCGGGTCCAGCTTCGGCGCTTACATCCTGAAAGGTTGCGTTCCGCAGGTTTTGGAAGACGCTATTGGGCTGTCGGTACTGCTGCTGCGGGTTCACGTCCGCGTTTTCGCTGACGTGCGAGTTAGCGCTGAACAGATCCTTGTAGCCATCGTTGTCGAAATCATAGATTCCCGCACCCCACCCGCTCATCTTGAAGCTGGCGAATCCGATGCCGGATTCGTAGGTAGCCATCGTGAAAATTTTTCGGTCCTCGTTGCGAAAGAGAGGAAACGTTTCGCCGCCGAGCGCCGTTACGAAAAGGCCGGGTCTACCGCTGTTGCTCCAGTCTCGAAAGTCAACCCCCATGCTTGACACGGGAACTCCGTCGTCCGTGTATGCGACGAACGATTCCACACCGACTTCGTCGAATCCCTGCCCGCGCCGGTTCTTGAACAGAAAATTTCTTTCGTTGTCGTTGGCGACGAAAATGTCGGTCCATCCGTCGCCGTCATAGTCGGCGATAGCAACGCCCATCCCCTTTCCGATGCACTCTGCGATGCCGCTTGCAGCGGAAACATCTGTGAACGTCCCGTCACCGTTGTTGTGGTACAGGATGTTTGACTCTCCCTTATACAGAGACGGCGGGCAGGACAGACGCTTGCCCAGCAGCCCGCACACGCGTGAATTCTCAGGAGACCACTCTAGATAGTTGGTCACGAAGAGATCGAGGAGGCCGTCGTTGTCGTAGTCTATCCACGCTGCCGATACCGACCACAGTTTTTTTCCGCCGAAAATGCCTGTCACTCCGGCCTTCTCGGTTACGTCGGTGAATGTGCCGTCCCTGTTGTTGTGGTACAGGATATTGCGATTGACTCCGGTGACGTAGAGATCGGTCCATCCGTCATTGTCATAATCGGCAGCGGCAGCCCCCATGCTGTACCCTTCACCCGTCACTCCGGCTCGTCCCGTCACCTCCGTAAAGGTTCCATCATGATTGTTGTGGTACAGCCGATTGGAAAATGCCGGGTTGCTTTTGTTCAAGCTAGGAATGCTGGCGCCGTTGGTGAAGAAAATATCGAGATAACCGTCGTTGTCGTAGTCCAGCAAAGCGACGCCACCCAGTGTGCTGTCGATGATGGGCTTATCATCCGTAGTGCCATTGTTCAGGACAAACGTCACGCCGGACCGTTCTTGGCGGTTCTCGAAGGCAATTCTCGACTGCTCGCTGGGCTTCAAAGAAGCCAGCAAGGCAGCGCTAAGAGTACAAGCTAGAACTGATCTCGCGCGCAAGCCAGCACCCCGCCAAGGCACACCGCTCATTTCGGCTGATCCCCGGACTTGGCACGGTTGAGCATCTGCCGCATGAACGAGTCTTGCGGAAAGGTTTGAACGTATCGTTCCAGTGCGGCTCCCGCTTGCGCATATTGCTTCGTGTCAATTAAGCGGAGCACGAATTTCTTTTGAAACACGGCGTTGAAAGGGTCCAGCTCGATGGCCTTTTCGAGCGACGTGATCGCCTCGTTCTCCTGGCCGAGTTTCACTTGAGCTTCCGCGAGATCTGCGTAAGTTGTGGCCTGCGGCGGGCCAGTTTTCAGGGCGTGCCGCAGGTGGACGGCTGCTTCCGAAGGTTTGTCGTCGAGCAAAGCCCTTCGACCCAAAGAAGCTTGCAACAACGCATTTTCCGGCTGTGAATGTTCGAGCTCCGTCAGCAGTGCCAGGTATCGCCCGCGATATTCAGGCGCCTTGTCCACCAGTTCGCCGTATGCCGCAAGCAGTGTCAAACCCGGAGGCGCTGCCTCTTTCTGCCCGGGAACAGCGTTGAGATGGATCAGGTCGGGCAGAGCCGAAGTAGTCTGATGAAAAGCCGCCTCAGGGAGCGGTTCGTCGGGGCGGGCCATAATGCGGTGACTGGTCACGCTGGAGTGCAAGATTACGCCGACTTCACGTTTCGGCATATGGCAACCTGCACAATCGTTCGGAGGCTTCTGCTGCTGTCGCACACTCAGCGGAACTTTGCAGCTCTTGTCCGTGTGGCAGCCAGCGCATTTCCCGGCGAAGTACGCGGAAACTTCAGCGCGGGAAGGCTGTGCGTGAGGATCGTGGCAAGTGATGCAGCTGAGCCCACGGCCGCTGCTCCGGTAACACTTGCTGAGAATCATGGAGTAGTAGTGCTCGAGATGGTCCGACGCAGGCGGCGATTCGCGCTTCGGCGGCACCAAGAAGATCGACAAAGTGTCGTCTAGAGGTTCCCCCGGACGGAAGTCCCGGTAGTCTTTGTTTGGCTTTAACACGCGCACATCGCCGGTTTGATGGCAGAACATGCAGATATTGTCGGCGAGGGCCGGTGGTAGCCGAGCCGGGTTGACGATTGAGGCGCGTCCCTTCCGCACCGTCCCTTTTCCTGTCATCTCTCGGACATGCCGCTGTCCGGGACCGTGACAGTTCTCGCAGCCGATGGCAAGTTCCAGGAACGGCGGATCCTCGAACCG
>Ga0209801_1000866_pt1 | contig 19475 bp, 14 predicted proteins | sample GraSoiAngelo_127_FD_185884 | JGI IMG/M metagenome (GOLD analysis project Ga0209801, IMG submission 185884) | Grasslands soil microbial communities from the Angelo Coastal Reserve, California, USA - 14_0927_09_40cm (SPAdes) (version 2) | ecosystem: Environmental > Terrestrial > Soil > Grasslands ... | reverse complement strand
AGGAACCGCGTCGCGCAGATCCGGGCGCGCCTCATCGGGACCCGGGGGAAGACGCGCCGGCTGATCGAGGAGCTCACCGGTGTCGAGGTCAGCGTGTGGGGCCATACGATCGCCCTGATCGGCGGGACGTTCGAAATGGCCATCGCCCGCGAGGCCGTGTTCATGCTGCTCCGCGGGAGCGAGCACAAAACGGTGTACCGGTTCCTCGAGCGAAAGCGGGCGGACATCAAGGTGTACCAGATGGGGTTCTGAACCGTCCGGCGGCCCACCGCATCGGCCGCAATCGATCTGGCTCCGAAGATTGTTATATCAGCTCCGGACTACCACGATGGGGATCCGGTCTGGCGAAGCATGTTTACCCGTTCGAGGAGGGGAACGCCTCCATGCGGGACCTCCTCGGCGGCAAGGGCGCCGGCCTCGCGGAGATGACCCGACTCGGCCTCCCCGTCCCGCCCGGTTTCACGATCACGACGAAAGCCTGCAACGTATTCACTCGGACGGGCCGCCCCCCACCGGGGATGTGGAAGCAGGTCGAGGAGGCCCTGTCCGCCGTCGAGACGAAGGGCGGCCGAAAATTCGGGGATCCCGAGCACCCGCTGCTCGTCTCCGTCCGTTCTGGGGCGAAGCTCTCGATGCCCGGGATGATGGACACGGTCCTGAACCTCGGCCTCAACGACTCGACCGTCGAGGCCCTCGCGCGGACCGCAAATGAACGATTCGCGTGGGACGCGTACCGACGACTCATCGCGATGTTCGGTCGGATCGTCAAGGACGTGGACAGCCGCCGCTTCGAGACCGCCCTGGAGCGCCACAAGGAAAAGGCCGCCGCCAAGAAGGACACGGATCTCGGCGCCCCGGAGCTCAAGGCGATTGTCGCCGAATTCAAAGCCCTCTACCAGCAGGAGGTCGGCGAAGACTTTCCGCAGGACCCGATGCAACAGCTGCGAGAATCGGTCGCGGCGGTCTTCCGCTCGTGGAACGGGAAGCGGGCCGTCGACTATCGGACCTTCAACAAGATTCCGCACGACCTGGGCACAGCGGCGAACGTCCAGATGATGGTCTTCGGGAACATGGGATCCGATTCGGGCACCGGCGTCGCGTTCACCCGGAATCAAGTGACGGGTGCGAAAGAGTTGTACGGGGAGTATCTCCCGAACGCCCAGGGCGAGGATGTGGTGGCCGGCACTCGCACCCCGTTGAAAATCGCGGAGCTTCGGGAGGACGCTCCCGAGCTTTATTCGAACTTGGCCCAGGTCGCGGACCGCCTCGAGAAGCATTTCCGGGAAGCCCAGGACATCGAGTTCACGGTCGAGCGGGGCACGCTGTGGATGCTCCAGACCCGGGCCGCCAAGCCCCCGGCGCGGGCGACCGTGCGCATTGGCCTGGACATGGTCCGCGAGGGGCTCATCACGAAGGACGAGGCCCTCCTGCGAGTCGAGCCGGACCACGTGATCCATCTCCTCCTCCCGCAGTTCGACGACAAGGCGAAGTCGGAGGCGAAGCGATCCGGGCGGTTCCTCGCGAGAGGCCTCAACGCATCTCCGGGCGCGGCGATGGGGACCGTCGTCTTCGATCCGGACGAGGCCGAGAAGCTGGGTCGGGACGAACGGAAGCCCGTGATCCTGGTCCGGGTCGAGACATCGCCCGACGATGTCCACGGGGTCTTGCATTCCAAAGGGGTCCTGACGGCCCGGGGCGGCGCGACGAGCCACGCTGCGGTGGTCACGCGAGGTCTCGGGATCCCGTGTGTCGCCGGCTGCGAGGACATTCAGGTCGACTACGACGCAGCCGAATTCCGCGTCGGCGACAAGGTGGTCCGGCGCGGCGACACCCTCTCCATCGACGGGGGCACGGGAGAGGTCTTCGCGGGATCGATTCGGACGATTGAGCCGGATTTCGACCGCGAGGTCGACCTCCAGAATCTGTTGGCCTGGGCGGACGAGGTGCGGAGCCTCCAGGTGTGGGCCAACGCCGACTACCCGCGGGACGCCGTGCGTGCTCGCAAATTTGGCGCCCAGGGAATCGGGCTCGACCGGACGGAACACATGTTCATGGAGACGGATCGGCTCCCGATCGTCCATGAGATGATCCTCGCGGCGCCCGAGTACCGCAAGGTCAAACGGCAACGAGAGACGCTCGCCAACCAGATGGAGGCGGCTACGAATGACCGTCGTCGAGATCTCGAAGGCCAGCTCGCCGAGCTGGATTCCCGCCTCGAGGACCTCTCGCGGCGGTACATCGGATCGTTGGAGCACCTCGGTCGGATGCAGCGGGAGGACTTCGTCGGCATCTTGAGGGAGATGGCCGGGCTCCCGGTCATCATCCGGCTCATCGACCCGCCGCTCCACGAGTTCCTGCCGCGCTACGAGACGCTGCTCGTCCAGGTGACCAAATTGAGGATCGCGCGCGAGGATCCGGATGCGTTCATTCGGGCAGCGACCTCCGAAGAGGATCGCGCGCTCATCGCCGAAGTCGGCAAGGCCGGTTCCGATGTCGCGACCGGAATCGAAGCCCTCCTCCCGCGAAAGGAACGCCTCCTCGAGGCGGTCAAAGGCTCCCGCGAGACGAACCCGATGCTGGGCCTCCGGGGCTGTCGCCTCGGGATCATGTTCCCCGAGATCACCGAGATGCAGGTGCGAGCCATCTTCGAAGCGGCGTGCCGTCTCAAGAAAGAAGGCGTCGACGTCCGCCCGGAGATCATGATCCCGTTGGTGGGCTTGCCCGAGGAGCTGCGAATCGAACGACAGGCCCTCGAGAAGGAGGCGAAGACCGTCATGGACCGGGAAGGGATCTCGGTGGCCTACAAGTTCGGGACGATGATCGAAATACCGCGGGCTGCGCTCGTCGCCGACAAGATCGCGGACCATGCCGAGTTCTTCTCGTTCGGGACGAACGACCTGACCCAGACGACGATGGGGTATAGCCGCGACGATGCGGAGCCGAAATTCCTCTTGGACTACGTCGAGCAGGGCATCCTCCCCCGCAACCCGTTCCAGACGATCGACCGCGACGGGGTCGGCCAACTCATGCGGATGTGCGTCCAAAAGGGCCGCAAGGTCCGGCGGGACCTCGAGATCGGGATTTGCGGCGAACACGGCGGCGACCCCGCAAGCATCGCGTTCTGTCACGAGATCGGGCTGAACTACGTGTCCTGCTCGCCGTTCCGGGTCCCGGTCGCCCGGCTCGCGGCCGCCCACGCGAAGCTACGCCAGGACGCCCATCGGGCCAAGGACCACTAACCGAGGACCCGCATGGCGGACCTCGCGAGTTCTCCGTATTTCCTGCTGATTCTGTTCATTGCGGCCTTCGCATTGCCGCTCGTCTACCTCGTCTGGATCCGCAACTCTCCCCGGTACGGCCGGGAACCGTGGCCGACGGTCTTGAAGACCTTCGCATGGGGCGCGGTGTTCAGCGTGATCATCGCGATCATCCTGAGCGTCGTGTTCATCCTCGTCCTCGACGAGATTCAATCCCTGAACGATTTCTTCGCGCGACGGTTTCAGAACGACCCGAGCACGGTGATCGGGGCGCTCGTCGTCGCGCCGATTGTGGAAGAAGCCGCGAAAGGAGTCGGCGTGACCGCGGGTCGTCCGCAGACGCAGTCGAAGACGGACGGCCTCGTATACGGAGCCGCGGCAGGCCTCGGCTTCTCCGCGACAGAGAACCTGGTCTATGCACTCGCTGCGCTCCTCGTGCCCGGCGTGGGGCCCTCTGATTCGCTTGTCGTGATCGCGGTCCGGTCCTTCTCCTCCACTTTCCTCCATGCGAGTTCTACCGCGGTGATGGGATACGGCCTCGCCAAGTCCTGGCTTTCCGGTCGCCCGTGGGCCGTCTTCCCATTCTACATCGTCGCCGTGGCGATGCATGCGACGTTCAATCTCTTCTCGACACTGGCGGCCCAGCAGACCGATCCAGCCGGCGCAGCGGTCGCCTTTCTCGCCGCAGTGAGCCTCGCGATTATCGCCATCTCGGTCGTGCGGCTGAAACTCGTCACGCGTCGGTCGTCCGCCTCGCGGTAGGACAGGATCCCCTCCGCGCGAAATTTTATTTACGCGGGACCGTGTGCACCACGGCACATGCGTTTTCGCTTCGAGATGCCGGGGGAAACCTACTCGAAGAACAAGGAGTCCTTCAAGCGGATCCTCGCAAAGCACGGGCTCCGTTGGAGGGGCAGTCTCGATCGTCCTTTCTGGGCGAGTGGGAGCGAACGGGTGACGGCCCTCTTCGATCGGGACCAGGAGAAGGATGTCCTTCGCAACGCGACCCTCATCTGGGAGAGCGCGAAGAAGTCGACCCTGCTGGAGGACCTCAAGGCGTGGGCGTGGGAGGTCGGTGCGAAAGCCGTGGAAGACCGATCTCCTTCGGCGGAGGAAGTGACGGACGAGGTCGAACAAGCCCTCCGGTACTGGGACATCGTGTGGAAGCCGAACGTCGACTTGCTCCGAGCGCAGGGTCGACCGAACACATGGATCGAAGCGGACGTGAAACGGTGGAAGCGGCAGCGGCAGGAGCGACGCCGCGAGCTCATGGGACAGGCGACCGACTAGACCGCGATCTTCGAATGGACTTCGAGAGAGTCGTAGCAGTCGAAGCAATATCCTTGGCGGCGGTCATCCGGGAGCAGCACGATCCGGATGTGACACTTCCGACACCGCGCCTCGCGATCCCCGCCTTCGGAAAGTCTGCGCAGATCCGGATGAATCTTCCATGAAATCGTACCCGCCCCCCGAGCCGACGCCCGCCGCGCCACGGAGCCGCCGGACTCTATAAAAACGTTGTGCGGCGGGGCCGTGCGGACCGGATAACGGCGGTTTAATGTGTCGTCCGTTCGTTGTCGTCAGGCGTGCTCACCGGCTTCGTGACGTTCGAAGGAATCGACGGCTCTGGGAAGACGACGGTGAGTCGCCTCGTGGCCGAATCTCTCCGGGCGCAGGGTCACCGCGTTCACCTGACGACTGAGCCCACCAAGAGCTGGCTCGGCGACGCGGTGCGACGCGCCTACGACGATGATGTCGGCGCCATCGCGGAGTCCTTCCTGTTCCTGGCCGATCGAGCGGCGCACCTCACTGACATTCGGGCCCATCTAAAGAAACGAGAACTCGTCTTGTGCGATCGATACGCAGATTCTACGTACGCATACCAGGGAGCACGCCTCGAAGGTGTCATGAAGGATCCGATTCGCTTCTTGCAGCGGGCGAGCGAACCGTGGGCCCTCCGCCCGAACGTGACGATCCTCCTCCGGATTTCCGCCGAGTTGGCCCGGAAGCGCATCGAGGGTCGGCCCCGGCTCATCCGGTTCGAGGACCTTGCATTCCTCAAGAAGGTCGCCGCGAACTACGATCGACTCGCTCGGTCGCGTCGGTTCGTGGTCCTCGATGGCGCCCGAGGCCCAGAGGCGGTCACCCTCGACGCGATCTCAGCGATCGAGCGACGTCTCAGGCCGCCGCCGAAGCGCTGACCGTACGTTTGGAGTCCAATTGGCTCCGGAGGAGGAACGCGCGGGCGAAAACCTTCGCGGTTTCGAGATCTCCACGTTGGAGTTGCAACAGGAATGCTCTGCCAAACACGACCTGAAGTGAGGGTTCAACGACAGAGCCGATCATCGTTGGGACGGATTGCCCCGAGAGCGGCTTGAACACCCCGCTCAAGAATATCATCGGCGATTTTCATCTTCACATCTCGCAGGTCTATGGTCCGTGGACAAAGATATTTAACCGGACGCCGGATTATCGCGCAACGCATGGGATGCACGGATGGATTCCGCCGCTCATTCTAAGTCCTCCTCACACCATGGCGACGGATTTGTAGGCGTAATCTACGGCGATGTAGGCACGACGTCTTTCCGCTGCTCCGTCGTCGAGGCGGTCGAACGCCACGAGTTCGTCCAAGTGGCCCACGAGACGTGCGGAGAGGTCCTCGGCCGCGTCGACGAAATCGAGCGGAAGACCGATTTGTCGCTCGACCGCGCCCAGTTGCTCGGGGACGGGGATCCGGTCGACGTCGAGGAGCGGGTCTCGGCCCAGGTCAGCGTGATCGGCTATCGGGACGATCGCGGGCTCCTCCAGGTCCCGCGCACCCCGTTTCGTGCGGGTGAGCCCGTCTACAAAGCCGAGACGTCCACGATTCAGGAGGTGATCGGTCTCGAGGAGGACAAGAAGCACGGGGCGTACGTCGGCCTCCTCGCCGGCCACGATGTGCCGGTGTACCTGGACATCAACGCGATGGTCCAGAAGCACGTGTCGATCCTGGCGAAGACCGGGGGCGGCAAGTCGTACGTCGCCGGCGTCTTGATCGAGGAGCTGATGAAGCACCACGTGACGTGCGTGATCCTCGATCCGCACGGCGAATACGCTTCGCTGAAGGAGAAGGGGAAGCACACGGATGGCTCCCCTCGCTTTCATGTCGAGCCCCGGGCCTACGCCGACATCATCCAAGTCTTCTCTCCGGACACGAAGATCAATCCCGGAAGTCGGCCGCTGAAGTTCACGTTGAGCAACCTCGATGCGAGGGACATCCTGTCGCTCACCGGCTCCGCGAAGGTCCGGACGCACCTCACCGCGCTTCGGAAAGCGCTCGACCTGCTCCGTCAAGCCACGAAAGACTACACGATCCGAGACATCATCCGCGTCCTCGAGCGGGAGGAGGACCCGCAGAACGCGTCCCTGATCGACGAGCTCGAATACCTGAGCGAGGTCGAGATCTTCGCGAAGGAAGGCACGCGCATCGACGAGCTCGTGATCAAGAGCAAGACGACGATCATCAACCTGAAGGGGGTACCGCCGGACATTCAGGAGCTCGTGGTAAATCGTCTCGCGACCGCGATGTTCGAGCTGCGAAAGGTTGGACGGATCCCGCCGATGATGCTCGTCGTGGAGGAGTCCCACAACTTCTGTCCTCAGGTCGGCCAAGCGGCCTCTTCGAAGGTGTTCCGGACGCTGGCCTCGGAAGGTCGCAAGTTCGGTCTCGGGCTCGTCGTAATCACGCAGCGGGCGGCCAAGGTGGACAAGAACGTGCTGAGCCAGTGCAACACGCAGATCATCCTGAAAGTCACGAACCCGAACGACCTGAAGGCGATCATTGCGAGCGTCGAAGGTCTCACGACCGCGATGGCCGAGGAAATCTCCCGCCTCCCGATTGGCGTGGCGATCATGACGGGCGGCGGCCTCCAGATGCCGCTCATGGTCGAGGTCCGGCCGCGGGAAACGCGTCACGGCGGAGAGAGCGTCAAGGTCATCGAAGATTGACCGGCGCCGGCGGAGACAGGGAGCGGGAAAGGTTTTAGCGCGGCGGTCGATGGACGAGCGTGGATCTTCGTGCGTTGGTCGACAAGGATGTTGCCCTGACGGAGAAGGCACTCGCCCGAGTCAAGCTGGCTCCGCCTCCCCGCTCTCATTTGAGGAAGGTCGCCGAGGACTTCCTTGGAATGGCCCGCGCGTACTTCGCGGATGCGAGGCATTTCCTCGAGCAGGGCGAACTCGAGAAAGCCCTCGCCAACGTGAATTATGCTCATGGATGGCTCGACGCGGGGGCGCGAATCGGACTCTTCGATGTTGGCGCGGATGATCAGCTCTTCACCCTGAGCGAGTGATCAGAGCACCTGGGCGCCGTCGTTATCGACGCCACACCGCTGCAGGGTCCCAAATTTCAGATACAACGTGGCGAGTTGCTCGCGGTTTCCGGTCGCCACCACGGAATTCCCGAGCATCGCCATCGTCGCTCTCCCGAACATTCGGCTGGCCCGGATCACCTCGAGGACCCGTTTGTCGGCGAGGCCCGTTCCTTCGGCAAAGCGAGCCCCGAGTTCGAAGAGTCGCTCCAGCGTGGGATCCCGAGAAAACTCGTCCACGAGAGCGCCGCCGATCTGGTTGATCGCGGCGACCTTCTTCGGATCATGGAGCACGGTTTTCGTCGGCATTTCCGAGCCGATCACCGCGAGGAGGAGGTCCGCTTCGACCCGGAACTTTCGCACCTCCGCATGGCCCGGCGCGCCCGGTTTGAGCCGCAGGTCCATCCCGCCCATCGAGGCCGGGACCACGTCGCCGAGACCCGTGCCACACTCCACCTCGGTCTCGTGGGCGATCGCGACCAGCTCGTCTCGCGGCGTCTTCGTGCCGAGCGCATCGTCGAGGGCGAGGGCCGTGCTCAATGCCGCGGCGGCACTTACCCCGAATCCCTGCGAGACCGGAAGACTCGTCTCGCTCAGGATTTTCACCTCGCAGGACCGGCCGCCGAGGACCTTCTGCGCGACGCGCTGGGTGACTTCCGCCTTCTGACGTCGGCCATTCACGATGATGTCAAGGGCCGGGCGGGCGTCGTCTCGGACCCGTGCGACCGTCCGGACGCCGAGGCTCAGGCACAGTCCGGCGCCACGAGATCCTTTCTTCCGGGGATCCGGATCCTCATGGACCTCGAAGAACGCGGTGACGTGCCCGGGGCAGAACGCCTCACCCTCGGACACCATGGAGGATTGCCCGCCACACCCGCTCCGCCGCGAGCGCCTTCGACCCTTCGAACGTTTCGGAGCGACCCTTGCGGTCGAAGATCGTAATCGACGTCGTGTCCCCTTTGACCTTCGAGATGTCGTTCGCGACGACGAAGTCGACGTCCGCTTCTTTGACGAGGGCCATCGCGCGCGCTTTGAGCTCCGTCTCGCTGACGCCGGCTTCCGCCTTGAATCCCACGAGGGCCTTCTTCGCACCCTTGCGGAACCGATTGAGCACCTTGGGCGTCGGTTGCAGGTCCAGGCTCAGGAGGCCTTCGCGGCTAGGGATCTTGCCGGACTGCTTTTTCGCGGGCGTGAAATCCGAGACCGCGGCGGGGACGACGCAGACATCCGCATCCGCCTTCTCGGCCATCGACACGAGATCTGCCGTCGTCTCAAAGGTCTGGAACGGGAGCCAGGGCGGGACCGGCGTCTCGTGCCGCCCCAGCCAGAGCTCCACGTTCGCCCCGTGTTCGAAAGCCGTCTTGGCGAGTTCGATTCCGGTCCCGCCCGTCGAGCGGTTCGTCACGACGCGGACGTCGTCGATTGGCTCAACCGTCGATCCCGCCACGACCAACACGCGCATGTCGAGGAGGTCCTTCGGACCCAGTCGACGGATGACATGGGCCACGATCGTCTCGACGTCCGCCATCTTTGCTTTCTCTTCCTCGCGTTTCGGTTCGACCAGTTCGACGCGGAGTTCCTGGAGACGCCGAACGTTCGCCGCGACGGCCGGATTGTCCATCATCGATTCGTGGGCCGCGGGGGCGACGAGGATCGGGATGCCGGAACCGAGTGCGTTCGCCGCATACGTCGTGACGGTGGAGTCGTCGATCCCCTGCGCGATCTTGCTGATCGTGTTCGAGGTGCACGGCGCGATCAGGAGCAGGTCCGCCTTCCCATCCCGGCCGCACATCTCGAGGTACTCCATCGAGCCCGTGATCTGCGTGACGACCGGGTTGCCGGTCGCGTACTGGAGCGCGTTGGGATGGATAATTTCCGTCGCGGATCGCGTGAAGACCGCGTGGACCTCGGCGCCGTGGCGGATGAGCTCGTGGGCCAACTTCACGCACTCGACCGCGGCGATGCTCCCCGTGACCCCGAGGACGATCGTCTTGCCTTGGAGCTTGATGCTCTTGACCCCCCGGAGCCGCTCGGCCGGATGCATTCCCCTGACGATTGCCATACGCGATATATAGCTGTGGCCCCGACCTCGCGGGAATGCATCCATGACGCGCACCGAGCAACCTTTAATCCGCAAGGCCCGTTAGCTCCGGCCGCTTCGATGGACTATCAGACGACGCTAGAGCATCTTTACCGGTTGGAGCGGTTCGGGATCAAGCTCGGCCTGGACAACATCCGGCGGCTCCTGTCCCTCCTCGGCGACCCGCAGCGCGGCCTGAAGGTCCTGCACGTCACCGGCACGAACGGAAAGGGCTCCGTGTGCGCCTACGCCGCGTCCGGCCTGCGGGCCGCGGGATACCGCGTCGGGCTGTACACATCGCCGCATCTCGTCCAGTTCAACGAGCGGATTCGCGTGGACGGTGAACCGATCACCGATGACGACGTGCTACGACTCTGGTCCGGGATGCAGCCTGCGATTCAGGGAATGACCTCAACGCGGGCGATCGACCACCCGACCTTTTTCGAGGTCACGACCGCGATGGCTTTCGAGTACTTCCGGGAGAAGAAGGTCGACCTCGCGGTCATCGAGGTCGGGATGGGCGGCCGAATGGACGCGACGAACGTGGTGGACGGCCTCGTGTCGGTCATCACGCGGGTGGACCTGGAGCACACGGAACACCTCGGCAAGACAGTGGAGCGGATCGCCCGCGAGAAAGCGGGGATCATCAAGCCCACGTCGCGGGTCGTGACGGTCGACCAAGAGGCTCTCCCGGTCATCGAGGCGAGATGCCGCGAACTCCACGTGCCCCTGTCGGTCCTCGGACGGGATGTCCATGCGGAGCGCATGGCCGGGGACCTCCGCGGCCAGCTCGTCCGAGTCCGCGGGTCCTTCGGATCGGTCGAGGTTCAGACGCCTTTGCTCGGCTCGTTTCAGGTGGAGAATCTCGGCATCGCTGTGGCCGCTCTCGAGGAGCTCCGCTCGGCTGGATTCACGATTCCAGACGAGGCGATCCGGTCTGGGATTGCATCCGTTCGATGGCCGGCGCGAATGGAGATCGTCCGCACGGCCCCTCTCGTCGTCGTCGATGGAGCGCACAACCGCCCCGCGGCCGAAGCCCTCGGGGCTTCGATGGCCGAGACGTTCCCCGGTCGCAAGGCTCTCCTCGTCACGGGCATCTTGAACGACAAAGACCTGCCGGGCATGGCCGCCGCACTAGGGCCGATGGCCCGCCGCGTCTACGCCTGTCGACCCAAGACCCACCGCGCCTACGACCCGGAGGACGTCGCGGCCGCCTTCCGTCCGTATGCCGAATCCAGTGTCGTCGGCCCGGTGCGAGACGCGATCGATGCGGCGCTCGAAGCAGCGGGACCGGACGACCTCATCCTGATCACGGGCTCGATCTACACCGCGGGGGAGGCCCTTGACCATCTCGACGTCCGCCCGTGACCGGATTGCGTTCATCGTGCGCGATCTTTCCCGCCGGTACCTGCCTGCGGGGGATCTGCACACGGGCGAGACGGCCCTGGCGAAGATCGTCGCGGAAACGGAGGATCCGTTCAAAGTCCTGATCTCCACAATTCTGTCCCAGCGGACCCGCGACGAGATGACCGAAGTCGCCTCGAGGCAGCTCTTCTCGAAATACGACACCCCCGCGGAACTCGCCGCGGCGGACGCCCGCGACCTGGAGCGCCTCATCAAGCCGGTCGGGTTCTACCGCCAGAAGGCCGTCCAGATCGTGAAGGTGAGCCGGGCCCTCCTCGACCGCCACGCCGGCTCGGTGCCCCGAACCTACGAGGAGCTGATCGAACTTCCCCAGGTCGGCCCGAAGACGGCGAACTGCGTCCTCGTCTACGGATTCGGCGTGCCGCGCATCCCGACGGACACCCACGTCCATCGGGTCAGCAATCGGCTCGGCCTCGTGCGGACGAAGACTCCCGAGGCGACGGAACGACGACTCATGCACACAGTGCCGGAGGAGTACTGGCTCCACATCAACGAGTTGTTCATCCGATTCGGGAAAGATCTCTGCCGACCGATCGGTCCCCGATGCCCGCAGTGCTCGTTCACCTCGTTCTGCCGTTTCTATCCGAGGACGAAGTGGTCACGAGAAGCGCGGCGCCGGAGTCGAAAGGCCGCGAGACGCTGAGCCTGACTGTACTTTGATATCGTTGCGCGTGAGTGTCGGTTCCAATGCGAATCGACTTCCTCGAGTACGCCGCGATGGACCTCCCTCGAAAGGAGCCCTTCACGATCGCGAGAGGGTCTTCGACCGTGGCCCAGAACGTGATGGTCGTCGTGCATTCCGGTTCACTTTCGGGCAACGGGAGCGGGGCTCCGACGGATGTGACCGGAGAGACGGTCCGGTCTGCGATGGACGCGATCAAGACGATGGCACGGGCCTTGGAAGGGTTCACGTTCGAGCGGCCGCGCGAGGTGGCCGACAAGATGGACAAGGTCCTCCCGGGCAACCCGTCGGTCAAGGCCGCGATCGACATCGCGGTGCATGATCTCGCCGCGCAGCACGCTGGCGTCCCTTTACATCGCTATCTCGGCGCGACCCGGGATCGGATGGTTACGGACATGACGATCGGGATCATGGACACGCGAAGCGCGGTCGAGCGAGCCCAGCGGTGGGCCCAGGCCGGATTCCGTGCGCTCAAAGTGAAAGTCGGCCGAGACCCGAAAGCAGATTTGGATCGGCTGCGCGCGATTCGTGGGGCCGTCGGTACCCGGATCGAGTTGCGGATCGACGGAAACCAAGGATACACCTGGAGTCAGGCGCTCGGCTTGGCCCGGGCGGCGAAAGACCTGAACATCTCGATCTTCGAGCAGCCGGTGGCCACCACGGACGTCGAGGGAATGCGCGTCCTGACGGAATCCTCGCCAATTCCAATCATGGCGGACGAGATGGTCCTTACGCCGGACGATGCCAAGAAGGTCCGGTGGGCGAACGCCGCGAAGGCCGTGAACCTGAAGCTCATGAAGCATGGCGGGGTATGCCGAGCGATCGACGTGAACACGATCTGTGAATCCGCCGGCTACCCGACGATGGTCGGTTGCATGGGGGAACCGCAGATCTCGATCGCCGCCGCGCTGGCCTTCGCCCTCGGCCAGAAGAACGTTCGGTGGCTCGACTTGGATTCGCACTTCAACCTCGCCGAGGATCCGTCCACGGGCCTGCGGTTCGAAAACGGGGAGCTCATCGCACCCGACCGACCCGGGCTCGGCATTGCCTTGTCTTGACGTCTTCTAGGGCTCGGCCGGCGGTCCCGCGTTCAGGGCGCGGTCCTGTTCCTCTTCCTCAATCACCCGAGCGACCGCGACCACCTCGTCCCCGTCGCCGAGACGCTGGAGCCTCACGCCGCGAGCCGCGCGGCCCTTCACGCTGATGTCCGTGACGGCGCAACGAATCACGACGCCTGCCTTCGTCGTCACGAGGAGATGCTCCTCCGGTTGGACGACCTTCACCGCGACGACGCGGCCTTTCGCGTATTTCGCGCTCGTCGTGCGGACTCCCTTCGATCCCCGCCGGGTCTTCCGGTATTCGGAAGTCGTCGTGCGCTTTCCGTATCCGCTCGAGAGGACCGTCAAGAGTTCGGCTTCCGGGTTAGTCGATAGGGCCATCGACACGACCTCGTCTCCTGCTCGGACCCGCATGCCCGCCACCCCCGCCGCGGGTCTCCCCATCGGGCGGACTTCGTCGATCGGGAATCGATTGGCATATCCACCGGAGGAGGCGAGGATGACCTCCTCGTTGCCGCCGGCGATCTGGACATCGATCAACTCGTCCCCCTCGTTCAGCTTGATTGCACGGATCCCGCTCTCGCGGATGTTCTGGAATTCCGCGAAACCGGTTCGCTTGATTCGTCCTCGTTTGGTCACGAAGACGAGGAATCGGTCCTGGGGGAAATCTCGAGTCGGGATCATCGCCTCGACCTTCTCGTCCGGATCGAGGCGCTCCAAGAGGTTCACGACGGGCTTCCCTCGCGCGTATCTCCCCGCCGCGGGCAGCTTGAAGGCCTTTCGCTTGAACACCTTCCCTTTCGACGAGAAGAACAGGATGAGATCGTGAGTTGAAGCGACGAAAAGGTCCACGACGTAGTCTTCCTCTTTAGTGTCCATGCCCGTGACCCCCTTTCCGCCGCGACGTTGTTTCCGGTACACGCTGACGGGGAGCCGTTTGATATAGCCCGTGTTCGTGATGGTCACGACGTTGTCTTCCTCGGGGATGAGGTCCTCGATCTGCATGTCGTAGGCTTGGAGCTCGACGGTCGTCCGGCGGTCGTCCCCGAACTTCTCCTTGATTTCGCGGAACTCGGATTTCAAGATGTCCAGGACCCGCTCTCGGGACGCCAGGATCGATTCGAGGTTCTCGATCTTGTGGTTCAAGTCGGTCTTCTCCTGGCGCAGCTTTTCGATCTCGAGTCCGGTGAGCTGGCGCAACGTCATCGCGAGGATGGCCTTTGCCTGGTTCTCGCTCAGGAGATAGCGATTCATCAGGCCCGCCTGCGCCTCGTCTGCGTCCCGCGCGCGGCGGATGAGCCGAATCACGTCGTCGAGGTGGTCGACCGCGGTGATGAGGCCCTCCACGATGTGAAGGCGCTCCCGTGCCTTCCTCAGGTCAAACTCCGTGCGGCGCCGCACGATGATGACCCGGTGGTCGATGAACGCCTGCATCGAGTCCTTGATCGGCAGAACCCGCGGTTGTCCCTCGAGCAGGGCGAGGTTGATCACGCCGAACGTCGTCTCCATTTGCGTGTGGTGGTAGAGCTGGTTGAGGACCACGTCCTCGATGGCGTCCCGCTTGAGCTCCAATACGATTCGCATGCCGTCTCGGTCGCTCTCGTCCCGGAGGTCCGTGACGCCCTCGATTTTCTTCGACTTCACGAGCAAGGCAATCGACTCGACGAGGGACGCCTTGCTGACCATGTACGGGATTTCCGTGATGACGATCCGGGCGCGGTCGTGGCCCGCCTCCTCGAACTTCGCCTTCGCACGAATCCGGATGAGCCCACGCCCGGTCCGGTACGCGTCCGCGACGCCATCCGCGCCGTATAGGATGCCGCCCGTGGGAAAGTCGGGGCCACGAATCGGACCCGTCTCCGGGTTGTACAAGTCGATCAACTCGGCCTGAGGGTTGTCAATCAAGACGATGAGCGCGTCGACGATCTCTCCGAGATTGTGAGGCGGGATGTTCGTCGCCATTCCGACCGCGATTCCGCTGGAACCATTGACCAGGAGATTCGGGAACTTCGAGGGAAGGACCAGAGGCTCCTTCAGCGTCCCGTCGAAGTTGTCCATCCAGTCGACGGTGTCCTTCTCGAGGTCCTCGAGCATCGCCTCCGCGGTCTTCGCAAGCCGGCACTCCGTGTACCGCATCGCGGCGGGCTCGTCCTCCGTGCTCCCCCAGTTTCCTTGTCCGTCAATCAACGGGTACCGGAGCGAGAAGTCCTGAACCATCCGGGCCAAAGCATCGTAAACCGCGAGGTCCCCATGCGGATGCCACTTGCCGAGCACTTCCCCGACCACGCGCGCCGCTTTCTTGTGCGCGGACCCGGAGCCCATCCCGAGTTCGTTCATCGCGTGCAGAATCCGGCGCTGGACGGGCTTCAGCCCATCGCGCACGTCGGGCAGAGCCCGGCCGACGATGACGCTCATCGCGTAGTCGATGTAGGAGCGATGCAGCTCGTCCTCGATCGGCTGGGGCGAAACGCGCGGACGGGACTCCTGGGCTTCTTCCGGCATGGTGCTCCTAGATGTCCAGGTTCACGACTTCCTTCGCGTGCTCCTGGATGTATTGCCGGCGGGGCTCGACGGCCTCCCCCATGAGGATCGAGAAGAGCGCATCCGCGGTCGCGGCGTCCTCAATCGTGACTTGCTTCAAGAGACGACGGGCCGGATCCATCGTCGTCTCCCAGAGCTCGTCGGCGTTCATCTCCCCCAGGCCCTTGTACCGCTGGTACACGACCCCTTTGTCGCCGAGTTTCTTCGCCAGGTCTTCGCGCTGCTTCTCCGTGTACGCGTAATGGAGATCCTTGCCTTTCTTGATCTTATACAAAGGCGGCTGCGCGATGTACACGAACCCGCTATCGAGGAGCGGTCGCATGTACCGGAAGAACAAGGTGAGCAGCAGCGTCGTGATGTGCTGTCCATCGACGTCCGCATCGGCCATCGTGATGATCTTGTGGTACCGGACCTTCTTGGGATCGAACTCTTCGCCGACCCCCCCGCCGATCGCCGTGATGAGCGTGCGGATCTCCTCGTTCTTCAGCATCTGATCGAGTCGCGCCTTCTCGACGTTGAGGATTTTCCCGCGAAGGGGGAGGATCGCCTGGAACTCGCGCCGACGGCCCTGCTTCGCCGATCCGCCGGCCGACGGTCCTTCCACGATGAATAACTCTGACTTCGCCGGATCCCGCTCCTGGCAGTCCGCGAGTTTTCCAGGGAGGTTGAAACCTTCCAGGAGGCCCTTCCGTCGCGTGAGCTCACGGGCCTTTCGCGCGGCCTCGCGCGCATGCGCCGCAAGGACCGCCTTCCCGATGCAGATCTCGGCGACCTTCGGCGTTTCCAGGAAGAACTCACTGAGCTTCTCATACACGATGGACTCGACGATTCCCTTGACCTCGGAGTTTCCGAGTTTCATTTTCGTCTGTCCCTCGAACTGCGGCTCGGGGATCTTGAGACTGAGAATCGCCGTCAATCCCTCGCGGGCGTCGTCGCCTTCAAGGCTCTCGCCCTGCTTCAGGTACTTGTTGTCCTTCGCGTACTTGATGAAGGCCCGTGCCAGCCCGGCCTTGAATCCGACGAGATGGGTGCCACCCTCGATCGTGTCAATATTGTTGACGAACGTGAAGATCGACTCGTTGTAGCCGTCGTGATATTGCATCGCGACTTCGACGAGCGTACCGTCGGATTCTTTTGCGAACCGGATTGGATCCGGATGCAGCGGGTTCTTCGCCCGGTTGATCCATTTGACGTACTCTGCGATGCCACCCTGAAATTGGAAGACGTCCCCGCGATCGTGGACCTTGTCCACGATGATGATCCGAAGGCCGGCGTTGAGGAACGCCAGCTCCCGTAAGCGCGTCGCCAGGATGTCATAATCGAATTCGATGGATTCGAAGACCTCCGAATCCGGAAGGAAGGTAATGATCGTCCCCGTGCCTTCCGCGGGGCCGACGACTTCCAGATCCGTGGCCTTCTTCCCGCGCTCGAAACGCATCCGGTGCTCCTGCCCGTCGCGCTTCACGCGGACCTCGAGCCATTCGCTCAGGCCGTTGACAACCGAAAGCCCGACGCCATGTAGCCCGCCGGACACGCGGTACATCTTCCGCTCGAACTTCCCGCCGCTGTGCATCCGCGACAAGACGATTTCGACGCCCGGCGCGCCGTACTTCGGATGGATGTCGACCGGGATCCCGCGGCCGTCGTCCGCGACCGTCACGGATCCGTCGGCGTTCAAGGTGACCTGGATTTCCTTGCAGAAGCCGGCCATCGCCTCGTCGATCGAGTTGTCGACGACCTCGTGGACGAGGTGGTGGAGGCCGCGCGCGTCGACCGAGCCGATGTACATCGCAGGGCGTTTTCGGATCGCCTGCAGGCCCTCGAGGACCTGGATCTGCGTGGCGTCGTAGGCGGTCTCCTCTACCATCTATTTCGTGACCTCTCAGAGCGTGTTTCGGTGCCCTCTAGCAGCCCATCCCGAAGGACGCCCCAAGTATACGGAGGGCGTTTATAAACGTTCGGAGGCCAGTTTCTATGGAGAAAACAGACCTCTGCGACCGGGGTTTCTTCCAGGTCTCCAGTTTAAATACTGTAGCACGGTCGTTTTCACGCCTATATTCTCGATTCGGAGAACGTCGGATGGACGGGTCGAAATCCGACCTCGGCGGGGCCTATTTCCGCTTCCACCGGACCCCATCGTGGGTATCCTCGAGGACCACGCCGACCGCCGCGAGCGCGTCGCGAATTCGGTCCGCGGTCGCGAAGTCCTTCCGCTTGCGGGCGTCCTCGCGGAGCGCAACGATCAGGTCGAGGAGGCCGTCCACGAGGCCCGCCCCCTCCGCGGCTGGCTCGAGGATCCCCAGCACCTCGGCGAAGGTCCGATACGCTTGGGCGGCGTCGTCGAGGGCGCCGCGACCTACCCCCGTTTCGAGGGCCTTGTTCACGACGCGTCCATACTCGAAGAGCACCGCGATGGCCTCCCGCGTGTTGAAATCGTCCGACATCGCCGCATCGAAATCCGCGAGGGCCTTCGATGTCGCGATCTTCAGAGAATGATCCGCTTTCCCGGCGTCGGGCGCCCGCCGGCGTTCCGCCTCGACCGTGCGCGTCGTCTCCCGAAGCCGCTCGTACGATCGCTTTGCCTCGTCGAGGAGCTCCGGCGCGAAGTCGATGGGTCCGCGGTACTGGAGGTTGATCAGGAAGAAGCGGATCACCTCGGGCTCGTAGAGCTTCAGGGCCGCCTTCACTGGCCAGTAGTTGCCGAGGGACTTGTGCATCTCCTCCCCCTTCACCGTGACCATGCCGCCGTGCATCCAGTACTTCACGAAGGGCGTGATCCCCGTGTACGCTTCGGCCTGGGCGATTTCCGCCTCATGGTGCGGGAACATCAGTTCCGTCGCCCCGCCATGGAGGTCGTATTGCGGTCCGAAGTGTCGGATGGTGATGGCGGTGTCCTCGATGTGCCATCCCGGCCGGCCTTTGCCCCACGGGCTGTCCCACGCGGGTTCGCCGGGCTTTTGCGCTCGCCACAGGACGAAGTCGGCGGGATGTCTCTTCCGCTCCTCGATCGTGATGCGCGCCCCGGGCCGGAGCGCCTCCACCTTCTGTCCGCTCAGCTTGCCCCAGCCGGAGAACGTGGTCGTGTCGTAGTACACGCTCCCGTCCTCGGCGACGTACGCGTGTTTCTTCTGGATCAGTCCTTGAATCTGCGCGATGATGTCGTCGATGTAGTCCGTCGCGAACGCATACACGTCCACCGAATTGCAGCGGAGCGCGTCCATCACCTCGAGGTACTCGCCGAAGTACTGATTGACGATGTCCCTCCACTCGCGTCCGGTCTTCTGCATCTTCTCGATGATCCGGTCCTCGATGTCCGTGACGTTCTGCAAGTAGAACAGGTGGTACCCTTTGTGGCGGAGGAAGCGCGCGACGACGTCGAATGCGACGTACGTCTTCGCATGGCCCATGTGGGTCTCGTCCTGCGGGGTGAGTCCGCAGACGAACATCGACACGCGGTTGGCATGGAGAGGAACGAACTCCTCCTTCTTCCGGGAAAGCGTGTTGAAGACTCGGATGGGCATCGGTCGGTCCGCATGAAGGCGGCGGGTATTAAGGTTCTTGAGTGACAGGAGCGCACCTCCTGTTTTCTCGAGTTTGTCAATCGTGAGACACGTGATGCGCAAGCCTTATGGACCCCGGGCCCGCAATGATGGCCGGCCATGGCGGGTCTCCTCCCCTCCCGACCTGCGGCGACCAGCCGCGTCTTCTGGCCCCGCGGACTCCGGCGGGCCGCGTTTCTTCTCGCCGCGAGCGTCGCAATCTTCTGGTCCTCGGTGGCAACCGGTCGTTGGAGCATTCCGATTCCGGAGTCCGGTCCGATCTATGGAGACCTGCTGATCGCCTGGGTCGCCGTCCTCGTCCACATCTCCGCATGGCCAAACCTCTGGGCCGGCTTGCGAGACCTCCGGGCGCGCGAGCCGAACGAACCCAGCGTCCTCGTCGCGTGGAGAGCGTTCCTGCTCACCGTCGTCGTGGTCGTTGCCGCCTTCGCCATCCTCCTATTCGAGTACCGGGCGATCGTGTCGCCGGACGCTTGGATTTTCATCCTGTACGTGACCGTCTTCCGGTACATCGGCTGGTCGT
>Ga0209801_1000862_pt1 | contig 19500 bp, 16 predicted proteins | sample GraSoiAngelo_127_FD_185884 | JGI IMG/M metagenome (GOLD analysis project Ga0209801, IMG submission 185884) | Grasslands soil microbial communities from the Angelo Coastal Reserve, California, USA - 14_0927_09_40cm (SPAdes) (version 2) | ecosystem: Environmental > Terrestrial > Soil > Grasslands ... | reverse complement strand
GACCGCCCAGCAAGCTGACCGGCACGGTGCGGCTGGACGGCCGCACCGACACACTCGGCGTGTACGCGGACGTGACGGCCGACTCGCTCTCGTTCGACGGCTTCAAAGGAAGCTTCCCGGCGCTGCCGCTGCGCGGGGCCGTCGCCGGATCGGTGAAGCTGAGCGGCCCGCTCGCGGCGCTCGAGACCCATGCGGAGCTGCATTCGGACGGCGGGGCCGCGCAAGGCGACGGCGTGCTGCTGCTCGGGCCAGCGCGTTACGGCGCGCGCGACTTCACGCTCCGCGCCAGCGACGTGGACCTGGCGCGCTGGCTCGACCGGGCACCTCCGTCGCGGCTCACGTTTCGTGTAGCGGGCGGGGTCGCTCGAGACGACACCGCGCCACCGGTAGGCAGGCTCAGCGCTCGGCTCGCACCGTCGCTGTTCGCGGGCACGCCGATCGATTCCGGGATCGCGGACGTGCGGTTCGCCGACCGCCACGTCCACGTCGACTCGCTGCGCATCACCCAGCCCGGGTTGATCACGACGGGCGCGGGCGCGCTCGGCTGGTCCCGCGAGGACCGCGGCTCGCTGGCGCTCACCCTCGACGCGGACAGCCTGAACTCACTCGACTCACTGCTGAGCTGGGCGGCGGGGAGCATCGCCGCGGACGGCGAGCCGGGCGTCCGTCCCCTGGCGGGCGCGGCACGCGCGCTCGTCACGCTCGAAGGGTCACTCGACTCGCTGGGGCTCGACGCCCGGGCCAGCGGCGAGCGGTTGCGCTGGCGCCACTGGGCGGTGCCGAGGAGTGGGCGCGCCCGGCTCGTCTATCGGCCCGGCCCGGTGCCGAGGTTCGAACTCGAGGCCACACTCGATTCCCTGAACTCCGGCGCGTTGGGCTTCGGGGCCGCCGCCGGGTCGGCGCAGGGCACGCGCGACTCACTCACCTGGTTCGCCCGCTCGCGGGTGGGCGAGGGCGCGGCGTTCCTGGCGGGCGGCCGGTTCGCCCGCCGGGGAGGAACGGGGCCAACGCCGGACAGCGGCAGCGTCGTCGCTCTGGGGCTCGACTCGCTCGCGGTGCAGCTCCCCGGCGACGTGTGGGTGCTCGAGCGGCCGACCGAGCTCACCGTCACGGACGCCGCCGCGAGCACGCGCGGGCTCGCTCTCAAGAGCGCGTACGGCCCTGGGAGGCTAGTGCTCGGGGGCGACCTCCCCACGCGCGGCCGCGCGGATGCCCACCTCCAGCTCGAGTCGTTCCCGCTCGCGGGCGTGTATGCACTGCTCGAGCGGGACACGGCGGGCGTCGGCGGCATGATCACCGCCACGGCGGGGCTGTCCGGGACCCGCGCGGATCCGGTGTCCAACGGCACCTTCTCACTCACCAATGGGTCGCTGGGGGAGTTCCGCGCGCCGTTCGTGGACGGCACGTTCGAATACCGCGCGCGCCGGCTCGACGCGGCTCTCCACCTGACGCGCTCGGGACAGCAGATCCTGACCGTCCAGGCACATCTGCCGCTCGACCTCTCGCTCGTTCCGGTGGAGCGTCGCCAGCTCCCGGACACGCTGTCGGTGCGGGCCACGGCGGACAGCGTCGATCTGTCGGTGCTCGAGGCGCTCACGCCGGCGCTGCGGCAGGTGCAGGGCGTGTTCTCGGCGGACCTGGGGATCGCCGGGACGTGGGACGCTCCCCGGCTGCGGGGCGCGCTCCAGATCGCGGGCGCCGCCGCCACTATTCCGGCGTTGAACGTCCGTTACGCGGACCTGAACGGTCGCCTGGCCCTTTCGGGGGACTCGATCGTGCTGCAGTCGCTCTCCGCCAGGAGCGACCGGGGGCGCGCCGACGTGTCGGGCGTGGTGCGGCTCGAGCAGCTCACGCACCCCGCGCTCGACCTGCGGATCGCGGCCGATCAGTTCAAAGCCCTCGATCTCCGCAACAACGTGACCATCACGGCCAGCGGGCAGCTGGCGCTCCGAGGGCCGGTCTTCGGGGCGTCACTGACCGGGCGGGCCAACGTCACGTCCGGCGTGCTGTACTTCGCCGACCTCGTGCAGAAGCGCATCGTGAACCTGGACGAGCTGGCCGACACGTCGCTGGCGGCGATCATCGAGCAGCAACGCCTCGGCCCGGAGTTTCAGAGCGTCTTCCTCGACAGTCTCCGGATCCAGGATCTCCAGCTCGAAATGGGCAGCGACGTGTGGCTGCGCTCGAACGAGGCGAACATCCAGCTCACCGGCACCGTGAGCCTGACCAAACAGCGCAACCTGTACCTGGTGAGCGGGACGCTGCAGGCGGCGCGCGGCACCTACCGGCTCAAGCTCGGCCCCGTGACACGCGAGTTCGTCGTGTCGCAGGGGACGGTGCACTACTTCGGCACGCCCGACCAGGATGCCGGGCTCGACATCGAGGCGCGTCACGTCGTCCATCCCGTGCCGACGCCGGCGCAGAGGAACCCGGACGATATCACGGTCGTGGCCCACATCACCGGGACGCTGCTGGTGCCGCGCGTGACGCTCCAGGCCGACAAGCGTGACCTGTCCCAGACCGAGATCATCTCCTATCTGCTGTTCGGGAAGAGCAGCCTCGACCTGGGCGGCGAGCAGGGCGGGATCGCCGATCAGCGCGCCCTGCTCCAGAGCGCCCTGTCGGTACTCTCCGGCGAGATCGAGCAGACGATCGTGTCGGGTGGCGTGCCGGTCGATTACGTGGAGATCCGTCCGAGCGGCGGTGGGCAGGGCGCCCCCCTGTTGGGTTGGCAGTTCGCCGTGGGGCGCCAGCTCGGGCCCAAGACGTTCCTGGTGCTGAACGCGGGCTTCTGCGAGGGACGGCAGGTGGGGGTGCGCAACACGCTCGGCTTGTCGCTGCAGTTCCGCATCAGCCCCGAGTGGCGCACCGAAGCGAGCTTCGAGCCGGTTCAGACGTGCGCCGACCCGAGCACCGAGTCGCAGGGGGGGACGGTGCCGCGGCAAGTCGGCCTCGACCTCTTCTGGGAGAAGCGTTACTAGCGATGACGCGGTCCCTGCTGATCACCAATCCGGCAGCGGCGCGCACCGACGCCCGTGCGGTCACCGCGATCCGCGATACGCTGCGCAGCGGCGGCTGGTCGGTCGAGGTGCTCGCCACCACCCAGCCGGGCGACGCCCGCCGCTTCGCGCGGGAGGGGTGCACGCAGGGGTTCGACGTGCTCGTCTGTTACGGCGGCGACGGCACGGCGATGCAGATCGCGGCCGGGGCGGTCGGGAGCGGCATCCCGCTCGGGCTCGTGCCGGGGGGCACGGGGAACCTGCTCGCCGGCAATCTGCGGCTGCCGCGCCGCCCGGCGGCCGCGGCGCGCGCCATCCTCAAGGGCACGCCCCTGGCGATTGACCTCGGGGCCGTACAGCGCGCCGACGAGACCCACTACTTCGCGGTGTGCTGCGGTACCGGCTTCGACGCGGCGCTGATGGCGGCGACCGGCTCCCACGAGAAGTGGCGCTGGAAGATGGCGGCGTATGTCGCGCGCGCGTTCGCGGCACTCCCCCGGGTGACGAGCCCGCTGCACCGCGTGACCGTGGACGGCGTGACGCGCGAGCTCCCCGCCGCCATGGTCTTGGTCGCGAACTGCGGCGAGCTGATCCCGCCCTTCCTCAAGCTGCGGGACGACATCGCCCCCGACGACGGCTGGCTCGACGTGCTGGCGCTGCGGGCGGACGGGACGCTCGAGAGCCTGGCGGCGTTCCTCGAGCTGTGGCGCCGGCCGCGCAACGGGAGGGGGACAGGGCGGCTGTGGTTCGGGCGCGGCCGCACGGTGCGGGTGGAGGTGCTGGACGGCCCGCCGCGGCCGATCCAGCTCGACGGCGAGCCGTGGGGCGACACGCCGTTCGAGACCCGGCTGCTCCCCCATGCCTTGCCGATCCTCGTGGATCGGGCGAGCGCGCCACCGGGAGAGGGGAGGGGGGGATCGCGCCGTGGCTGAGACCCTGCTGCTCGTCGATGACGACAGCGACGTGCTCCGCGCCGTCGGGGACTACTTCGAGCGCCTGGGCTACGAGGTGGCGCGCGAGGGGACCGGCGAGGAGGGCGTGGCGACGTTCCAGCGGCTGCGGCCCGAAGTCGTGATCCTGGATCTCCATCTACCGGACGTCGGTGGTCTGGAAGTGCTCGAGCGGCTGCGCCCGCAAGGTGCCTCCGTCATTCTCCTCACCGGTCAGGGCGACATCGACACCGCGGTGCGCGCCATGCAGCTTGGCGCCGAGCATTTCCTCACCAAACCGGTGGACATGAAACACCTGGCCGCCGCCACCGCGCGGGTGGCGGAGAAGGTCCGCCTCACGCGCCAGAACGCACTGCTGCGGGCGCGCGACCACGAGGGGGAGGGGCTCGACTCGCTGGGCGTGTCGCCGGCCATGCGCGAGCTGGCGCGCCAGATCGAGCTGCTCGCCGCGAGCGAGCGCTCCACCGTGCTGCTCGCGGGCGAGAGCGGCACGGGCAAGGGCTGGGCGGCGCGGGTGGTGCATCACCTGAGCCTCCGGTCGATCGGACCGTTCGTGGAGGTGAATTGCGGCGGGCTGTCGGCCACGTTCCTCGATTCAGAGCTGTTCGGGCACGAGAAGGGCGCGTTCACCGACGCCAAGGAGCGGAAACAGGGCCTGTTCGAGCTCGCGGACGGCGGCACGATCTTTCTCGATGAGATCGGCGAGCTGGCGCCCGAGCTGCAGCCCAAGCTGCTCAAGGTGCTCGACACGAAGACGTTCCGGCGGTTAGGGGGGACGCGCGAGATGACGGTGGACGTGCGGCTCATCGCCGCGACGAACCGCGATCTCGTGAGCGACGTGCAGTCGGGGCGATTCCGCGAGGACCTGTACTACCGCCTCAGCGTGATGCCGCTACGGCTGCCGCCGCTGCGCGAGCGGTCGCGCGAGGACCGGCTGGCGCTACTCACGCGCATCCTCCACGACCTCGGGCCTCAGATGCCCGGGTGTCCGAGCGCGTGCAGTGCGGAGGCGTTGGACCGCCTGCTGTCGGCCCCGTTGCCCGGCAACGTACGCGAGATGCGGAACGTGCTGGAACGCGCCATGATTCTGGCTCGCGGTGCCGGCCAGATCGGGGTCGAGCACCTTCCGCCGGACCTGCGCAAGGCCGGAAGTGCGGGAGGCGTGGGGGGGGACCGACGACACGCCGCGCTGACACTGGCCGATGTGGAGCGCCAGCAGATCGAGCGCACCCTCAAGTTCCACGGCGGCAACCGCACGCGCGCCGCCCAGGAGCTCGGGATTTCGCGGGCGACGCTCATCAATAAGATTAAGGCGTACGCGCTCGACCTCTGAGGAGGGCCTATGGTGGACAAGCCGAAGCTGATGGAGCACGACGCGATGGTGTGCCGCTACTGCGGCAACGAGGAGCGGGCCTCCGAGGGCTATCCTTGCGCGGACTGTGGAACTTTTCTCTGTCTGATTTGCTCGTTCCGGGGGATCACGCGCTGCAAGGCGTGTGAGGAGAAGGCGAAGGCGGCGAAGCAGGCCTAGCCCCGCCGCTTCTCGACCTCCCGCGCCAAGTCCTCCGGCGACGCGCCGAACTCCTTGGCGAGCTTCTGGATTGCGTCGCTTGCTCCCGCCCACCCCTTCGCGGCCGCGAGCGCGCTCAGCGCGATCTCTTCGACGATCGTGGTCCGCTCCTCCAGGTCGCGCGTGCGCACCGCCACTTCGCGCGCGAGCCACTGCTCCAGCTCGCGTCGCTCGACTTCGAGCTGCCGCTGCCGCAGCGCGCCCTGCAGCGACATCTCCAGCTCGTCCAAGTCCACGGGCTTGATCAAGTAGTCGTAGGCGCCGAGCTTCAGGCATTCGATCGCGGTGCGGGGCTCGTCGATCGCGGTGAGCATGATGACGGCGAGGTCGGAGTCCTGCGCGAGCGCCTTGGGCACGAGCTCCACGCCCGTCATGTTGGGCATGCGGATGTCGGACAGCATCGCCTCGGGCTGTCCCGTGGCCTGCCGATCGAGCGCTTCGGCGCCGCTGGCGGCTTGCAGCACGCGGTACCCCAAGCGCGTGAGGAACCGGTCCAGCGCCTGGCGGATCCCGTCCTCGTCGTCCACCACCAACACCGTGGTCGGAGCGGCCTTCGCGTCGGTCTTGGTCATGGCGCTAACGTATGTGCCCTCCCCCTCCGGTCAAGCTCGCGGTCGCGCGACGCGCTCGGCGTAAGTGGTCATTCTGTCGCATTTTGACCCCTCCGTGCCGCAAAAACGCCCTAGGACCCCTCCCGGCTGAGCCTACCCTTCCAGCGGCCGTCCGGCGATCGAGTGTCAGGATTTCCCTGATCGGGACTGCGGTGGCAGCGGTGATGAAGCTCACTCCAGCCCTGCGCCGAAACCGCAACTTGTTGCTACCTGCGACCCGAACGCCAACTGCGCGCAGCGAAGGGACAGATTAGCGACGAGATCACCGGCGGGCCGAGAGGCGTAAGACACCATGGAGTACCGACCGATGGCTAAGACCGGAGCGGCTCCGGCCGCGACAGTCATCTTCTTCACATTGGGTCTGGTCTGCCTAGGTGAGGCCGCGTTTGCGCAGCAACCGGATAGCGCCGCCCTGCGACCGGATTCGAGCCTGTCGGCATTGAAGAAGCTGAGTATCGAGCAACTGATGACCTTCGAGGTCACCTCCGTCTCGAAGCGTCCCGAGCGATTGGCGCAGACGGCCTCTGCAATCCAGCTGATCACGGCGCAGGACATCCGGCGCTCCGGCGCATCCAGTCTCCCCGAGGCGCTTCGCCTCGCTGCCAACTTGCAGGTCGCGCAGGTCGATTCTCGTCAATGGGCCATCAGCGCTCGCGGATTCAATGGCACGACAGCCAACAAGCTGCTCGTGCTCATCGATGGGCGCACGGTGTACACGCCGTTGTTCTCCGGTGTGTTCTGGGATGTGGAGGAAGTGCCCCTCGCGGACATCGATCGGATCGAGGTCATCAGCGGGCCCGGAGCCACCCTGTGGGGGGCCAACGCGGTCAACGGCGTCATCAACGTCATCACCAAGGACGCCAAGGACACGCAGGGACTGCTGCTGTCGGGCGGCGGCGGCAGCGAGCAGCGTGGCTTCGGAACCGTCCGCTACGGGGGAACACTGGGCTCCACGGTTCGCGCGCGCATCTACGGCAGGGGTTTTGATCGCGCGTCGACGCTGTTACCCAGCGGCCAGGATGCCGCCGACGGTTGGCACCTATGGCAGGGTGGGTTCCGCATGGATTGGGACGCGGCGAGCGTGAACCGGGTCACCCTGCAAGGCGATCTGTACGATGGCCGTATCGGCCAGCTCACGGCCGGTGACGTAGGCGTCAGCGGCGGCAACGTCGTGGCGAAGTGGTCGCACACCATCTCCGAAGGGTCCAGTCTCGCAGCCCAACTGTACTATGACCGGACCCACCGCCACATCCCGGGCACTTTTGGGGAAGATCTCGACACTTACGACGTCGACGTGCAGCACGCTGCGCGGTTGGGCGCCCGGCAGGACGTCGTGTGGGGCCTCGGCTACCGCCTGATCAACGACCGCGTCGCCAACAGCTCCATGCTGGCCTTCCTGCCGCCGGGAGTCGCGCGACAGTGGTTCAGCGGATTTGTCCAGGACGAGATCGCGCTCGTTCCCAACCGGCTGCACGTGGCCCTCGGCACCAAGATCGAGCACAACGACTATGTCGGCTTCGAGGTCCAACCCAGCGGCCGGGTGAACTGGCGGCCGAGCCCGTCCGGAACGCTTTGGGCGGCCGTCTCGCGGGCGCTGCGCTCGCCGTCGCGAATCGACCGGGAGCTCTTTGCCCCGGCCCAGCCGCCCTACTTCCTCGCCGGCGGTCCGGGTTTCCATTCAGAGGAAGAGCTGGCGTACGAGCTGGGATACCGCCATCAACGCGGGGCGCTCGCGCTCTCCGTGGCCACGTTCTACAGCCGCTACCACGGGCTCCGCAGCGTGGAGAGGGCCACTCCCACGTCCCCCCTCGTCATCGGCAACGGCCAGGACGGCGAGTCCTACGGAGCGGAGGTGACGGCCCAGTACTGGCTCACAAGCCGGTGGCATGTGCACGCCGGCTACACCGAGCTGCGCGTCCATATTTGGCCGAACCCCGGCAGCACGGACACGTCTCGGGGCGCTTCGGAGTCTCACGCTCCCGATCGCCAGTTCCTGCTGCGCTCGTCGGTCGATCTGCCGGGCCACCTGGGTCTCGCCGCCGCGTTCCGCGCGATAGATGACATCACCAATCAGCAAGTCCCGGCGTACGCCGAGCTGAATGCCACGCTCACGTGGCAGCCGCTGTCGAGACTCGATCTCTCGCTCGTCGGCCAGAATCTCTTGCACAGTCGTCACGCGGAGTTTGGCACGCCTGCCACGCGTCGGAGCTTCGAGCGTGGCGTGTACGGGACGATCGCATGGCGCTTCTGAGCGCGCTGCTCACCCGAGCGGCGAAGCCGTCGCGTCGCTGGGGCATGCCTGGGGCGTGGGCCGTGCCGCTCGCCGTGCTGCTCCTGGGGGGGGGCCCCGGGTTGGCGGCGCAGACCGCGCGGGCCTCGGAATACCAATTGAAGGCTGTCTTCCTCTTCAACTTCGCGCAATTCGTCGATTGGCCGGCCGACACGTTTTCCGACGCCGCCACGCCGGTGGTCATCGGCGTCCTCGGGGAGGATCCGTTCGGGAGCGTGCTGGACCAGACGGTGCGCGATGAGCGTCTGCGGGGCCGCCCATTCCAGGTGCGTCGATACCAAAGCGTGGACGAGATCAAGACCTGCCACATCTTGTTCATCCGTCGGTCCGACGCCGGTCGGGTGGAGGAGATTCTGGCGCGTCTCAAGACCCGGCCGATCCTTACGGTAAGTGATGCCGACGCATTCGCCGAGCGGGGGGGCATGATTCGCTTCGTGACCGACCGCAACCGCATCCGGCTCCAGATCAACCCTGAGGCGGTGGAAGCCGCACATCTGACGATCAGCTCCAAGTTGCTGCGGGTGGCAGAGGTCATCACCCCGAGTGGGCGTTGAGATGTCACTGCGCGACTGGCCGATCAAACAGAAGCTGACGGCGATGCTGCTCCTCATCAGCGGCCTGGTGCTGTTGCTGACGTCCGCCGCGTTTGTGACGTACCAGGTCGTGGCCTTCCGGCAGACGACGCTGAAAAACCTGGCCACGCTCGGACGAGTCATCGCGGCGAACAGCACCGCTTCGTTGGCTTTTGCCAACCAAGCCGACGCGAGAGAAATCCTCTCCGCACTGAAGGCCGAGCCGCATGTGGTGGCGGCTGCCCTCTATGACAAGGACGGTCGTCTGTTCTCGCGCTATCCGGCGGACCTGCCCCGTGACTCCCTCTCCGCCGCACCGGCGAGGGACGGGTACCGCTTCGAGCAGGGGCACGTGATCGGAGTCGAGGCCGTCGCGGAGGTGGGGAGCACGCGTCTGGGGACGTTGTACTTGAGGTCCGACATGAAGGCCGTGTCCCGCACGCTCTGGCTCTCGGCGGGCATCGCCGCGGGGGTGATGGCGATCTCCCTCCTGGCGGCCTACCTCCTGGCGGCGGTGCTTCAGGGATGGATCTCCCAGCCAATTCTCACGCTGGCGGAAACGGCGACGGCGATCTCCACCCGGCAGGACTACTCCGTGCGGGCACCCAAGCTCGGCGAGGACGAATTGGGTACGCTGACTGACGCCTTCAACCAAATGCTCGACAGGATCGGGGACCAAAACCGCGCTCTCAAAGCGAGCGAGGAAGAGCTGCGGCGCTACGCCGGGGAGCTCGAGCAGCGGGTCGCGGAGCGGACCCACGAGCTCGAGGAGCGCAACGAGGCGCTCCGGCGAAATGCGGCGGAGCTCGCCGCCTCCAACACCGAGCTGGATGCGTTCGCCTACTCGGTGTCGCACGACCTGCGCGCCCCGCTGCGTAGCATCGACGGCTTTAGCCAGGTGCTGCTGGAAGATTACGCGGCGCGGCTGGATGAGGCGGGCCGGGACTCCCTGCAGCGGGTGCGCGCCGCCACGCAGCGGATGGGGACCTTGATCGACGACCTGCTGAAGCTGGCTCGGGTGACTCGGGCGGAGATGCGCACCGAGGCCGTGGACTTGAGCGGCATGGCTCAAGACATCGCGGCCGAGTTGCAGCGAACCACCCCGGCACGGCAGGTGGAATTCGCGATCGCCCCGGGGCTCGGGGCGCGGGGAGACCCGCGCCTGCTCCGCGTGGCCCTCGACAATCTGCTCCGCAACAGCTGGAAGTACACCGCGAAGCAGGCGCAGCCGCGCATCGAATTCGCATCCATCCAAGTGAACGGCACGCGGGCGTTCATGGTCCGGGACAACGGCGCCGGGTTCGACATGAAGTACGCGGACAAGCTGTTCGGGGTGTTCCAGCGACTGCACTCCGCGTCCGAATTCGAGGGTACCGGGGTCGGGTTGGCGACGGTACGCCGCATCATCACCCGGCACGGCGGCCGGACCTGGGCGGAGGGCGCTGTCGGTCAGGGAGCGACGTTCTACTTCACTCTGTGACGGCCCGTTCCGCGGGCCTGGAGGCTGTGTGAACCCGGGAAAGATTCTGTTGGTGGAGGACAACCCCGACGACGTCGCGCTGACAATCCGAGCACTCAAGAGTCACAACATCACGAACGACGTGATTGTGGCGCAGGACGGCGTGCAGGCCCTCGACTACCTGTTCGGTCCGGACGGCGGCCCCGGCGCCGAAGAGCTGCCAGCGGTCATCCTCCTCGACCTCAAGTTGCCCAAGGTCAACGGGATGCAGGTGCTGCAGCGGATCCGAGCCGCAGAGCGCACCCGGCTCTTGCCCGTGGTGATCCTGACCTCCTCCGACGAAGAACGCGATGTGATCGAGGGCTACAGCCTGGGCGCCAACAGCTACGTGCGCAAACCGGTGGACTTCGTGGAATTCACCGAGGCGGCCAGGCAGCTCGGGCTGTACTGGTTGCTCATGAACCGGGCCCCGCCGACGCCCCGGAAGCTCTGAGATGGGTGTACCGCTCCGCCTCCTGCTGGTAGAGGACTCCGAGGACGACGCGCGCCTCCTTGTCCGCGAGCTCACCCGCGGCGGCTTCGAGCCGGTCGTCGAACGCGTGGAAACCGCCAGCACCATGCGGGCCGCGCTCGATCGGCAGCCGTGGGACGTTGTAGTCGGCGACTACAGCTTGCCGCACTTCGGCGGAGCCGCGGCGCTCGAGCTGCTCCGGGACAGCGGGCTCGACGTGCCGTTCATCATCGTGTCCGGCACGATCGGCGAAGAGAAGGCGGTGGCGGCCATGAAGGCCGGCGCCAGCGACTACGTGTCGAAGGACAACCTCAAGCGGTTGGTGCCCGTCATCGAGCGTGAAGTGCGAGAGGCCGCCGGACGGCGCGAGCGCCACCGCACCGAGGCGGCTCTGCGCGCGTCGGAAGTCAGCTACAGCACCCTGGTGGAACACTCGCCAGTCGGAATCTACCGCTCCAACACGGAAGGGCGGTTCCTGTCGGTCAACGCCGCCCTGGTCCGGATCCTCGGCTACGCCTCGGCTGCCGAAGTGCTGCAGCTCGACATGGCGCGGGACGTGTACGCCGACCCCGCCGAGCGCCGCCGGCTCCTGGAGCGGGACACCTACACCGATCGCCAGTACGACGAGGTGGAGGCGACCTGGAAGCGCAAGGACGGCGCCCGCCTGACGGTGCAGCTCAGCGTCCGGGCGGTGCGGCAGGGCGCTCGGGTCGAGTATTACGAGACATTCGTCCGGGATGTCACCGAGCAGCGACGGCTGCAACAGCAGCTGGTGCAGTCGCAGAAGATGGAGGCGGTGGGCCGATTAGCCGGCGGGGTCGCGCACGACTTCAACAACCTGCTCACCGTGATTCTCAGCTACAGCGATCTGCTGCTCGAAGACCGGCCCCCGGACGCGCCGGACCGGGAGGACATCGAGCAGATCCGCAAGGCCGCCGTGGGGGCGAGTGCGCTGACCCGGCAGCTGCTCGCGTTCAGTCGCCAACAGGTCCTCGAGCCGCGCGTCCTCGACGTCAATACGGTCGTGGCCAGCACCGAGAAGATGCTCACACGGCTGCTGGGAGAAGACATCTCCTTGACCGCGTCCCTCGCCCCCGCCCTCGGAGCCGTGAAAGTGGACCCGGGTCAGCTCGAGCAGATCATCATGAATCTCGCCGTCAACGCGCGTGACGCGATGCCGCACGGAGGTCGGCTGAGCATCGAGACAGCCAACGTCGACATGGACGAGAGTTACGTGAGGGGCCATCCGGTCGCACACCCGGGTCCCTACGTCATGCTGGCCGTGTCGGACACCGGGATCGGCATGGACGCGGTGACGCAGGCGCGGATCTTCGAGCCGTTCTTCACGACCAAAGAGGCGGGGAAGGGGACGGGGCTCGGACTCGCGACGGTCTACGGGATCGTCAAGCAGTCGGGAGGATTTATCTGGGTCTACTCCGAGCCCGGTCACGGGACCAGCTTCAAGATCTACCTGCCGCGCGTAGACGAGCCGGTCGCGCGGGCCGTGGCGGCGCCGGAAGTGGTGGGCGGCTCGGAGACCGTGCTCGTCGTCGAAGATGTGGCGGCGGTGCGCGCGGTCGCCCGAGAGATGCTGGAGCGCCACGGCTACACGGTCCTGGAAGCCCCGGACGGAGAGACGGCCCTGCGCCTTGCCGGGAAGCATCAGGGCGTCATTCGGCTGCTGCTGACCGACGTCGTGATGCCGGACGTGAGCGGACGGCAGCTGGCCGACCAGTTGCTCGAGCTGCGGCCGGACATGAAGGTGCTGTTCATGTCCGGGTACACGGATGACGCGATCGTGCGTCATGGTGTCCTCAAAGAAGGCATCGCGTATCTCCAGAAGCCGTTCACGCCCGACACGATGGCGCGGAAGGTGCGCGCCGTGTTGGACGGGTCTTGACGCGCCGCCCCCCCCGTGTGGCTCGCCTGGGACGGCCTCGATCCATCACTCGGGCCGACCTCGGGGAAGCGACGCGCGAGGAGATCAGATCCGAGCCAGCTTCATCCACTTTGCATCGGGTTGTACCCTCCACAACCCGGGGACGCCAGGCTATCTTCGCGCACCGATGGCCGAATCCGTCGCCGCGAACCTCGCCGCCGTGCAGGGCATCACCGTGGGCCACTGGACCGATCTCCGGACCTGGACCGGGTGCACCGTCGTGCTGGCACCGGTGGGCGGCATGCGTGCCGCCTGCGCCCTGCGCGGCCGCGCCACCGGCACGCGCGAGATCGACGCGTTGGACCCGCGCCACCTGGTGGGACACATCGACGCCGTACTGCTCACCGGCGGCTCCGCCTACGGCCTGGGCGCCGCGGACGGCGTGATGCGCTGGCTCAAGGAGCGGGGCCGCGGGTTCCCCGTCGGCCCTGCGGGCGTGGTTCCGATCGTCCCCACCGCCGTCATCTTCGACTTCGATCTCGCGCCCGGCTCGAAGGCGGACCGCTGGCCGACCGGCGACGACGCGTACCGCGCGTGCAGCGCCGCCTCCACCGAGATCCCCGAAGGATCGGTCGGCGCCGGCACGGGCGCGACCGTCGGTAAGGCGCTCGGCCCTGGGGGCGCCATGAAAGGCGGCGTCGGCACGTGGGCGGTTCGCGCCGGCGACGTGGTCGTGAGCGCGCTGGTGGTGCTGAACGCCGTCGGGAACGTGGTGGATGCGAACGGTCGCATCCTCGCCGGCGCCCGGCAGGGGGGCGGCGGCGTTGACGGCAAGCTCGTGGACGCCCTCGACTACTTGTCCCGAGGGGGCGCGCCGTTCGGCGCGGGGGCGGGGGCGGGGGCCGGGGCGGGGGCCGGGGGGGCGGGACGCAACACGACGCTTGCGGTGGTGGCCACGAACGCGCGGCTCGACCGGGTGGCGCTCCACAGCCTCGCGCACGCGGCGGGCGACGCGCTGGCCCGGCGGATCGTGCCCTATGGCACGCCGTTCGACGGCGACGTGGTCTTCGCGGTGAGCACGGCCGCGGTGGCGGCGGCGACGCCCCTCCAGGTGGAGGCGCTCGCGGCGCTGGCGCTGCCGGAGGCGGTGGAGCGGGCGGTGCGCCTGGCGCGCGGGGCGCGGGACATTCCGGGTCTAGCGGACGGCGGGCGGTGACCGACCGGCTCGCGCGCGACATCTCCGACGTCGCTCGCAAGTGGGTGCCCGACACGCGGCTCGGGGTGTTCGAAGTCGCGGTGCAGGGGGACGCGCTCGCCGGCTGCACCACGAGTCGCGACGCGCTCGCTGCGCTGCGTCGCATCGCCGCCGACGCGCGGCTCGCCGCCGACGTCCGGCTACTGCCCGACTCCTCGGTGGGGGATGATGAGGCCGCCGTGGTCACCGCGGCGGTGGCGCCGCTGGTGCGCGAGTCGCGCGTGAACGCGGACCGGGTCAGTGAGGCGCTGCACGGCGAGACCGTCGTTGTGCTCGAGCGGCGCGACCAGGCGTGGCTGCGCGTGCGGGCGGGAGACGGCTACCACGCCTGGATCAACGCGGGCTACGTCGTCCTCGGCACCGCGGCGTGGGCCGACGACTGGATCGCGCGCGCTACGGCGCACTCGCTCGGTGCGGAGCTGCGTTGCGAGGGCACCCGTTTCCGACTCGCGATAGGGGCGCGGGCGGCGCCGCGGCGGGACGGCCGGGTGGAGACCGCGGATGGCCGCTTGTGGGACCTGGGGGCCGGCGCCCTGCGGCCCGCGTCGGAAGTGCGCGCCGAGGCGCGGCTCGTCGCGGCGCCCGAGTGGGCGCTGCGCCGGTTCTCGGGTGCGCCGTATCTGTGGGGCGGGCGCACCGAGTGGGGCGTCGATTGCTCGGGCTTGGTGCAGGCGACCTATGCGGCACGCGGCGTGGCGTTGCCACGTGACTCGGACATGCAGGCCCTGGCGGGCCGCCCCGTCCCGCTGCACTCGACCGGCGAAGGCTACGAGGCGGGCGACCTGCTGTGCTTCGCCGACGGCCGGCGTATCTCGCACGTGGCGCTGTGGGCCGGGGGGGGAGCGGGGGCCATCGTGCACTCGGCCCTGTCCCGGGGCGGCGTCGCGTCGGACGCCTTGTGGGACGACGAGCCGGGGGCGCGGCGGCTGCGGGAAATGCTGGTGACGGTGCGACGAGTAGAGCGGTTGGATGGGTAGAGGCAGAGAGGGGTAGCTATCTTTCCGGCATGAAGCTCGTCCTCTTCGACATTGACGGCACTCTGCTGTGGACCGACGGCGCGGGCCGGCGGGCGATCCATGGCGCGCTGCTGGCTGAGGCGGGCACGGCGGGGCCGATCGGGACCTACCGCTTCGACGGCAAGACCGACCCGCAAATCGTGCGCGAGCTGCTGACGCTCGCGGGTCACCGCGACGCGGAGGACGAAGTGCGCATTCAGGCGGTCTGCCGCCGCTATCTCGGCCTGCTCGCGGCCGAGCTCGCCAAGCCCGCCCAGGCCACGCGCCTGATGGGCGGCGTCGCGCAGCTGCTCGCGGCGCTCGAGCCGCACGAGCAAGCGGGGCGAGCGCTCGTGGGCCTGTTGACCGGGAACCTCGAGGCGGGGGCCGCGCTCAAGCTCCGTTCGGCTGGGCTCGACCCCGCCCGCTTCCGCGTCGGGGCCTATGGATCGGACTCGCACCGCCGCGCCGATCTTCCGGCGGTGGCGGCGCGGCGCGCCGCGGCGCTCACCGGGGATGGGGGAGGGGGCGGGGGAGGGGGCGGCTTCGTCGGGAAGGACGTCGTGATCGTGGGTGACACGCCGGAAGACGTGGCCTGTGGCCGCCCGATCGGCGCGCGTGCGGTGGCCGTGGCGACCGGCTTCTACGACGTCGCTACGCTGCGCGCCGCCGGCGCCGACCGAGTGTTCGAGACGCTCGCCGACACGGCAGCGGTGCTCGACGCGCTGCTCGCTTGAGCCACTCTGCGCCGTCGGACGAACTCGAAGTCAAGGCGAGGGTGGACCACCCCGACGGCGTGCGTCAGCAGCTGGAGCGCGCCGGCGCGCGGCTCGAGTTCCGTGGAGTCATGCTGGATCGGCGGTTCGATCGGGATGGTGAGTTCGGCGCGCGGGACGAGGTCCTGCGGTTGCGCATCTTTCGGCCGGCCGACGGGGCGGCCGCGTTCGGCATGCTCGGCTGGAAGGGACCGCAGTCGCAGCGCGGCGACTACCGTCATCGCAGCGAGGTGGAAACCCGCCTGACCGATCCGGACGCCGCACTCGCGATCCTCCAACGGGCGGGGTTCGCTGTCACGCTGCGAATCGATCGCACGGTCGAGGTCTATCGGTTGGGAGAGGCGATGTTGCGGCTCGAGTGGTATCCCGCGATGGACGTGTTGCTGGAGGTGGAGGGCGCGCCGGCTGCCATCGAGCAGGCCATCCGCGCCACCGGATTGCCGCGGGACCGCTTCCTCCCCCAGTCGCTGCCGCACTTCGTGCAAATGTACGAGACGCGCACGGGCCGAAGCGCCCGCCTCGCGGAGCGCCGCTCGTGAGTGCCGCGGTCAAGATCCCGATGCCGTTGCGCGTGCCCGAGCTCGCCCCCTCGCTGGGCCGCGTGCTCGTCCCCCGGCGCGTCGCCGAGCCGTGGGTGCCGCTGGACGACATCCGTGAGGCGCTCGCGACGCGGGCGCTCGAGCTCGGGGGCGAGGCGCGAGCGGCGGCGCTGCGCGAGGACCGCGAGCGGGTGCTCGAGGCGGTCAGCCGGCGGGCGTGGTTCGCCGCGTGGGAGCAGGCAGTGCGGCGCGTCGCCGATCGGGTGACCGAGGCGCTGGACGGCCGGATCGAGCGGACCGCCCGTCGCGGGCGGATGCCGCGCCGCGGCTGGCGCCGCCGGCTGCTCTCCACGCCCGAGAAGCGCGCCATCGCGGCACGGCTCGCGTCGGGGGGAGAGCCGTTCATCGCGGCGCTCGATGCGCTCGACGCCGTCGCCGCACGGGTGCGGGACGCCACGGTCCTCGACAAAACAGCGCACGGCGAGTGGCAGGAGGCGTTGCGCAGCGCCGCGCGCCGGCTCGAAGCGGCCTGGCTCGCCCTCGAAGCGGTGGCGGCGGAGGAAGAGCGGCGCTGGGCTCCAGAGATCGAGGCGGTCGAGCGCTGGCGTCCCCCACTCTGGCCCGTGCTGGTCCTGTGGGCGCCGCTCGGCGCGCTGCTGGTGTGGCTGGGGCTGGTGCTGGGTGGGTACGTCGCCGCCCCCGCCTGGCTCGCCGCCCGGCTGGGCTTCTAGTGAGCGCGATCGGCGTGGGTGTTGATCTCGTGGAGGTCCCGCGCGTGAGCGCGATCCTCAAAGACAAAGGCGCGCGCGTGCTCGAGCGACTCCTGACACCGGCCGAGCGGGCGTATTGCGAGAGCCGCCCCGACGTCGCGACCCACGTGGCGGTGCGGCTCGCCGCGAAGGAAGCCGTCTACAAGGCGCTCCAGGGGAGTGCCGCCGCGCGCGGGATCGGGTGGCGAGAGATCGAGGTCATCCGGGCCCCGGACGGGCGGCCGGACGTGAGTCTCTCGGGCGTGGCCACGCGGCGGGCGCGCGAGCTGGGCGTACGGCGCGTGCTGCTTTCGCTGTCCCACACCCACTTGGCCGCCATCGCAGTCGCCGTGCTGGAGCGTGACTAGGCGAGTGGTGGCCCGTTTCAGCGGTTACTATCCGGCCGGTAGCGAGGTAACGAGTTACCAGCCAGTAGGCTTCCAGATCAACTCGGTGTCGGACACCTTGACGGGATTGGGAAGCTGATTGGCGACATACCTCTTGGCTTTGACCTGGATCGTCCCATGAGCGAGTGCCTTCAGTTCTGCGTTGTGGCGGCTGTATGGAAAGATCACCCAGATCCGCTTATCGGGGTACAGCGTCTTGGCCGTGCGAATCGCAGGTGCTAAGTCTGTGTCGCCTGTTAGAAGCACGACGGTTTCGCACGCATTCACGGCAAGTAGCTCGAGGAGCTTAACGGCTACGGCCACATCGGTTTCCTTCTCCTCATGACGCGTGAAGTTGGTCTTGCACTTAGGGCACCGGATGTCCTTTTCCTTGAATCGTCCGAGCTGGACCGCAACCCCGGTTGAGCGAAGGGCGGCAACAAGGATTGCGTGTCGGGCAGCCTTGTCGGGTCGAAAATCCGCCGATGCCGAGAAGTAGAATACCTTCTCCAGGGTCGCGTCTCGGCTGATCAACGGGAGGAAAGAACTGCAGAAAGCCTGGAAATCCAACCACTTCATCGAGGCGGTCGGATTGATCTTTAGGGCCTCGATGATTGAGTGGTAGACATTGAAGCCGTCGACGAGGAAGCAGACGCGGTTGGGCACTAGTGGGCCCCTGGAATAAAAACCCCCGGATCGTGACCCGGGGGGACCCTAGCAGGCTTGCGCCCGTTTCGGGGATGAGTAAGGGCAATATTTATAGTCATACCGACGCGGTGTCAAGTAAAAGATCCAAGGTTGTGTCTGATCATCGCGGTTATCGCCAGTAATGGTGTGAGTCAGATTACACTTGGGGGCCATGTCACGTGAACTCAAGCGCCGCGCGAAGCAATGTAACGGACAGCAAGGGCTCGGCACCGAAAGGCGGTGCCCTTCTCCACGCGCCTCGGGATGTTAAACGTTTAACAAGCGCCCGAAGGACGTTTCTAGGGGGAGGGTTGAAGACTTGGTCGCCTTGATGGCTCCGGCCCGGCTGTTAGAAGTGAACCTGGAGAATTACCAGACCTGGGCGAGCGTGCTTGAATTCCCGACAGTTTTACTCTAGTATTTGGCACCTCCTGACTGAGAATCATCCCCATCTGTCGTAAGCTGTTTGTCAGCTTGCTGTTGAGCGCATGTGCCGTGGCCGAAGCCCACGGGCAGGGGACGGACTCCCTGGCGGTGGCGCGACGCATCGTCGCCGCCGCATCGCTTGCCGCCAAGGAGTACGCCACCGGCGTGGTGCCGCGGGGCGGGCGGGTCACGGCCCCCGCCGAAGTGGACGAGGCGCGCCAGTTTCTCGATCAGGCGCGGCTCGACGCTCCGGCGTTGCCCGTCCGAGTGCGCGCAGTCGCCGACACGGAGCTCGGCGCCCTGCGGGCGATGGTCGACCGCGCCGCCCCACCCGATTCCGTCACCGCCCGAGCGAACGCCCTCGTGGGACGCATCGCCGCCGCCACGGGCGGCGCGATCGACCCATTCCCGGTCCAGCCGCCGTCCCTGGCGCGCGGAGCGGCCGTCTATCGTGAGCAGTGCCTCGCGTGTCACGGCCCGGCGGGCGGAGGCGACGGCCCGAAGGCGCCGCAGCTCCAGGGGCCGCGGCCCGCGAGTCTCGCCGACCCGCGCTTGATGAGCCCCGTGTCACCCGTGGACGTCTACCGCAAGGTCACGATCGGGGTCGCCGGCACCGCCATGCCCCAGTTCGAGGAAACGCTGGCGCCGGAAGACCGCTGGGCGGTGGCGACCTACGTCGCCACGCTGCGCGCGGGGAGTGGTGAGGAGCGAGAGGGGGAGGGGCTGTACGCGGCGCACTGCGCTTCCTGCCACGGCGCCACCGGCGGCGGCGACGGGCCGCTCGCCGCGTCGCTCTCCGTACAGCCGCCGGCGTTGCGCGACCTCGCGATACAGGGCCGGTTCTCG
>Ga0209801_1000860_pt1 | contig 19534 bp, 9 predicted proteins | sample GraSoiAngelo_127_FD_185884 | JGI IMG/M metagenome (GOLD analysis project Ga0209801, IMG submission 185884) | Grasslands soil microbial communities from the Angelo Coastal Reserve, California, USA - 14_0927_09_40cm (SPAdes) (version 2) | ecosystem: Environmental > Terrestrial > Soil > Grasslands ... | reverse complement strand
GTGTCGGTTGAAAATGTTGAAAAACTCTGCTCGGAAGTCGATGGCTGCGTTTTCACCAAAGAGACGCGTTTTCTTCCCCAGGGTGAAATCCTCGTTGCGACCTCCGAATGTGCGGGCACCAGATAGGGAGCGGGGTTCGTTGCCAAAGGTGAAATTGGCCGGCACCGTGAACGCATTAGGGTTCCAGAACGGAGTCGTTGCAGTGTTGAAGTTCGAACTCTTGTTCGTTTGGCTTACTCCGGGGACGACGTTCACGCGGGCGATCCCAGTGAAGTGGCACCCAGCGAATAAGACATCACCGGCCGTTCCGCCGCAGGGCCCGTATACCGTCGTGGGTGTTCCGGACTTGTAGGAAGCGACACCAGCGACATACCAGCCGCCCGCGACTCGGTCCACTACTCCGCCTTGATTCAAATAGTGCTTGCCATGTCCGGCGGGAAGTTCATAGAAAAAACTAGCCACCAGCGCTTGCGGCGTATCCAGTTGGCTAACCGCCTTTTCGGCTCCGCGATCAAAGGAATTCTGCCCGATAAAGCTATTTGTGCCGATGAAACCGGACACTCCCGGACCCGCGGAGTCGGCGTCCGTGAGGTTCTTCGATACGGTGTAGGAGACCAGGAAACTCAAACCCGTGGCAAGGCGTTTCTCCAATCCCAGTTGCATCGCGTGATACGTGGAGTTGCCGGTGCGGTCCGGCGTGAAGGAGTTATCCTCCTGGTTAAAGTCGCCGTACTGAGGAAACGGTCGCAGAAGCTGATTGATATTTCCACTGAACGTCGGGTAAGGCAACTTGACGCCCGCGGCTACAGCCTTGGGGCAGCCATTATTCGAAAGGCAAGTAGCGTTCAATCCTAACTCATTGCCAAGAGAGAGGAATGAAGGACTCACTTGATTGGGAATAATGTTCAGCGCTGGCAAGTGAGTGCCTTTGGATCCGACATAGGCCACACTTACTACAAGGTTCGTGGTGATCTGCCGCTGAATGTCGAGATTCCAGGTTTGGATGTCGGCAGGGCGCCCGCTGTTTCGCGGCACCAGGATAACGCCGCCGTTGCCATTTTGCCCTTCCGGCGTGAAAGGTCCGGTCAGCGGAAGAAGATGTGGCACGCCGCTATCGATTTGAAAGGGAGCGACGTTCGCTGTGGTTAACGTCTCCTTATTGAAGAATCCCAAGCCATCCTGGTCGGCGAAGGATCCTTCCTTCAAAGGCTCGTAGAAGATGCCATAGCCGCCACGCAGTACGGTCTTGGAATTGATGCTGTAAGCAAAGCCCAAGCGTGGCCCAAATGCTTTAGTATAGGTATCTTGTGGACGTGTCCTTCCATTGCGGCCTGTGCCAGTTCCGAAGTAGGTATAAGCTCCGAGAATTCCCCCCGCGCCGGGGTTAGGAAGCGTGGGGTCAACCGCCGAAAACCGATCAAATGCTTCGGTGGCAGGTTTGTCCAGATCGTAGCGTAGCCCGTAGTTCAGAGTTAAGCGAGACGTAAGCTTGTACGAATCCTGAGCAAAGAAATAAAAATCTTTGTACCGCACACCGCTGAATGCACCGTAGTTCAAAAACGCCTGGTTCACAAGACCAAACAGCGCGCTGGCAACCGCATCGCCCCCCACTCCAGTCGCGGTGCCGGTACTGCTGGTCTGTGAGGGATCAAAATCAAATTCCCCGGAGCCCTGTGTCAACCGCCGCACGTTGAATTGCAACATGCGGACTCCGCCGCCGAACTTCAAGTTATGCTTGCTTTTGACCCAACTCACGGAATCGTTTATCTGGTAAACGTTATCCGCAAACTCGGAGTCACCACAATTGTTGAGCACTTCCCGGTATGGACCGCTGAAGAATTTGAAACACGGGAAGGTGGTATTATTCACACCCGTGAGCCCGATTTTCGTCGGAAACCCTTGGCCGATGCTGTTCGAACCCTCAGCACGGTAACGTCGGCTAAATCCAACCAAAAATTGATTGACCACGGTCGGACTGAAGATGTAATTGTCGCTGAATCTTACATATCTAGTATTCTGGGGAGTGCTAGACCCGAAAATCGGTGACAGGCTTGAAATGCCGCCTGTCCTGGTATTGTCGTAGTCAAAGCCCCCAGAAATCCTATGCTTATCAGAAAAAGCATGATCGATCTTTACGTCGAATAGATTCGCGGTTGTGCTCGAGAGGCTGTGATCGGTCACATTCTGGGTGAGTCCGCCGTTCGTTGGCGGAAGAAGTGCGAAGACTTTCGTCATGACCGCACTAGCCTTGAAGTTAGGGTCATTCGTAAGAATGTTGCCAGGGACCGCCGCGTGTGTGGTGGGATCATACAGCTGCGTGCCGGGCAGCAACGCCGAAAAGTCACCTTTTCGGAAAGCCTCATTCGGCAGACTCAGTATATTGTTACTGCCCGTTCTAAAACGGAAGCCCTCGTAGGCAAAGAAGAAGAAAGTTTTGTCTTTCCCGTTGTAGAGATGAGGAATCCAGACGGGACCTCCGGCGGTGGCACCGAAGTCATTTTGAGTATTGATAGCCTTTTTGTTGCCAGACGTGTTGTTTTTCCAGCTATTGGCGTCAAGTACGCGATTGCGGAGATAGTCGTAAGCTGAGCCGTGGAGTTGGTTGGTGCCGGACTTTACAGTGAGGCTGACGATGCCGTCGCCGGATTCCCCAAACTCGGGAGAGAAATTGCTCTGAAGGACCTTAAACTCTTGGACCGCATCGGTCGAAACTCCCTTGTTCCATTGCGTGTTCGGCGAAACTAAGGAGATTGACACGCCATCGACCAGCACATCCGTTCCCCCCTCTTGTCCTCCATTCACCTTGAAGTCGTCGCTTGAATTGCTGCCTGGATCGTTCGCCACACCCCCGACGAAACCAGGCACAAGCGTGATGAACTGCACCGGGTTGCGAATAGTACCGGAGACTTCCAGCGGCAAGTTCGCCACCAAACTCCTCTCCACTGTCGCGCCGACATCCGAAGTGGAGGTTTCCAATTGGCTAGCGTCGGCAGTGACGGTGATGTTTTCCGTGACTCCGCCAAGCTGCATCTGGATGTCCAGTGAGACGGCCGTACCTGTTGGTACTGTGACGCCTTCCTGCGTGTATTTCTTAAGGCTAGGTCCTTCCACGCTCACCGAGTAACGTCCAGGTGGCAGGTTGGGCACGGAATAGAGCCCGGCATCCGTGGTCACCGTCGAAATAGCCAGACCAGTATCCAAGTTGCGCACCGTAACATTAGCTCCCGCGAGCGCGGCGCCGCTAGGATCGGTCACTGTTCCCTGAATACTGCCAGAGTTAGTCTGCCCCCAAAGTGGAGCAGCGATGAGACAACACGCCAAACAACCCAAAAGACGTTGAAGGCATTTCACTTCGAACCTCCCCCAGTCCTACCCTTTTACAGTAAGGTAAGATTTACAAGTCGGCTTTACAGGCGGAAGCTCCACGGAATTTCTGAGCACCCCATCTGCAGCGCGTCGTCCTCCTAAGCACGTGGCATTTCACTGCTTCGTTTAGATTCCAATCTTTTCGTTCGGGGTAACCAGAATTTGCATCTTGAAGCGCGCTTCAGTGGCACGTGTCACCAGAAGAATAGCGATGACAACCAACGCAACCGCCCCATTTAGGGAACTCCATGACGCAATTTGAACTCTGCCCCAAACAATCTTGCGAGAACCTACGCTTTCTAAGAGCTGAAAGTAAAGAAGCTAGCTTGTGAAATCATTGTGATTCACGGGTCGTGTAACATCGTGACTTGGGCTGATCGTTCGTCATGCCGTGCTTGGATGCTTGACTTAGAGAGTCTGTGGGCTAAAAATAGGTTTCGTCTATTGAATTCTGGATTGTGTTGTCCTCCAACCGCAATGTTAGCCACAAGTCAAAAAGCAGCCGACGATATTCTTGCCGATGAGCGATGGCAGCTCGTGCAAAGAATTGTGTCCAGTCCGCCCTTTCAAAAGAGTACTCGCTTGCGTGAACTGCTGGAGCATGTCACGGAACGGACCATTCATGGGCATACCCACGAATTAACGGAACAGCAGATCGGCAGCAAGCTGTTTCACAAGCCCTCTGGTTACAGTTCCCTCGAAGACAGCTCTGTTCGCGTGCACGCCCGTCAGCTTCGACTCAAACTTCACGAATATTTCGATGAAGAAGGACGAAACGAACCACTCATCTTGAGCATCCCAAAGGGGAGCTACACGCCAGTATTCAAGCCGGCCACGAAGGCCCTTAACTCTCTCGGGGAAGCTGCACTTGGCGTCAGTCCAGCGGTACCCTGGCGAAGCAAGGCGAGTCTGGCGTGGGCGCTTTGCGGGGTATTAACAATAGTATGTATTGTCTTGGCATATCGATCCGCCCGGCCCGGGACGCCAGGGTTGGCAGAAAGCGCTACCAATCCGCCCTGGCCATTTTCCCAGGTCTTTGATTCCCGACATCAAACGTTGATTGTCGTGGCAGATAGTAATTACGGGATGTTCCGAATACTCACCACCCAGCCAGGTTCCCTCGAGCAGTATCTTCATCGGGACTTCCTGCAACCATCTTCAAGACTTAAGCCTGGTGGAGCCGATTTCCGTTTGAACGAGTATATGACAAACTCCATGCTTACCTCGTTTGCAGATGTCGCAGACGTGGCCACATTACTTGAGATGGCTGGGCCATTTCAAAAGAAGGCATCGGTCCGCTACCCGAGAGATTTGGCTATGCGTGACTTAGATCACGAAAACTACGTCCTTATTGGAAGTCCTGGGTCGAATCCCTGGGTGTCACTCTTTCAAAACAAGTTAAATTTTCGCGAGAGCGAGGCTATCGTCGGCAACAGCGCTAAGGCATTTGTCGACACCAATCCTCTACCCGGTGAAAAAGACCGATACGAAGGGTTGAGATGGACAGGATCGATGGGAGAAGATTACGCTACGATCGCACTTCTTCCGAATGTCACGCACGACGGAAGGGTGCTCGTCATGCAAGGACTTCAACAAGAAGGAACGGAAGCCGCAGGACGATTTCTGGCCGATCCGGAAAACCGGCGACAGTTGAAGGCCGCGCTTGGCATCACTGGTTCAACAGAGAACTCCTTGGAGAATGTTTGTTTTGAGGCGCTGATTCGCTCCCGTACCGTCGCCGGGGCACCGAATGCAACGACTCTCGTCGCAGTCCGCCGCATTGAATAACAACACCGAAGCCTTACTCCTGCTTCAATCGCATGGACCCAACGGCATGCATCTCCAGCAAGGGCGTTCCGCAACTACTGACGTTTGTTTTCCGGGCGTCGCCATGAGCAGATTGCTATAATTTCTCCTGTATTTTATTGTTCTGAGGACCGCCACGTGAAGCGGTCCCCGGGCGAAATCAAGATGTCCCTGTCTTTTCGTTACTTGCCATGTGGATTGAGCCTTAGTGCGCCCAACAGCTTGAGGGCTGCTCTTGGCTGCCTGATTGCCAGTGTCCTACTTACAGCACCAGTCGTGCGCGCACAGAGCGACGTAGGAACCCTCCTCGAACAAGCGCGTGCGGCTGAGAAAACAGGAGACTACCAGGCGGCGGAACGCGTCTACTTTCAGGCGCTCGCGCTTGCCCCAGACAATCTTGAAACCCTCAAGCACTTGGGGGTGTTGCAACAAACCGAGCTGAAATTCCTAGAGTCGATCGGGAGTTTCAAACGAGTACTGGCCCACGAGCCACAATATTTCGAAGTGAATTTTTTTCTTGGAGTGTCCTATTTCGGAGAAAACGACCCTAACCAGGCGATCCGAAGCTTCGAGCTGGAACTCGGAACGCTGAAACCACACCCAAGGTGCCGCTACTATCTCGCGTTGGCGCTACAGGCTGCTGGGCAAATTGATGAATCCATTTCGCAACTGAACCGTACAGTAGCTGAAAATCCTAAGGATGCCGACGCGCTTTACCAGCTTGCCCGCATTTACAAGAACGCTTCTATTCAGGCGATCGAAAAACTGAAAGCCCTGGATCAGGACTCGTTCCAGCTGCATGCCTTGATGGGAGAGGTTTACGCGGATGATGAGCGCTACGCTGAAGCTATTAAGGAATATCAGGCGGCACTCGCGAAGAGTCCCGACGTTACCGGAATTCATTATGCAATTGGGGTAGCGTATTGGGTTCAGCATCAGCTGGATGCTGCCAAGAAAGAATTCATAGATGCACTGAAGGAAAACCCAAACGACGCGCTGACCAACTTATACCTCGGTGATATCGCGGTCCACGACGAGCGTTTTGCCGAAGCGCATGGATACTTGAGCGTGGCTGAGAGAGGACAGCCCAACATGCCTCAGGTGCACGTGCTGCTTGGAAAATGCTACCGAGGCGAGAACGATCCCGAAAAAGCAAAGCTTGAATTTCTCGCTGCAATCCAAGCGGACCCCAATGCCGCACAGCCACACTACTTGTTGGCCCAGATTTATCGCGAACTTCGCGACCCACATGCAAGCGCGAAAGAATTCGCAGAATTTGAAAGGCTTTCGAAACTGGAAAAGGATAAGGCTCTCGGGCACGGCCCTCAGAACTGATATGGATCAAGAAAATCATCTCCCTGACCGGTCACTTACATGAGCGTTTGGTTCCATCCGATCGAGAGACGGGCAGCTTGCCGTCTGGGTTTGCTGTCGATGTGCCTCTTCTGGTCTGCGACTCCGTGGCTAGTCGCGGAACAAACGCGCTCCGGTGACGGTGGCGAGTCTTCCCAGGTAGAAGGACACTTTACGGCTGCTCAGCAGGCTCAGAAAATCGGCGACTACGCCACGGCGGAACGTGAATACCTCAGCGTCCTGACCATGAAGCCCAATTTCGCCGAGGCTCACATGAACCTCGGGCTGGTCTATCAGCTTCAAGATCATATTCCAGATGCCATGGCGGAATTCCGCCGCGCACTCCGGCTTAAGCGTACGCTGACGGGCGCAAATTTTTTCCTCGGAGTAGACTACTGCAAGGCGGGCGAGGGAACCAAAGCAATCCCTTATTTGAAGGCTGCGGCGCGCCAGGAACCGCAGCAACCGGATATCTGGTCGTGGCTCGCCACGGCCCAGGAACTGTCAGCGGATTTTCATGCCGAGGCGGCCACTCTCGAAAAGGCCCTGAGCCTGCAGCCACGAAACGTGGATTTGCTCTACCTTCTGGGCCATGCGTATGAGAGGTTGGGTAAAGAGGAGGTCAGCCTGCTGAAAAAGGCGGCACCGGGGTCTGCCCGTACCGAGCAATTGCTGGCGGAGAGCTATGCCGCGAGCGGTGCTTGGTCCATGGCGATGATTCGCTTTCAGAATGCTCTGGCGATTTCGCCCGGGACTCCGGGATTGCATGTAGAAATCGGTGAAGTGCTGTTGCGGGCAGGAAGAGTGAAGCGTGCAGCCATGGAATTCGAACAAGAATTACGTGTGGCCCCCGGCAGTTTGCGACCGATTGTCCGTCGCGGAGAAACAGAATTCATCCTGGGGGATGTGGAGGCAGCTCTCGCGGACTGGACGCGGGTCGTGGATACGGACACGTTAGAGGCCGAAAGGATCCTCGGCATTCGAGAACGTGGGCTCGGAGATGCTGCCTTCGAACAGCTTCCCGAAAGCTTGCGAGAGAAAATCGAGCAATTCGCCCCGGAGCTGGAACGACGCAATACTCCGGCCGCGCACTTTGCCTTGGCATTTCTCGCCGCCCAGAGTGGTAATCCTGCTGCGGCCGCTGCGCAATCCGCAAAAGCGATTCCATCCGATTTGACGACACGCTCCGGCGTGGTCTGCTCTCAAGAAGAGGTCCGCCAGTCGCTCAAAAACGGGCAACTCGCCATTGTGAGGCGTTGTGCCAGTCGCGTACTCTCGCCCAAATCGCCGCTCGAATTTCGTACTTCTATTGCGGGGGCGTTGTTTGAAGCGGGAGATTATGAAACGTCGCTCGAAATACTTTCCAAACTGACGCTTGCTGAGCAGCACTCCCCCGAAGCCTCCTATTGGCGGGCGCGTTGTTACGAAAAGTTGGCCACGGAGGCGTATCTGAAGCTTTCTGAATTGGACGCTAATTCGTATCGTATGCACCAGCTCATGGGCGATCTAGCGGCCGCAAACGGCGATGACAGGAAAGCCATGGAAGAGTACCGTGCGGCGATCGCGATAAAACCTTTCTTGCCAAACTTGCATTACAGTCTGGGCCATCTGCTTTGGAAAGATCTTAAAGTTAAAGAAGCACGCGAAGAATTTGAGGTCGAGTTGAAACTGGACCCGCGGCATCCTGGAGCGCTCGACGAGCTCGGGGATACCTATCTTCTGGAACATCAGCCGGAAAGGGCCCTCCCTTACTTAACCCAAGCACTCGCAGGGGACCCTAGCAATCCGGACATACATCGAGACTTGGGCACGGCATATTCTGAGTTGCGCCATTACGAGAAGGCGGTAGCCGAATTCAAGATGGCTGTTGCTGGCGACCATGATGGTTCGGTCCATTACAAGCTCGCCCGGACGTATCAAGCCCTTGGAGAAAAAGAAAAAGCCGGTCGCGAGTTTGAACTCTCGACGGCCCTGAACCGCACATCGCACAGTACCCTCGAAAAACAGACCGAGCGTTTGACCGCCGTCGAGAAGTCGATGCAGGATCCCTGAGGCCATGGCTGTCATCAAAGCGAGGTTGGCGCAGATATCGCTGGCGACTATCTCACTCTGTGTGGTTGCGAGACTCTTGCGTCAGATTGAAAAGAGGCAAGGCAAAATACTGGGTTCGTCTGCCCGTCTACGGAACTGCAGACCTCTGATATGACCTTTCTCCCGCGCTTCATCTGTGTGGTGGCCTGCTTCCTCATCAGTGTTGGCTTGTGCTTTTCTTCTGTTTCCGATTGCCACCTTGTCGTTTTGTCTCAGCAATCCTCGATGAAAACCTCGGCTGGCCAGGATCAGACGTTTCAAAATGGTTTGATCGCCCTCAGAGAGAATCGCCTTGAGGACGCGCTCGAGGCGCTGACCAAAGCCGCGCATGAGCATCCCAAGGATGCGCGGATCCGTAACTTCCGAGGGATCGTCCTAGCGCGCCTTGGGCAAACGACAGAAGCAGCCGGTGAGTATGAGGAAGCCATTCGTCTCGATCCTCAAACGGAGGATGCTTATCGAAACTTGGGTTTCCTGGAATGGACGCAACATCGACTCGCGCCCGCGAAAGAGGTCCTGGAACAGGCGCTGAAGCTTTCTTCGAACGATTCATTCGCCCACTATTATCTCGGCCGAGTACAACTCGATGCCGGGCTGTACTCGGAGGCCTTTCGAGAATTGGAATTATCTGGTGTTCCGTGGCCTTCCGAGCCGGACTTCTTGATCCAAATTGCGAAGGGACACGTCGCTCTTGGAAAACAAGAAGAGGCCCGTAAAGCGCTCCGGCAACTCGAAACGTTTCCCCTCGGTGATTCCCAGTCCGCTCATGTGGCGTCGCTTTTTCTGGCGGTCCATGAAAATGATAGGGCGGTCGAACTTCTTCGAAAAGCGAGCGACCGCCGGCACGCTGGCCTCGCCTCTTGGGCGCAATTTGATCTCGCCCTGACTTATCTTTTGTCTGGGAGCTACGAGCAGGCTGCGCAACAAGCTCATATATATATCGGTCTATTGCCATCAAAAGACTCGAAAGCAGGCGAACTGGCCTCCGCGTGGTCGCTGATTGGCATTGCGGAGGCGCGGCTTGGCCGTGCCGACCTCGCGGTTGAGGCTCTGCGCCAAGCGGCCAAGCTGGCTCCAAGCGAGGAGGAAGCGTGGCTGAATTTGACACGCGAGTTGATGGAATTGAGCCGCTTTGCCGATGCCATCTCGGCCACGCAGGAAGGAATTGCATCCAATCCGGAGTCCTATGCTCTGCGCCTTCGGCTGGGAGCGGGGCAGCTCGCCGCCGGGCGCCATGCTGCGGCGGAAGATATTTTTCGCGCTCTTGTCGTTGCCGGTGACCCTCTGCCAACCAGTTACATAGGACTAGCGCAAGTCCTGCTGCGCCAGGGGCGGGCAGACGAAGCGGCCTCGGAGCTTGCGGCTGGACAGAAAAAGATAGGCGCAAACTTTCTCCTCAGTTACTTTCTCGGGCTGTCTCTCGACCGCGCCGGGAAACGATCGGACGCTTTGGCAGCCTTTCGGGAAGCCGTGCGCTTGAACCCAAAAAGTGCTGAGGCGCACCTGGGTGTTGGAAAAACCCAGCTGGCCCTAGGTCAAGTGAACGATGCTATTGCCGAACTGCAAGAGACACTTCATCTGAGTCCCGGCGACATACAGGCGCGCCGTTTGCTCAGTCAGGCTTTTCGTCGAGCCGGCAACACAAAAAGCGCGACAGAGCACGCCGATGCGTCTTCCGATACACCGCCCCCCGCGGAAGGCGATCTGTTAGGTGACTTCCTGCCGCCCCAATGGAAAATGCCTTCAGCGGACTAGAACGCTTAGGAAGGCTTCACGGTGAGAGCGCATCATCAGTGTGGCGTTCTTTGTGCCTTGCTCGGCGTGATCTCCAAAGGTTCGTCCACTTGGACGACCTGATTGGCACGCACATTCTTGAGAATCTGCCGGATTCCGCTGGGCCAGTGAAGCTCGATCGTTTGGATCGAAGTTTCCTCGCCTAGGCCAAAATGCAGGCGTTTGTCGCTGGCGGAGAGATAGCTACTTGCGGTAGTCACAGTTCCGGTTTGGAAACCATTCGTGGTCAAAATTCTGACTTCCGCTCCAATCGCATCGCGGTTGCTCGTGTGCCCAACAAGTTTCAACGTCAGCCAATGCTCTGTCGCCGGAGTCTCATTGCGCAGCACATAAAGAGGCCCGTCATTCGTGGTCACGACTGCGTCCAGACGACCATCATTGTCGATGTCTCCAATCGCCATGCCACGCCCCACCCAGGCTTCTCGAAAAACGCTACCCGCCTCCGCCGAGACGTCTTCAAAGCCGTGGCCTGTGTTCCGTGCCAGCAACATGGGTTCGCGGTAGCGGAGGTTTGGAAACGTCAGTTCGATCGTGTCCAAATCATGCCCTTGCGAGACGAGTAGATCCTTCCATCCGTCGTTGTCATAATCCAGAAACCGCACGCCCCAGCCCGAATGCGTCATGGTCATGCGGCCAAGACCTGAGGAATAGCTCTCGTACGTAAACGTGCTGTCGCCATTGTTCCGATATAGCGCATACATCTGGTTGGCAAGGTCAGTAACCACGAGACCCGGGAGACCGTCATTGTTATAATCCGCAAAGTCCACGCCCATGCCAGCGTACGTATGGCCCTCGCCATCGACGGCAACACCGGACACGAGCGCGACCTCCTCGAACGTTCCATTCCGTTTGTTATGGAATAGAAACTCGGGCATCGAATCGTTCGCCACAAAAATATCGATCCTTCCGTCGCGGTCATAGTCGGCAAGAGCTATACCCAAACCCTTGCCCGGTTTAGCCAGGCCGATCTTTTCCGAAATCTCAGTAAAGTGACCGTTGCCGTCGTTGTGATAAACCAGAGGAGCAATGGGCTTGAAAATATCCGGATGGCAATATTCTCGATAACCCTCCTTGTGTTGACCGCACCAGACGTCGTCGAAGTCCCACTGCAGGTATCGAAGAACGATTAGATCCAGCCGGCCGTCATTGTCCAAGTCCACCCAGGCTGCGCTGGTGGACCAGCCGTTTGCTCCGACCCCGGCGTTCTCCGTCACGTCCGTGAATGTGCCATCACCATTGTTGTGATAGAGCTTGTTGCCGCCGTATGCCGTCACATATAGGTCTTCGTAGCCGTCATTATCGTAGTCCCCGACCGCAACTCCCATTCCGTATCCGACTCCTTGCAGGCCGGCCTTTTCGGTAACATCTTCAAACGTGCCGTCTTGCTTCTGGTGATAAAGCCGATTCCAGTAGTTGGGACCCGTCTTCTGCGGGATAGTTGCCTTGGGCGTCGGGTCATTGAGCGGCGCTCCGTTGACCACAAAAATATCCAGACGCCCGTCGTTGTCGTAGTCAAAGAGGGCCACGCCCGGTCCCATTGTTTCGATCAAGTATTTTTTCGATGTGTGTGAGGCCATGTTCCGAAAATTCAATCCGAGTGTGGAAGTCACGTTGGTGAACTTAGGGTGACTCTTGTTTGCCTGTTCGCTTGTCCTCCGCTGGGCCTTTGCTGGAAAAGCTAACGAGACGAGCATCGCCACAAAGAAAAGGAGTTGATTGCGCAGCCAAAGCCTCATGTATTCCATCTCAGTCCTTGGAGCAAGTGAGGTAAGAAATAGGTGTACAATTGCCGCGCTCTCGATGGTAAGGAATACCCAATTCCGATTGCAAATGTCGACACTGCTTGGGCTAAACCTATGAATAAGAGAACTTTTATCAAGCTCTTCACGGCGGTGATGGCAAGCCCGGCCATTTCACCTTTCTTGACCTCCGCAGCCAAGGACAAACTGAAGAATTGGGCAGGCAATCTCGAATACAGTACAGCCCGCTTGTACTCCGCAAGCTCGCTCGAACAGGTCTGTAGTTACGTTAAGAAACAGAACAAACTAAAGGTATTGGGAACGCGCCACTGCTTCAACAATATTGCAGATAGCACAGATAATTTTTTGTCCCTGAGGCCGATCGACAAAATGGTTGCGTTGGAGCCGGAGGCGCACACCGTGACGGTCGATGCAGGCATGACTTACGGTCAACTGTCTCCGCTCCTTCATAGCAAAGGCTTTGCGCTGCACAATCTGGCCTCGTTGCCTCACATTTCGATAGCTGGAGCGATCAACACGGCAACGCATGGTTCGGGCGAAAGGAATGGCAATCTCGCCACGGCGGTCTCAGCACTTGAAATCGTCACTGCGGACGGTGCGGTGGTTAAGCTATCCCGCCGACAAGACGGCGAAGCGTTTCTGGGAGCTGTCGTCGGGCTTGGTGCGGTGGGTGTAATCACAAAGGTCATGCTCGATATTCAGCCAACCTACATGATGCGACAGTACGTGTATGAAAACCTACCGCTCAGCGCAGTGAAAGACCACTTTGACGATATCGAATCGAGTGGTTACAGCGTCAGTCTTTTTACCGACTGGCAAAACCAGCGTATCAATGAAGTTTGGATCAAAAGTCGCATTGAAGAGAGCCAAGCGTTTGACGCGACCCCCGAATTCTTCGGAGCGAAACGTGCTACCAAGAATCTCCACCCCATTGCAGAACTTTCCGCCGAGAACTGTACGGAGCAAATGGGCGTTCCAGGGCCTTGGTATGAACGACTGCCGCACTTTCGCATGGGCTTCACGCCTAGCGCGGGTAAAGAGTTACAAACGGAGTACTTCGTGCCCCGAAAGCATGCGGTCGAAGCCATTCTGGCGGTTGAAAGACTGCGTGAGCAGGTCAGTCCACACTTGATGATTTCGGAAATCCGCACGATTGCCGCTGACAATTTATGGTTGAGTCCTTGCTACCAGCAGGCTTGTGTAACCATACACTTTACTTGGAAACAGGACTGGCCAGCAGTACGCAAGTTGATGCCCGTGATTGAAAAAGAGTTAGCTCCATTTAAGCCCCTGCCGCACTGGGGAAAGTTGTTTACCATGTCTCCGGCGGAGCTAAAAACTAGATATGAGAAGTTGCCCGACTTTATTCAATTATGCAAAAAGTTCGACCCGCACGGCAAATTCCGCAATGAATTCCTGAGCACAAACATCTTCAGCAGTTCATGTTGACTTCGGGTCGCTCGTCGGAAATAAACGAGACGGCAATTTAAAATAAATGACACATCTGAAAAACTGCTAGCAAGGCACAAATCGCCGCATTTTCATTGCCGAAATGAGCTGTGGCGGAGAGGGTGGGGATTCGAACCCCCGGTACAGGTTTTAGGCCGTACAACGGTTTAGCAAACCGACCCATTAAACCACTCTGGCACCTCTCCTCCAATGTTTCTAATACTTTAGCACAGTTCTCAGGTTGACTTGGTGCACTGTAACAGCGAAAACGTGGCCGTCACGAGAGGGCAGAGGGAATAAGTCCTGCAAAATCAGTGCGAGCTTTCCTTGGAATTTGCTGCTGCGGTTGGGAAAACCGCCGCCTCTCGTCCCAACGGCCCTGTTGTTTGCGTATCGAGGTCGAGCTGGACCAGATCTTGCGGGCCTGGGTGACGGAACAGAATGCAATTTAACCGATTTTCAAAACACGTTAGGGTTAAAACGGTCTAAGAAACCGTCGCATTCCCCGTCCAAGAATCGCTGCTAAATAGAGTTGTCTTGATGTGAGGCAGGCCCAGCAACTTTACTCGCTTCCCAGGCTTCGAACCGGACTCAGTCTTGCCGGACTCAGCAGAGAATGCACGAGAGAGGCTACGAAGGGGCACAATATCGCTGCGTTCGAACACATTCATCAGTCGCGCGGCATATAGCTCAGACTCCATAGAATGTTGCCTTGGCAGGGGAAGGGATGTGTTCCATTCTTGAGACGCGCGCTGGGCGACGGCGCTCGAACGCTGAGTTTTGGCTCAATCTTCAGAATTTCTACGATCTGGAAGTGTCCAGACGTTCGGGAACGGTTTCCGAGATCGGGCGCCAAGTACATCCTGCACCATCACTGGCCTCCTGACTGCTATCAGGTTAATTCGAGAGGCCCTAGATCTTCAGGAACAGTTTCCGCCGATACATCCAAAGCAGCACGAGCCAGTAGCACAGCAGAATCACGCCGCCCCTAAAGAAGGGCTCCAGTCCTCCGCCGGCAAACTGAAAAAAGTTCCGGCCCAAGTGGATCTGGAGGCTGCTATCCAGAAATCCTTCCATGAAATGCGCGATGCAGTACGCAGCAATCGAGTTCATGCCGACGACAACCAGCGGGAACGCCCATTTCTTGAAACCCTTTACATCGATCACCCAACTGAAAGCGGCCAGGAACAAGAAGCAGACGCCTCCGCTGAAGATGGTCCACGACGGCGTCCAGATGCGTTTCACCACTGGGCAAATGTCCGAATAATGCAGCGCCAGTCCCAGCGCAATCCCCGTCACGCCGGCAATCAGCAACTTTTTCATCGGAATGTTCGGCCGGGAGTCTCGCAACCAGCGCCCTGCGATCAGGCCCAGGATCATCGTGCCCAGCGTCGGAATGAAACTCAGCGTGAGGTATCCACCGGAGTTGTACACGAAGGAATTTTCGCGCGGGAACAGGTTCAGGAACCACTGGTCGAAGCGGTTGCCGAAATTGTAGTTCTTGTTCCAGTGCGCCGCGAATCCCGTGAAGTTGTGCTGCGCGTTCCACGTCGCGGGAACGCCTACGCCTTGCCAATCGAAATTCGCGGGCGCCGCCGGATACAGGGCCCACGCCAGCCAGTATCCGAAGAGAATCAAGGCGAGCGCCCCCCATACCCACTTGAGCGATTCCACCTTTGAGGAAAAGAATCCGAGCAGGAACAATAATGGATATCCGAACCCGATTTGCGAGAGCGTGTCCTCAAACGTGAAATAGGTCATGGAATGGTCCATCGAGCGAAGGAATACGCCCAGAGCGACCAGCACCAAGGAACGCCACAGCGCGTGCGTGAATAATTCCATGAAGCGCGCGCCCTTCGCCATGCGGCTGGCAATGGAATACGGCAGCGCCACACCAACCAGGAAGGAGAATCCCGGCTGAATCGTATCGTGCAGAGAGCAGCCGAACCACTCCACATGAGTCTGATTGAAGGCCAGGACTTTCCAGAACAGGCTCGTCGGGTACGCTGCAGACACACGCGAAAGTTGCAACACCTCGGCCATCATCAACAACATGACCAACCCGCGATACGTATCCATCGAGACGTTGCGTCCCGCTGCAGGTGCCGCGTCCCCTAGCTTCAAGCTAGTCTCCGTGACCGGCTTCGTTTGGTTTAGTGTCGCCATAAAGCCCTCTCCCTGCAATTTGGTCCAAGCATACACGGGAAACGAGCTGCTGGCTGAGTTTTGAGGGACTATGGCGGAGAAAGTTGCAGTAGAATCGTCTCGCAATGATGCGGTTCCGCTCTTCGCGCTGAGTAAATGCATTCAACGCTATACTGTACAGCGTGATTTCAGCCCTTTGATCGATACAAGGGATAGCGTCGAGAATGAGCACAGTTCGAATAAAAGAGGTCGCGAAGCTGGCGAGAGTTTCTACTGCCACAGTTTCTCACGTCATAAACAAGACTCGATTCGTTAGTGATGACACCAAACGGAAGGTTCTCTACGCCATTGAACGCGTCGGGTACACGCCCAACATCCATGCGCGCAATCTGGCGTCTGGCCAGAGCCGGACGCTGGGATTGATCATTTCGGACATTACCAACCCGTTCTTTCCGGACCTTGTGAAATCCATTCAGGAAAGAGCTCTGGAGTTGGGCTACGACGTTATTGTTCTTAATACGAATTACGAGCCGGAGCGCGACTCTCGTTACGTGCAGCGTTTGCTGGAATTGAGAGTTCGGGGCGTCATGATTTTGACCACGGAGATGGATCTTTCCGTGATCGAGCGCCTGTCCTCGCGGGAAATCGCTGTGGTCTTTCTCGACATCGGAAAGGTAGGTCCGCACACCAGCAACATCCGAGTCAATTATGAAAAGGGCGTTCATGAAGCGGTTGAACACCTTCTTGAGCTTGGACACCGTCAAATCGCTTTCATCAGTGGCCCGGTGCGCTTCAAATCTGCACAATTCAGGAGGCAGGCCTTCCTCGAAACGATGAAGAGTCATCGAGCTTCACTGCACACGGAACCGTTAATTCTCGAAGGGAATTTCAGGCTGGAGAGCGGGGAGCACCTCGTCCGAGAAATGCTGACGTTGAAGAGCCGACCAACTGCGATCCTTGCCGCCAATGATTTGATGGCTGTGGGCGCCCTGCGTGGGCTAGGTCGTGCAGGTCTGAAAGTTCCGAAGGATGTCTCCGTGATAGGTTGCGACGATATCTCGCTCGCCGAGCTGACCGACCCCCAGCTAACGACCATCATGATCCCGCGAACCGAAATCGGGACTGCCGCCGTAGAGGCGGTATTACAAACAAATTCCGCTCAAGGCCGCGAAATCAAAATCTCCACTCAGCTGATGGTTCGGCAGTCTACGCATGCAGCCCCGCTCTTGAAGTAAGCTCTCAGTTTTCCGTTCTAGTGATGGTTCTGGAAGCCTTCTGCTGTTTCCAAATTCGTAGCTGGATGACGACCTGACGCTCTGCGAAATCGCAGCACTTTCAGTATTCCTGAACTGAATCTTTAGAAATTCAAGTTTGAAACGCAGACTCAAAGCGCAGATGGTACCACTCTTACGGTGTCTGAGAGGAGAACGTCTTAGTAGTTTGCGACTGACTGCAGGAAAATATCATTGAAGGTCCATGGTTTCACGAAGGGTATCGTCATAGTTTTGGAGGGATATTAAGTACGAGGCTGTTCCAGGAACGAAACCAAATGCTATGGGAAACACCGATTGGGGAAAGCGAATTTTTTGATTTTGCCCTTGACAGGGCAAACGGCGGCGGCGAATAATCCAAAACCATTAGGGACGTAAGCGCTTACGTGGGCGTTTTGGCGTTCCGAGAGTGGGGACCTTCCTGGAATTCAGTTCTTGGGGACCTTGCGAGGCAGTCCAACTGCGAGGTGATGACTATGTTCTGCAAACTGTCTAGTTCGGTGATTTTCCGTTTTGGCTTGCTAATAGCATTCTGTCTGGGGTCGTTGGCACTGGCTCTTTCCGCACGGGCACAAATTGGAAACGCGACCTTGGGCGGTACTGTGATGGACCCTTCTGGCGCCGCCGTGGCCGACGCCGAACTGACACTGGTCAGTCAAGCGACCAGTTTCGAGGCAAAAGCCACTTCCAATGAGCGGGGCGAATATACCTTTCGCAATGTGACTCCCGGAACTTATGACCTGAAAGTCGTCAAAGCCGGGTTCCAAAACTACGTTCAGAAGGGCATTGTCCTGACAATTAACCAGTCAGGTCGTGCTGATGCGACATTAAAGGTAGGCACCACGTCCGAGACCGTCACGGTAGAGGGCGAGAATACCCTCATCAACTACGACAACGGAACGGTTCAGGGAGGTATTGATCCTGAAACCGTCAAGGACCTACCGTTGATCGTGTCGGGCAAGCCCCGCTCGTCGGCCAGCTTCGCCGTGCTTCTCCCCGGCGTGTCCACAGGCAGCAGCAATGAGGCTTTCAATGCCCGAATCAACGGCGGTTTACAGTCCGGCGACGAAGCCCTTCTCGATGGTGCAACCATGCAGGAAGGCTTCATGAGCCAGAGCGGCATGGTCTCCATCCAGGGCGATTTCCAGATGTCGCCCGACATGGTGCAGGAGGTAAAGGTTCTCACGTCGGCCTACGCACCCGAGTATGGGTCATCTTCTTCGGGTCAGATCACCATGGTCAGCAAGTCTGGCGGGAACCAATATCACGGAGCAGCATTTGAGTATGCCCGGAACAAGGTATTCAATGCGGCGCCCTGGAATTCAAGCTGCAGCGGTACGGGTTGCGACCGCCGCCCGTCCGACAACGAGCATGACTTTGGCGCGAACTTCGGTGGCCCGATCAAGATACCGTTCCTTTACCACGGAACCTCCAAGCATCATTCGTTCTTCTATTTTGACTGGGAAGCATTTCACCAGGCCGGCGGCTCGAATGTTCCCACTCTCTCGATTCCTTCGGTCCTGGAGCGAGGCGGGAACTTCACGGACTGGAAGGACAGCAGCGGCAACCTGATCCCTATTTACATGCCGGGCAATGCCAGCGCTGCTTGTCAAACCGCTGCCGGGGTAGGACCAGGGCAGCAATTTCCCGGGAATACTATCCCTTCGGGTTGCTTCAGCCCAATCGCCCAGGCTTATCTTGCCGTAATGCCGCAGCCTACGAGTACTCAGCCGTTCAACAATTACACGCTGGCCAAGCCCGTACCCGATTCGCTAGTTTCGAACAGCAACGTTTTCATGACGCGTATTGACCACAACTACGGAGACAAGGATCACTTCTATTTCTTCTGGTGGCGCCAGTTTACGGGCTACAACACGGCGACCGCGCTTCCCGCGATCATTTCGACCGAGTCCCCGACCCGGCCCCAGAATTCGCCGATCGCGCGGTTTAACTGGGAGCACACTTTTTCTTCGACGCTGACCAATCACACAACGCTCGGATATCTGAACCGCAATGAGGGTTATGGTTCCGAGCCGGAGGTCCTGGCTGCCGCTAAGGCCGGAACCTTACCGGCCGTGACGGGAGCAGCAAGCAACAACTCACTGCCCCAATTCACGTTTAACACCTTCAACCAGATTTCGAATAGCACCGGCCCGCCAAACGGGAACGTCACCACTCGCCCGACCTGGGACCTGAACGACACCGCGAACAAAATCATCGGACACCATACGATCACGTTTGGTTTTGATTGGAGAAATATCCAGGGCAATATCCACCAGCACACGAATGAGGCAGGAAGCTATCGCTTCACCGGTTTAGCCACGGCAATACCAGGCCTTAATAGCGGTGCTCCGATTGCGGATTTTCTGCTCGGGGCCGTGACGGGCGATTCGGTTGACCGTCGAACGGTCAGCGCCTGGTTCCCGCGCCAGAAATCCTGGGCGCTGCACGTAAATGACTCGTGGAAGGTGACTACAAAATTCACCGCGAACTTTGGCG
>Ga0209801_1000855_pt1 | contig 19601 bp, 19 predicted proteins | sample GraSoiAngelo_127_FD_185884 | JGI IMG/M metagenome (GOLD analysis project Ga0209801, IMG submission 185884) | Grasslands soil microbial communities from the Angelo Coastal Reserve, California, USA - 14_0927_09_40cm (SPAdes) (version 2) | ecosystem: Environmental > Terrestrial > Soil > Grasslands ... | reverse complement strand
TTACCCAAATTCTCGTGCGCACACGCGTCCCGCCGCTCTCTCTGTTACGCGATATTCGCGCGCAAATTGTGCAGATCGATCCGGAACAACAGACCATGCGCGTCCGTGACCTCGATCAGTGGATTACGGGCCAGCAGGAATATGCCCAACAGCGTCTTGTCGCCACTCTATTCGGTATCTTCTCGATCCTTGCCTTAGTCCTCGCCGCCGTCGGCCTTTACAGCGTGGTTTCCTACGGCGTTGCGACTCGCACCAACGAATTTGGCATTCGCATGGCTCTTGGCGCGAATGCGGCTGATGTATTTCGGATTGTCTTGTCTTCGACGGCGGTGAATGTGGGTGGCGGGCTGGTGGCCGGTCTTCTCCTCAGCATCGCGTTCGACAAACTCGCCACAAAGTGGGTGATGGAAAGCTCGCGCGACCCGCTCATCCTCGCTGGCGTAACTCTGTTATTGATCGTCGCTGCCGCGCTGGCCTGCTTCCTTCCCGCGCGTCGCGCCGCGGCCGTGGATCCAATGGAAGCGCTCCGCTACGAGTAAATCATGGTCCCTCTGGGGACCACAACGAAGAATGAAAGGAGTCGGGGCCGATGCTTTGTTTTCAACGAGATAGCCGGCTTCTTTCCTAGGAGTAGCCGGCTCGCATCCTTACTGCGGTTTCGGTAGCGCCGCCATGGCGTCGCGAAACGCCGCCAGAATGCTCTTGTCCACCACCGCCGTTCCCGTATCCACTCCGCTCGGCAATGGGGACGCCGGGGCGGTGCGCCAATCCTTGAATTCCTTCACCGCATTGTGGTGCAAATCGTCCAGGAATTTCAGCCCATAGTAGCTCATCACGTACGGTTTCTGAGCGATCGTTGACGAGATTGCTCCCTTCTCGATCAGGTCCAGTGTCTTCGGATCTTTGTCGAACGCCACGATCGGCAGCTTGCCCGACATGTCGAATCGGTTCAAGGCATCCGCGGCCCCAGAACCTCCGCTGGCTTCGAGGCAAAGGATTCCGTCTATTTTCTCCTTCTTCAGGATCAGGTCGGAGATCTGGTCAAACGCATTGCGCCAATCTCCTTTGTCATCCAATATCTTCGTCAGCTTCATCCCTGGAAAATTCTTCAGTGCCTCGGCCACCCCAGCCAGGCGATCGTCCAGATTCCGCTGGCCGGGAATGGTGATCACCACAATATTTCCTTTCGGAGCCAGCGCTGCCATTTGCTTCACGCTCTCTCGCCCCGCACGCACGTTATCCGTTCCGATGTACATCACTCGCTTCGAATCCGGCACGTCCGCGTCCACGCAAATCACCGGGATTCCTTCCGCCACCGCCTTGTCAATGTTGGCCTTGAAAAACTCAGGTCGCGCCGCGGAAAGGCAGATTCCCGAAGGCTGCTTTTCCACCAGGTCCCGGAATATGCCCGACTCGGCGCCGGGGTCGTAGGTCGCCGGACCAACCAGCTCGGCCTTCACGCCCAGCGCCTTTGCTGCGTCCAGAAAGCCCGCCTGCGCTTCCTGCCAGTACGGGAGATTAATGTTGGTCGCAACGAAGTAATATCGTTCGGTTTCCTCGTGGTAAGGTTTCGCACAAGAGCCGATGACCGCCGCCACCAGGAGAAGAAGAAAATATGCCAGGGCTACTGCATTTTTCCTCATTGAAATTCTCCTTTCGCATTCCGTCCGGCCTTCGGGGGTCCTCGTACCGATGGCACTCTGATTGTGAGGGAGATCCTCCATGCTGTTTTCCCGGAGGCTGATTCGCAGTCGGATTCTAGCACCACCCGCTGCCGCGAACGTATTCTTTTGATTTAGGAGTGGGCCCGCTCAAGCATTTCAAATTGGCCGGTCAGACGGGGATGCCAAGCCTCGCAGTTCGCAACTCACTTGTGGAATTACTTCAGGAACCCTTGCGCGACTCTTCGGCAGGAACAGCAACCGCTCAACCGTCGCGCCAGATATACATCGGCAGCCCTTCGCGAGCGTGTTGCTCAATAGCGTTCTCAATTGCCGCCTTAAGCGCGAGTGTGGCACGTTCGAGCAACGGCAATTCGAGAACGTTTGCAGGCAGCTTAGTCACGATTCTCCGTAACGCGCGATTAGCTCATTGTAGCGCCTGCCTCAAATACAATGTAGAGATTCGGATCCACGAGAGTTGGGAAGCAACCTTGCACCTTGCCCCATTCGCAAGGGAGGTCCGCTCTTTCGGAATTCTTCGACGTCAGTCGGCCCCTCGCCTGCGCTATCCCTCCCTATCCAAACGACTTAGCAGTAATTACTTGACAAATATAGAAAATATAGTATAATGGTAATCCAAGTCGGGCACGTTCCTTCCGCGCCCTCGGATCATGCTCGCCAGAAACGCGGTTCTTCTAACTCCCTCAAGATGAGTCCATCTACTCCCCTTACCTCCCCATCAACAAATCGCACCCATAGGTCCTTTGTTTTCCGCACTTGCAAAGAGTGCGCAACCCTCTCATTCCACGCGCTTTAGTTTTCTATTGTTTTCATACACTTACGCACTCTTTTGCACTGGCAAAAATCTCAACCCTTTTCTTTTCAGGGGATTCCGCACTCTTTACCAAAAGCACCCTGGGTGGGGGTGGGGCGACTTTTCCCATTCGCCGCTCCTCGTCCTTTCCTCACCTCCCTACTTCCTTACCTCCTTGCTTCCACCCTGATAAACTCAGGGCGAAGCCACATCGAGGAGCCACCTATGTCTGAAGCCGCCAAGACAGCAGCCTCCACGTCGACTCGCATCGAGTCCGACTCCATGGGCAAGATCGAAGTTCCCGCCGACCACTATTACGGCGCGCAGACCGCGCGCTCGCTCATCCACTTCGCCATCGGGAAGGACACCATGCCGCCCGAGCTCATCCGCGCTTTCGGTATTCTCAAGAAAGCCGCCGCGCTCGTCAATCAGGATCTCGGCAAGCTCTCGCACGAAAAGTGCAGCCTCATCTCCCGCGCCGCTGACGAAGTCATCGCCGGAAAACTCAACGATCACTTCCCTCTCCGCGTCTGGCAAACCGGCAGCGGCACGCAAACCAACATGAACGTCAACGAAGTCATTTCCAATCGCGCTATCGAAATTTCCGGCGGCGTCATGGGCAGCAAGAAACCCATCCATCCCAATGACGACGTCAACATGTCGCAATCCTCCAACGACACCTTTCCCACCGCCATGCACATCGCGGCCGCAACGGAAACTTCTCGCCGCCTCCTCCCCGCCATCAAAACACTTCGCGACGCGCTGGACGCCAAAGCAAAAGAATTTGCTGGCATCGTCAAAATCGGCCGCACCCATTTGCAGGACGCCACACCGCTCACTCTCGGCCAGGAATTTTCCGGCTACGTCAATATGCTTGACCGCGATGGCGGCCGCGTCGCTGTCGCTCTCGACGGCCTCTACGATCTAGCCATTGGTGGAACCGCCGTCGGCACTGGCCTCAACGCGCATCCCGAATTTGCCGAACGCGCCGCGCGCAAAATCGCCGAGCTTACCGGGCTTCCGTTCCGCTCGCATCCCAATAAATTCGCCGCGCTCTCCGCGCACGACGAAATCGTTTTCGCCTCCGGTGCGCTGAAAACGCTCGCCGCCTCGCTCATGAAAATTGCCAACGACGTTCGCTGGCTCGCTTCCGGCCCGCGCTGCGGCCTCGGCGAACTCACGCTACCGGAAAACGAGCCTGGCTCTTCCATCATGCCGGGGAAGGTGAATCCCACGCAGGCCGAAGCTCTCACCATGGTCTCTGTGCAAGTCATGGGTAACGATGCCGCTATCGGCTTCGCCGGCTCGCAAGGCAATTTCGAGCTCAACGTTTTTAAGCCTGTGATGATTTTCAATTACCTCCACTCCGTCGAACTTCTCGCCGACGCCTGCAACAGTTTCGTCGAGCATTGCGTCCGCGGCATCGAGGCCAACCGCGAACAAATCGATCGCTACGTCCACAATTCGCTGATGCTCGTCACCGCCCTCGCTCCCAAGATTGGTTACGACAACGCCGCGCAAGTCGCGAAAGCCGCGCATCATGCCAAGATCAGTCTCCGCGAAGCCGCCATCAAGCTCGGCTACGTCACCGCCGAAGAATTCGACGCCCTCGTCAAGCCCGAGGACATGACCCACCCATGAGCCTAGTGCAGTCATCCCTTTCGTCGCCGGCCATCACGACGACGGACAAATTGAACAGTCAATGGCTCGGTCGGTACGCAGGACCTGGAGCTGGAAGAATCATCTTGAACGTAGATGAACGCGATACGGCCTATGAAGGCGTCGCCTACCTACTTCCCGACGACTTCAAAACGTTTCCTGCTAGCGCCGCTTCTTTCAGGACTACCGACAAGCAGACGGCTCACTTTCAGTTCAGGACAACCTCGGTCATGCCCATCAATCCAGTGTCACTCTTTGTCGAGCCATGGGATAAAGTTAAGTCACACTTTGGGGATAATGTGGCGTTCTCGAGCTACGCTGATGTAACAGGAAGCGTGGACGGCGAGTTTCTGAAGCTGTCGTGGAAGTCAGATATCGACGCGACGGGCGAGGCTGCCCTGCCTCGGTCGCGTGCGGACAAGCCTTCAGAGCTGGCCTCACTGAAGAAAAACTGGTCTGAATACAAGGATTACGTCGGCTCCCTAAAGGGAAGACGGTTTTTATTCCGCGGGCAAGACGGTCCGTGGCGGCTACGAACATCCTTTCACCGCAGGGGCAGGGCAGACCTCATCAGATTTCTAAACGAAGACATCAAGACCCTGCACAGCCATCTGATGCTGCGAACGAAGCATTTTTTCAAACTTGATATTCCTGACGAACCCGGTGCGTTCTTCAATCTAGTTCAACACCACGGTTATCCAACACCACTCCTTGTTTGGACGTATTCCCCATACGTGGCTGCATTCTTCGCCTACCGTCACGTGATAAGGGAAAACTCGCGGAAGGCTAAAGCAGACGAAACAGTTAGAATTCACATCCTAGATCAGATGCAATGGAAGCGTGACAACGCACAGATTCTCCTTCTTCTATTTCCAGGCATAAACCTATCAATAGGAGAGTTCATCGCCATCGAAAATGAAAGAATGATTCCCCAGCAAGCCGTTTCGACGCTCAGTAACGTTGATGACATCGAGTCATATATCAGGTCGAGGGAATCTGACGATAAAAAGTACCTTTCGGCGATTGATTTGCCGGTTGCCGAACGCGATCGTGTGATGGAGGACCTAAGCTACATGGGTATAACGGCCGGTTCTTTGTTTCCGGGACTCGACGGAACATGTGAGGAACTTAGGGAACGTAACTTCAGCGTGTAAGGCTAGAGAAGAAAAGGAGCACCCTTGAGAAATCTCAAGATCGTGCTAACGGCTGGTTTGTTATCGTTTGTCGGATTGGGGCGAGCAAGTGCGCAGGCGACGCACACGCTGAAGCCGACGCCGAAGACCGTGGCATGGGGTTACTACGACGCGAAGGCTGCGGCGAAGACTGTGGCATCGGGCTACTACTATGCACAGTAAATCACTGCATGGTTGCCCTGGCTTAGGGATGGCGATGCAGAACGTGTGTTGCGATGTCTGGCCAGAATTCGCGAAAGGCATTGGTCGCGGCGTCACGCAGCAGGGCATATCCATACTTCGCGCTGATCGCTCCGAACGTCCGCGTTTTGCTCGGGTAGTATGCCAGCGAGATGCCCTGCGCCATCCCCCGACCCAACAACTCGGACGCGTTGATGGTATTGTTCCCGTCGTAATTCGGCGTGATGATGATGCGAGTGGTCGCCTAAACAAAGCGCTTCACAAAGCCACCCTTGCCTTTGGCATAGTAACGTTCGTCCTCATGAAGTATCGTCGGCAAAGCGAAAATCACAAGATAGTTTCCGTCCGTTTACCCGCGCCAGTAATATCTTCCAAACCCGGCCACACCTTTCCCCAGCTGTGGATGGGCGTCGGATTCCTCCGCGATCATGGAGGTGAGTCCAACGAAAATAAACGAGGAGTAATCGAAAGAGTTTTTCGTGGCGATCACAAAGGCTTCTTTTGGAGTCGGTGGCGGCGGAATGGCCCCGGCGCTGACTGCCCGGAAATTAGGCATGACGCCGAGAATTCTTTTGGGCTGTTGCTTCGAGGGGTCAACGGTGTGCTCCCCAGGCTTAGCGTCCGGCTTGCTCTGGTCCCCAGCGCCTGTTGGCGCTGGTTGCGGATTCTGCTGGCTTTGTTCCTCAAGACACACGAACTCACCGGACTCCAAACCGACAGACGCCGCCGGCGAACCGTTCTGCTGGGCATGGGCGCAAACCGCCGGCAACGCAAGTGCCAAACCGAACGCACGAAGCAATTGACCTTTACAAGCCATGGAAACCTTGCCAGTAAGAAGCATTTTTTTCATCCCCGAGAACACTGGCTCGCCAACTACCTCAACTCCAACTCTGTGTTGCAGGGTGCGGCGAGACCATTTCCTTTTTCAAAGGTATTTTCACGGCTTCGTAACTCAGATGAACCGTCTGCAATTTCGGTTGCACGCAATACGAGTGTAGCGTCGTTCTGTTATCGCGCCTGCGACTTTTATTGGCGAAGGTGCGCATACCGGCGTTCTTTTTCTGGCCGCCCGGCGCACAATCCTGCGCCGCAACCAACATTCCAACACTGCGAGGCCCTATGATTCGCTGCGCCATGCTCCTGAGCTTCGCGCTTCTGTTTTCCTGGCATCCAGTTTCCGCTCAGCAAGCGAGTGCGCAGGCGACCTACACGCTGAAGCCGACGCCGAAGACGGTGGCGTGGGGATACTACGACGCGAAGGCGGCGCCGGTGTTGCGCATCAAGTCGGGCGACAGGGTGGAGATTCAGACGCTGATTACCAACAGTCCGAAGCGGCTGGAAGATGCGGGCTTGCCGCCGGATCAAGTCGAGCAATCGCTGCGTGACATCACCGATCAGGTGAAGGACAAGGGACCGGGCGGGCACATCCTGACGGGGCCGATTTACATTGAAGACGCGCAACCCGGCGACGTGCTGGAAGTGAAAATTCTCGCCATAAAACTCGCCATTCCTTATGCCTACAACGCGTTCGGCGCAGGGCGCGGCTACCTGCCCGACGATTATCCTTACTCGAAAATAAAAATTATTCCGCTGGATGAGAAGCGCATGGTGGCGAAGTTTGCGCCGGGCATCGAGATTCCGCTCCATCCTTTTTTCGGCAGCATGGGCGACGCGCCGCCGGAAAGCGCGGGCCGCTTCAACAGCGCTCCGCCGTGGATTATGGCCGGCAACCTCGATAACAAGGACCTCGTTGCCGGCTCCGCGCTCTACATTCCCGTGCACGCGCCCGGCGCGCTCTTTGAAGTCGGCGACGGTCACGCCGGACAGGGCGATGGCGAAGTGGACATCACCGCTCTCGAAACTTCGCTCATCGGCACGTTTCAATTCATCGTGCGTAAGGACATGCACCTCAAGTGGCCGCGCGCCGAAACGCCCACGCATTACATCACCATGGGCCTCAACGATGACCTGAACGCCTGCGCCACGCTTGCCGTCCGCGAGATGATCGATTTCCTCGTGAGCGAAAAGCATCTCTCGCGCGACGACGCCTACATGCTCGCCAGCGTCGCCGCCGACCTCCACATCACCGAGCTTGTCGACGGCAACAAAGGCGTCCACATGATGCTTCCCAAATCCATCTTCGTTTCCGGTGCGAAGTAAACTGCGATGGGCTGGTCACTTTCATGGGCGGCGCTGAAAAACGGAAACCTGCAAACAGTATGCTCGACTCTGGTCTGCGCGCGACGGGAAAACGCGAGAATTCGCCGAATCCAAGATAGTCGGCGCTCAACTGCCGACAGGATGGTACGTGGTTCAGTTTGATCGAAGCGAGATGGAAGACCGCGTGCTTGAGCGTTTTTCCCGCTCGGGAGAAGTTGTCTGCTGTTTTGTCGAGGACCACGTCATGGTCAGTTGGGCTTCTGGATGGCGTAAGGGAAACAAAGTCTGGTCAGTTGTCCACGACTGCGAGAAGGGTCGGTTTCATCTCGACATCAAAGGAGAAGCGCCAGCTGAGTTAAAAGGCATTGCGGAGCGGCTGATCGCCGAACAGCAAGCCGCTGGCGGTGAGAAGGCCGAAGTGGATCATGTTTACGATGTGCCTGCCGAGCTTGCTAAGGACCTTACTGGCTACCGGCACGATCAGGACATTCCCGGTGCGTCAGGCGATGTACTTGAAGTCTTGGTGCCAACGAATGAACCCCGCCGCTCTTCAGGAGCCGCGGGCTTGATTGGCCGACTCTTCGGCAAGCAGGGCCGGTCATGAAAATCATTACGGCGGTGCCATTGACTTTCTTGCTTTTCATTCCGGCAACCTTGCAAGCGCAGCAGGAAAAGCAAATTCCGGAATGGTGCAAACCCCTGCCCCGCCCGGAATACAAATCGCTCCAGCGCGTTCTTCCCGACGAGCCCTGGTTTGAAGTCTACAAAGTCGCGGCCGGAGTTTTTGCCATCTACGAGCCGCATCAAGCGGAAGAGACCATTTCGTATCTGATTGTCGGCACCAAGCAAGCCGTGCTCTTCGACACCGGCATGGGCATCAGCGACATTCACAAAGTCACCACGAAATTGACCTCGCGCCCCATCGTGGTTCTCAATTCCCACACCCACGACGATCACGTGGGCGGCAACTGGCAATTCCCTTTCATCTTCGGCATGGACACCGATTTCACGCGAAAAAATGCCAAAGGTTCGCGCGAAGATGCTCAGGCCGAAATTGCATCCGACCAGATCTGCGGCGATCTGCCGAAGGGCTTCAATCCAAAAACGTACGCCACGAAGCCCTGGAGGATTTCGCACTTCATCCATGACGGCTTCACAGTGAATCTGGGTGGGCGCAAATTGGAAGTTCTTGGGACCCCGGGCCACACGCCGGATTCCATTGCGCTGCTCGACCGCGCCAACGGCTTGCTCTTCACCGGCGACACTTATTATCCCGCCCCTATCTGGCTCTTCCGGCCAGAGACCGATCTCGACGCGTACGTGAATTCTGCGAAGCGGCTTGCGGCGCTCGCTCCGGAACTAAAACTCGTCTTCGGTGCGCACAATAACCCTGTAGCCGAACCTTCCGTGCTCCCAAGGCTCGTCACCGCGATTCAAGCGGTGCGGTCTGGCCAGGGAACCGTCAAGCCCGCGGGAGAAGGCAAAGCCATTCACACCCTCGACGGTTTCGATTTTCTTCTCGGCGCCGCGAAGAAGGAGAAAAATTAGTTGGAGAAGTTCATCGGACATGCGCACTTTGCAATACCAAACTGCTGGCTTGGCGATCCTCCTCTTACTGCTCCTCTCACCAGGCGCGTCAGCGAGCCAGTCTCGGCGCGACAAAAATATTTGGAACTATGACGGCGGAGTCTTCTTCGCCACCGATGGCTCGCTCCCGAATGGAGTCTGTTTCCGCGTTTCCGGCAACCTGGATGCCCCCGATTTCTTCCTCAATCTGAAGCGCATCAACGACGAGAAGGGCACCATCTTCCGCCGCGGTACGGAAACGGTTACGCACTTCCCCGATGAACTTTTTTTATCTTTGGATATTCACGATCTGCCGTGCACGCCTGGTCTCCGGGAAACGGAATCGCGCACCTACTTGACTCCGGAAATGATACGCACGCTTGAAGTTTCATTTTATTGGAAGCGTGGCGTGGACTTGCGTCCCGCGAAGAATATCACTGAGCTTCATTCGGCGGTCGAACCGATCGTCCCCTACGCGTCGAATTTGACGTCGCAATTGCCCAAGCGATTCGAGTGGTCCTATCAGTTGGCTGTTCCCAGCAAAGACGTCCCGCTCACCGATAGTCTCGTGCTGGTTTTTCGCACCACCGACGGGCGCATCGCCGCGCGCGTCGCTGCTCGCCTCTAGCCCTCCCCCCTGTCTCTCCTTGACATTCTACATATCGCGGCATATATAGGTAGAGTCTCTAGGAGAGCGGAAGCGTGACTGTCCAAAAATCCGATCTGCTGCAAGGCACCCTGGACTTGCTGATTCTCAAGACCGTAGCGCTCGGTCCCGTCCACGGCTACGGCATTTCGCAGCGCATCCAGCAAGTCTCCCGCGAAGCCCTGCAGGTCCAGCAAGGATCGCTGTACCCCGCGTTGCACCGGCTGGAAAAGCGCGGCTGGCTGCAGGCCACGTGGGGAGAATCGGAGAGCGGCCGCCAGGCAAAATATTACCGGCTGTCCGCGAAAGGGCGAAAACAATTGCAGATTGAAGAATCGGAATGGAACCGCCTCTCCGAAGCGATTGGGTTGGTGCTTCGAACGGCAGAATAGGAGTCTGCGATGGAATGGTGGAAATCTCTTTTCCGTAAGCGCGCACTCGACGCGCAGCTCGATTCCGAGCTGCGTTTCCACATCGAGGAACTGACAGAAGCCAACATCGCCGCGGGACTAACACCCGAAGAGGCGCGCAGGAGAGCCGTTCTGGAATTCGGCGGACGAGAACAGATCAAGGAAGAACTGCGAGACGTTCACCGCGTTTCGATCGTTGAGGGTTCGCTTGCGAATCTAAAATCGGCTTTCCGTTTCATTCGAAAGTCTCCTTCGTTTTCGATCACCGTGATCTTGACGCTCGCTCTCGGCATTGGCGCGAACAGCGCGGTGTTTTCAGCGATCGACGGGATTCTGCTGCGGCCTTTGCCTTTTCCCAACGGCGACCAGCTGATGGAACTTCGTCAATACAACCCCAAGACGAGGAGTCCACGGACTCGCTTGGCCCCCGTCCGGCTCGAAGACTGGAACCGGATGAATTCAACCTTCCAGGCCATCACGGGATACTACACAGAAGACAACTCAGAAACTTCCGGCTCTCTCCCGGAAAAAGTAACGCAAGCCTTTGTGACTCCTCGTTTCTTGCAGGTGTGGGGCATTTCACCGGCGCTCGGCCGGGACTTTACTCGCGAAGAGGAACATTTTGGCGGGCCAAATGCCATTCTAATTAGTGACCGCTTCTGGCGCCGCCGCTTTGGCGCCGACCCAAACGCTCTCGGAAAGAAGCTGCGCGTCAATGGGTTTTCTTCTTCGATTGTGGGCGTGATGCCTGCGTCTTTCTTGTTTCCTGACCGCGACGTCGACCTCTGGTCTGCGGTCCCTCCCGATGCGCCCATCGCACAAAGCAGAGAGTGGACGTGGTACCTGGCGATTGGACGCCTCAAGCCTGGAGTGACACTGGAACAAGCACGCGCAAACCTGGCGACGGTACAAAAACAGCTTGGTATCGCATTTCCAAAAACAGATGCGGACTTAATTGTGGCGATCGAACCGCTCAAGGAAATGACGATTGGCGGTGTGCGCAGATCGCTTTTGATCTTGTACGGTTCTGTTTCCCTGCTCCTGCTAATTGCTTGCACAAACATTGTGGCGTTGCTTTTGGCTCGCGCGGCTCAGCGGCAGCACGAAATATCGGTGCGCTTTTCCCTCGGCGGTTCCCGCACCGCTATCGTGAGTCAACTGCTGACGGAAGTTTTTGTTTTGGCGCTGGCGGGCGCGGGGCTAGGCCTGGTTGTGGCGAACGCGGCTTCGAAGGTATTTCGGACGCTTGCGGCGGACTTACCGCGCATCGAAGAGATTGGCCTCAACTGGCGAATCGTGCTTTATTCGCTGGTTTGTTCCGTGCTTGCAACACTGATCTGCGGCTTGTTTCCGGCAATTTGCGGAACGCGAAGGAACGTGTCCAGTTCGCTGACGCAGTCCAGCCGAACCCAAGTAACCACGCGCAACCCGCTGCAGTGGCTGCTTGTGGGAGTGCAAGTAGCGCTCGCCGTCACGTTGCTGGCCGGCGCCGGGCTGCTGCTGCGCAGCTTTCAGGAACTCGGCCGCGTGTCGCCTGGTTTTGACGCCAGCCACGTTCTTACGTTCCACATCAGCGCCTCGTATGCAGAAACGGCCGACTGGAAAGGGCTCACGCAGCGGATCGACCGAACTATCGATTCGCTGGGCAGCCTGCCCGGCGTGGAAACAGCAGCAACTGACGGGACACTCCCGGGAGTTCCGTCCCACTTTCAAATCGAACTGAACTTTTCCGAGGGCCAGCAAGATACGGAACGCAAGATTGTCGCGGAGAGCCGCTTCGTTTCCCCAGCGTATTTTGCAACGATGCGAATTCCGATTCTCTCCGGCGAACTCTGCCGTGAATCGCCGGATTCCCTCAAGTCCATCAACGTAATGGTGAATCGCAGTTTTGCGAATACCTATCTCGGGGAATCAACAGCCTTGGGGCGTCATCTTCAGGAGGTTCCCATCAGCGGGCTGCTACCTCCTGGTGAAATTCGGGGAATCGTCGGAGACGCGCGGGAAGAAGGCCTCCATCGCGAACCCGGGCCAACGGTGTACTGGTGCACCAGCGCCTCCGGCCCCGACCCTTTTTATCTTATTCGAACGCGCACGGAACCCATGGCCATGGCTGAAACAGTTCGCCAGAAGATTCATGGAATCGAGCCGGCACGCTCGGTCTTCAACATCGCGCCGCTGACGGACCATCTTGACGAAGCCTTCGCAGAAAATCGTCTTCGCACCGTGTTGCTGGCGTTCTTTGCCGCCACCGCCGTGTCACTGGCTTGTGTTGGCCTCTACGGAACGTTGAGCTATTCGGTGAACGTGCGACGGCGAGAAGTGGGACTGCGCCTGGCGCTCGGAGCGTTGCAGGGGCAAATCGTGAAGCAGTTTCTCTTTCAGGGACTTGGCGTTTCGTTCCTCGGCTGTGTAGCTGGTTCGGTTCTCGCAGCCGCGTTCGCGCGCGTGCTGTCTGGAATGCTCTATGGAGTCTCGCCGACTGATGTCACAACGTTGTTAGGTGTCGTCGTCTTGGTATTAGGTGTCGCCGCCGTGGCTTCGCTGGCCCCGGCAATACGCGCAGCCAGCGTGGAGCCAATGCAGGTTCTGCGCGAAGAATAGACAATGAATACGTGATCCTTCTTTTCAGCCCATCGAGCTGACTTTTTGCGGTTCGATTTTGTAGGTGACGCGGACTTCGCCGGGCTGGCGGAAAGGATAGACGGGCTTGCCGAGATATTTTTGCGAGAGCTTGTTGATATGATCGTCGGCGCCGTTCTCGGTGATTTCCACGACGCGGCCACGGATTTCCAGATAACGATAGGGATTCGCAGGATCCTGAAGCGCAATCGAAACGCGGGGATCGCGCCGGATATTTTTATCCTTCACGCGGCCCTTCGCTGAATTAAAGCGCACGAATTTCCCGTCGTAATCCACCCATATGGGCGTCACCTGCGGGCTTCCATCTTTCATCAGCGTTCCGAGATTTCCAAACGCCGGCTTCTGGAGCAAATCCGCGTGGGTTTCCGGAATCATCTGGCTCATATCAGCCTCCTTATAAAATTATGCAAAACTCATTTCTGGAACTTGCCGGCGGACAATCAATCGCGCGCCGGTCAACGCCTGCACTTCCTCCGCGGTCCAGCCAGGGGCCACTTCGCGCAGAAGCAATCCTTCCGGTTTCACGTCGATGACGGCAAGATCGGTAATGATGGTGTCCACACATTCCAGACAAGTCAGCGGATAAGTACACTGCTTCACGATTTTCGGAGCACCGTCCTTGGTGGCGTGCTCCATGCAAACGATCAACGTCTTGGCGCCCGCAGCGATGTCCATCGCGCCGCCAATACCACCGGGGCCTTTCGCGCCGGGAATCTTCCAGTTCGCGAGGTCTCCCTTTTCTGAGACTTGAAATCCGCCTAGAACGGCGACATCGAGATGGCCACCGCGGGTCATCAGATGCGCATCTGCCTGATGAAAAAAAGAAGCGCCCGGAATCAGGGTCACGGGAACTTTCATGGCGTCCACCAGGTCGAAATCCTCTTCGCCGGGTTTTGCGCGAGGTCCCATTCCCAGAATTCCATTTTCGCTGTGGAAATAAACGGTGATTTCCTTGGGCACATGGCCGGCGATGAGGTTGGGAATCCCCCACCCGAGATTGACATACGCGCCGTCGGGTAATTCCAACGCGGCGCGTTGCGCGATTTGTTCGCGCGTCAATCGCGGCTTTGCGATGCCTTCGGCGAGCATAACTTTTTTCTCGTTGCCGTTATCTGGCATACCCATTTTTACCATGGCGTTATCCGGTATAGCGGAGCCCTTTCGCTTGCACGATGCGATGAACGAAGATCGCGGGAGTCACGACGTGTTCAGGATTGATGGCGCCGATCGGAACGATTTCTTCGACTTCAGCGATAGTCGTCTTGGCGGCCATGGCCATGACGGGATTGAAATTTCTTGCCGCCAGCCGATAGGTCAAATTTCCCAGCTCATCGGCGGTCTGCGCCTTGATCAGCGCATAGTCCGCGCGAATCGGCAGTTCGAGAATGCAGCGGCGTCCTTCGAGGAAGCGCTCCTCCTTTCCTTCGGCAACCGCCGTGCCTACGCCCACCGCGGTGTAGAAACCTTGCAAACCAGCAGCGGCGGCGCGCATACGCTCGCACAAAATCCCTTGCGGCACGAGTTCCAGCGTCACTTCCTTGGCGGCGAAGCGTTCCAGAAAATAATTGGCGTGGGGACCGGGAAAAGCAGCAATCACGTGCTTGATCTGATTGTTCTTGAACATGATTCCAAGCTCGCCATCACGCGTCCCGCAGTTGTTGCTGACGGCAATAATGTTCTTCGCGCCTTTCCGCGCCAAAGCCTGAATGAGATTATTCGGAAAGCCAGCGCCTCCGAATCCGCCGACCATGATTTTCGCGCCATCCGGAATGTCCGCCACGGCATCGTCGAGACTCGCGTAGATCTTCTTCATCGCGCGATGGCCGCCCCGGCTCGCATGTTTGGCTGGAATTTCGCCGCAACACCGCTCGCGCGAAGCCAGCGGCCCGTTTCCGTGCGGCTCAAATCGTGTTCCAACAAGGCACGCAAATCCGCTGAGTCGTCCACGTCCATCTCCAGCCGAGCATTGCGGCGAACGATTATCTGGGCATGGGAATTTTCGGCTTCGGCAAGATGCTTTGCGAAACTTCCATTCCCAAAGTGTGATGGAAAGAGAGTTGGCGGAGTCCGCAGCATGGCGTTTGTGCCGGTTCCATCACACGAGGGAACAATTACCAAGGAAGGTGCGAGGCATTCGACGGCGAGAAGTTCGTCAATGTCGCTCGATTGGATCAGCGGGAGATCGAGCGGCAAACGCAGCAACCCGGTGACGCCTCTTTGCTCGCAAAGCTTCGAAGCGGCATCCACGGAATGGCTCTCGGATATTTGCTGCTCCTCGCGCAGAATCTCCCAACCATTTTCCTCGGCCAACTGCATGGCGGGCTCGTAATTCGTGACGACAAAGATTTTTTCAGCGCAGCGCACGCCCCGTACGGCGTGAATGGTGTCCGCGAGCATGGCCTCGGCCAACGAAAAACGCTCTTCTGACGTCAGCACGTTCGTCAACCTCTTCTTTGCGTTGCGAAGGTCCTTGATAGGCAAGAGGAGTGCTCGCATGGGAGTCGCTCAGTAAGCGCCTTCGGTGTACGTCACGCGGCTTTGGGTTGGAGCGATCGGGAGCTGCGGTGTGGCCGTTGGTGGATCGTGTTCAGCATTGTCAAAGATGCGCCGAATTTTGTACGTGGTTGTGCGTTCGGCTGGGACTCGTCCAATCGAACGAATTCGCACGCGAAATTCTTCTGGCGATACATATTCGCCAAAAGTTGCGCCGGCGGCCTTGGAAATATTTTCTTCCATGAGCGTGCCGCTAAAGTCGTTTGCGCCTGCTCGCAGGCAGGCGAGCGACGTTTCAAATCCCAGCTTCACCCAGGACACTTGCAAATTCTTGATCGCGCCGTGCAGAAGGACCCGTGCCAAAGCGTGAACGCGCAGATGCTCATCGCGTTTTGCTCCCGGCCGGGCTCCCCCATGGCGGTAAAGCCGCGTGTTCTCGTGGATGAATCCCAGGGGCACGAACTCCGTGAAGCCACCGGTGCGTTTTTGGATGGAGCGCAATAGCAGCATGTGGCGCACCCAATCGGCAGGCTCTTCGACGTGGCCGTACATCATCGTTGAAGTCGTAGGGATGCCCAGTTCGTGCGCGGCGGTGATAATCTCCACCCACCGCGCGGCAGGCAATTTGTTGGGGCTCAATTCCTGGCGCACGCGGTCATCGAGAATTTCCGCAGCGGTGCCGGGAATGCTGCCGAGCCCTTCGTCTTTCATCATTTGCAGGTAATCACGCAGGGGCATTCCTGTTTTCATCACACCGTAATCGATTTCCATCGGCGAGAACGCATGCACATGCATTTCTGGAATGGCACGCTTGATGGCGCGGAGAAGATCGCGGTAGAAAAATCCGTCGAGGTCGCGCGGCAGCCCGCCTTGGACGCAAACCTCGGTGGCGCCGCGTTCCCACGCCTCGCGCGCGCGGCGGACGACTTCGTCCAAAGAGAGCGAATAAGCGTCGGCAGCTCCGGGGCCGCGCCCGAAGCCGCAAAAACTGCATCCGACGAAACAGACGTTCGTGAAATTAATATTTCGATTTACGACGTAAGTGATGGCGTCGCCGACGGTCTCCCGGCGCAATTGATCGGCGAAAGCAACGAGTGCTTGCTGCGCCGATCCTTCTGCGCTCGCCAGGACCAATCCCTGCTCGAAGGCCAACTCCTCGCCGCAAGCTGCGGCATGGAGAATCTCGCGAATTTCTGCTGGACAGGCTTCCGCTGCCGGTACGCTACTTCCGTTCATCGCTGGCGTGGCCATTTCCTGTGTATCCTACCAGAGGAAGCCGCTCTTCGAGTGACATCGGCGAGCGAATGAAGAGGCGGGTCATCGTAAGGCCCCTAGATTCGCCACTGGCCGCTCCGGCTCTCATCCATTACCATACTCGCAGAGCCATGAAACGCAGAACTCTCGTGGGTATTGTAGTCGCGCTTTTGCTCCTTGGGGTTATGGTCGCCGTGGCTGCTTCGATCCTGCATGGCGGGTTGAGTTCGCGGGCCAAGCCCACGCGAATTGAAACTGTGATTGCTCGCTATGCGCGTCATCTGGCGATCCCCGCGAACGCACGTTTGACACAGAACCCCGTGTTGGCCTCGACGGAGGATCTGCGCGATGCGCGGCTTCATTTCGCGGATCATTGCGCTATCTGCCACGGAAACGACGGCAGCGGTGAGACCATGATTGGCGGTGGCCTCTACCCTAAGCCACCCGATCTGCGTCTGCCGCAAACACAAAACCTTACCGACGGCGAGCTGTATTGGATTATCGAAAACGGCGTGCGGTTCACGGGAATGCCTGCATTTGCAAGCGGCGGGGGGCATGGGGGAACACAGGACAGCTGGAAGCTGGTTCATTTCATTCGCCACCTTCCGCACCTCACGGCCGCGGAACGCATCGAGATGGAGCGCTATAATCTCAAGGGCCCGAACGACCAGGAGGAAGAACAGCAGGAAAATGATTTTTTGAATGGAGCAACGCCACGGCGGAAACCGGAATCACAAGATCATCACAAGGAATGAGCCGGATCACGACGGCGTAGGATTCGCGCGGGAGAGATTCATGAAACTTCGTCTATCTTTGTTGGGATTGGTCTTTGCGGTTGTGGTGGGCACGGCTTTCGCTCACGGAAATAAAGTCCACGTGAAAGGCACGGTCGAAAAAATCGGCGCCGATTCCGTGGCGGTGAAAACCGCAGACGGCAAGACCGTGGAAGTGAAATTCGCCGCTACGACGATCTTTTTGTCGAGGTCCAATAATGAAGACAAACCGGCGAAGGCCAGCGACCTCGCGGCCGGGGATCTCGTTGTCATCCACGCCACGCCCAAGGACAAAATTCTTGAGGCTGACGAAATTAAATTCTCCGTGCCGGCTGCGGTCAAGACCGGGGCCCCCGTTCCAGCGAAGCCCAAATCTTGAATGGGTCGTTGAGTTTTGGGGAGCACTTAGAGTCCTCGTCTAGTCCACCAGGTGGCAAGAATGGGTCTTCAAGACCAGCCACACAGGACGGCCAGCCGCTAGTTCCAATGCGCGCACCGCGCCGGGCGTGACATGCGCAACGAGGGTGACGCCACAATCAACGCGGGCAATGACCATCGCTCCGCGCTGCTCCAGTGAAAGGACGCGCCCTTCCATTACGTTTCGCGCGCTTAAGCCGCGCGGACGTTCGGTCGCCAGTAAAATATCGCCTGCACGAATTGCAACTTGCACGCGGCTGCCGACTGCGGCGTAGCCGAGCGGCACCTCGATCTCGCAGGCGCGTTCGCCCAGCCTCACGCGCATTACACCGTCGGCCTCGCGCAGATCGAGCACGGTGGCGTTCAGCAGATTTTCAAAGCCGGCGGCTTGCGCCAACTTTTTCCGGCGCGGCGCGTCCAGCACTTCCATGGGCGCGCCGGCGCTCACGACGCGTCCGTTGTCCAGTGCGATCACGCGCTCGCCCAAAGCATCTACTTCATCGCGGCTGTGGGTCACGTATAAAATCGGGATTGCCTTTGCCGCATTCCACGCGCGCAGATCGTCCACAATTGCCGCTTTCAGCTCGGTATCCAAACCTGTCAGCGGCTCGTCGAGCAGCAGCACGCGCGGCTCCGTGACGAGGGATCTCGCCAAGGCGATTCTCTGCTTTTCGCCTCCGGAGATTTCGCCGGGCTTTTGCTTTCGCAATTTTTTGACACGAAAGGCGTTGAGAATTTCGCCGACCCGCTCTTGCCTTCCTTCCTCCGGCAGATCTCGCAATCCGTAGGCAACGTTTTCTTCCGCGGTCAGATGCGGAAACAGCGCCAGGGTTTGAAACACGTAAGCGATTCGCCGCTTCTGAGCGGGAATATGGACAGCAGGGACGGAATCGAAGAGAACATCGTTGCAGATAGTGATTCGACCTTGGTCCGGCTGCGTCAGCCCGGCGACACAATCCAGCAAAGTAGATTTGCCGGCGCCAGAAGCCCCAAACAAAATCGTGATGCCGGGAGGAACTTCGATGGAAACATCGAGGAGAAAGGAAGCAGCGCCAGCGCTATGCCGTTCCTTGCGGACTTGAGCGGCGAGCATCGTACGGGTTATTTCGCCGTCCACGGTGTCCACACGCGGCGATTCACAGCGTAGACAAAGGACAACACGGCGAAGGAAATTGCCAGGAGGACCAAGGCCGTGCGGTTCGCAGCGCCGTATTCCAGGGACTGCACGTGGTCGTAAATGTCAATCGAAACCGTTCGCGTAATGCCGGCCAGATTTCCGCCTACCATCAAGACCACGCCGAATTCGCCCAGGGTGTGCGCGAAACTCAGAACCGCAGCGGTCACGACTCCGGGCAAAGACAACGGCAGGATGACTCGCCAGAATGTCCGCAAGGCGCCTGCACCCAACACTGCGGAAGCGTCCAACAATCTTCGATCAACTCCTTCAAACGATGCGATCAGCGGCTGAACCGCGAATGGAAAGCTGTACAACACCGAGGCAAGAACCAGTCCGCCGAACGTGAAGGCAAGTCCGTGGCCGAAGAGCGCGACCCAAAGTCTTCCCAGAGGCCCGTGCGGGCCCATGGCAACCAGCGCGTAAAAGCCGAGCACGGTTGGAGGCAGCACGAGCGGGAGAGCCACCATAGATTCGAGGAGAAATTTTCCGCGCCAGGTTGAATACGCCAGCCAGTAAGCTACGGGCATACCGATTGCCAGCAAGATCGCGGCTACGCAT
>Ga0209801_1000836_pt1 | contig 19856 bp, 20 predicted proteins | sample GraSoiAngelo_127_FD_185884 | JGI IMG/M metagenome (GOLD analysis project Ga0209801, IMG submission 185884) | Grasslands soil microbial communities from the Angelo Coastal Reserve, California, USA - 14_0927_09_40cm (SPAdes) (version 2) | ecosystem: Environmental > Terrestrial > Soil > Grasslands ... | reverse complement strand
CCGACCAGCTCGCCTGGGGGATCAGCCGGGCCGGGTCGCTCCGATCACGGCCGCGAAGTAATCGGGCACGCGCTCTTGCACACGCACGATGTCGGGGACGAAGCGCACGTCGGCGAACCCGGCGGCCTCGATGGCGGCCCGCCACTCGACGGCCGTGAGGAAGCCGCCCATCGGGCGATAGACCGGGTGCAAGCGCGGCGCGCGGAAGGTCTCCATGAGGTTGAAGATGAACTCGGCGTAGATCGTCTGCCCCGAGTGCGGGCGGACGCACTCCGACACGATGAGCTCGCCACCGGGCGCGAGGGCGCGGTGGACCTCGCCAAGCGTGAACGCGAGGTCGTGCGCCACGTGCAAGGCGTTGACGGCGTAGACCACCGCGAGGTCGCCCGGCCGAACCCCCTGTTCCCCGAAAGGGCGATTCATGTCGAGGGCGTCGCACCGGAGCCACGCGGGACGCCGGAAGCGCCCCTCGAGGGCCTGCTGCCCGCGCCGGAGAAACGCCGGCACAAGCTCGGTGAACCGGTACCCTCGGACGTCTCCGATCCGTCCCGCGGCTTCCAGACGCTCGAGCACGGCCACCGCGCCGCTCCCCAGCCCGCCGCCGACCTCTAGAATGACCCCGCCCGCCCGGGGCAGCCACCGCGCCACCCCGATCGCGCCGACGTGGTTGCTGACCGCGTACTGGCCGTTCGCGTTCGAGAAGTAGTCGACCCACAACCGCAATCGTCGGGGCGCGAACAGCACCTCTTCGCCGGCGATCTCACCCCGGAGGAACGCGGGGTAATCCTGCGCCACGGTCTCGGCCAGCGTGTACGAGGGCAGCCACGAGGAATCGTGCCGCTGCTGCTCCTCGCGCACCGGCGCCGCGTCGGGCAGCGCCCGGACGCCGCGCGAGCGAAAGCGTCGCCCGGCGCCGACCTCTTCGACCGTGCGTCGCGCGGTGAGCCGGCGGAGGATCCAGTCGATCGGCACGAGGGCGCGCCGGGGTTCGAGCCCGAGACGTACCACGACCTCCGCCGCGCTCGCGGGCTCACGCGTGGCCGCCTCGAGCCCCGTCTCGCGCGCGACTCGGAGCACCAGGCGATCGACGAACTCCTCGTACAGCTTGTGCGAGCGGACGACCGCGTCGCTGATGAGCGACTGGAGCTCCGCCGGCAGCAGCACCCGCAGCGCCGCCGCGTCGGCGCTCACGTCGGCGAGCCGCGCCTCCAGGGCCGCCTCTGCGACCGGGACCTCGTCCGTCTCGCTCATCTACGCCCCGCGTGACCTCATGCGACGAACGGGTTCCAGATGTCGAAGAAGTTGAACCACTGGGTCGGGTGCTCCCGCACGACCGCCTCGAGGACGGCGACCCAGGCCCGCGCGGCATCCTCCTCACCGTCGCGTGCGACGGTGAGCGGCTTCCCGACCGTCACCGCGTATCGGTGGTCCGGCTCGAGCAGGCAGAACGCCGGCACGAGCGGGACACCGACGGCGCGGGCCAGCACGAAGGGACCCAGGGGGAACGGCGCGGGGTGACCGAAGAACGGGATCGACGCGTCCCCCCGGGTGCCGAGCGCGCGGTCCCCCTGGACGGCGACGATCTCGCCGCGGCGGAGCGCGGCGATCAGCTCTACCGAGATGGTGGGGTGGTTGCGCGTGACGAAGCGGACCCCCAGACCGTCCCGGCGCACCCAGCGCTCGATGTCTCGGACCTCCTCCTCGGCGACCACGACGTGCGTCGGCCTGTGGGCGTGACCCGCCAGGAGCCGACCGGCGAGCTCCCAGTTTCCGACGTGCGCGGTGAGGGAGATCACACCCCCTGTCATCCCGGTGAAATACTCCGCCCCCGGCGCCGTGCTGACGAGGGCCCTGAGCCGGGCTTCTGACTGACGGTTGCTGGATACGAGGTCGCTGAAGCACATGGCGAAATCGGTGAACACGCCGGTCGTCAGCTGGTCGAGGTCCCTTCCCGTGGCGCCCGTCGAGAGGCCCAGGGTCTTCCGGACGGCGGCGCGCTCCCGCGGCATGAGGTGTGGGGCGAGGCGCCCCAGCCCGCGCGCGACGGCGAGCCGCACACGCCGAGGCAGCCAGGCGAGTCCCGCCGCCACGCGATAGAAGGCGGGACGGTTGAACGGGTGCTGGTACCACCGCGGTCGGCCCATCGGCTCGTTCGGGCTTGAGACCACTGAGGGAGGCACGCTGCGAGATTAGCACGCGAGTTTTCCTCGGAGGGGGGCTTCGCCCCCCGTCCGAAACCTCCCCCCAGGATCGGTTGCGCCGGCGAAGCCGGCGCCCGAACGGCGGGAAACTACTGCTCGCGGAAGCGATTGACGATGGGGAGGCGCCAGTCGCGCCCGAAAGCGCGCGGCGTGATCTTCACCCCGATCGGCGCCTGGCGGCGCTTGTACTCGTTCCTGTCCACCATCGCGACGACGCGGCGGACCGTCTCCGGCGCGAATCCCCGCGCGACGAGGTCGTTCACGCCGCGATCCTCCTCGACGTAGCCCTCAAGAATCGCGTCGAGCTCCGCGTAGGGAGGGAGCGTATCCTGGTCGGTCTGGCTCGGACGGAGCTCCGCCGATGGCGCCCGCTCGAAGACGGTCGCAGGGATGAGCGCGCGCCCCGCGGACGCGTTGACGTGGCGCGCAACCTCATAGACGAGCATCTTGGGCACGTCCTTGATCACGGCGAAGCCGCCCGCCATGTCGCCGTAGAGCGTCGTGTAGCCCACGCTGTACTCGCTCTTGTTGCCGGTCGTCAGCACGAGCCACCCGAACTTGTTCGAGAGCGCCATGAGGAGGTTGCCGCGAATGCGGGCCTGGAGGTTCTCCTCGGTGACGTCCTCCTTGAGCCCCTTGAACGCCCGCGCGAGCGCGCGCTTGTAGGCGCGGAGGATCGGCGTGATCGGGATCGAAAGGTACTCGATCCCGAGGTTCTTCGCGACCCGCTGCGCGTCCCGGCGCGTGCCCGCCGAGGAGTACGGCGACGGCATCCCGACGCCGGCCACGTTTTCGCGCCCGAGCGCCTCGACGGCGATCGCCGCGACGAGCGAGGAGTCGATGCCGCCCGAGAGACCGATGACGACGCGCGCGAAGCCGTTTTTCCGCACGTAGTCGCGCGTCCCCAGCACGAGCGCCCGGAAGACTTCCTCCACCCGCTCGAGCGGCGCCACCGTCGGCGGCTCGACGGGGGGGACCTGCGCCGCCGCCGGCAGCGCGGGGAGCACGATCCGCGGCGCCGCCTCGCCCGCCCGCAGCTTCTCCTTGCGGCGGCGCGGGTCGTGGAGCCGCGCGTGGAACACGGCCTCGAGGTCGAGGTCGGCGACGACGAAATCCTCCTCGAACTGGCGCCCGCGCGCCACGCACTGGCCGTGCTCGTTCACGATGAGGCTCGCGCCGTCGAACACGAGCTCGTCCTGACCACCGACCATGTTCACGTAGGCCACGCAGACGAGGTCGTCGGCGGCGCGCGTCGCCACCATCTGCTCACGGAAACGCGCCTTCCCGGCGTGATAGGGCGAGCCGTTGACGTTGACGACCAGCTCGGCCCCGGCCAGCGCCTGCGCGGTGGTCGGTCCCGCCGGGTACCAGATGTCCTCGCAGACGTTGACGGCGAAGACGGTCTCGCCCACGGCGAAGACGGGCGCCTCGGTGCCCGCCTGGAAGTAGCGGTTCTCGTCGAAGACGCCGTAGTTGGGCAGGTACTGCTTGTGGTAGACGCCGGCGCACGCACCGTCGTGAAGGATCGCCGCCGCGTTGAAGATGTCGTCGCGCTTGTCCACGAAGCCCACGACCACGGTGAGGCCGCGCGAGGCGCGCGTGACCACGTCGAGCGCCTTCCGATTGGCCTCGATGAAGGCCGGCTTGAACAGGAGGTCCTCGGGCGGGTAGCCCGGAACGGCCAGCTCGGGGAACGCCACGAGCTGGCAGCCCAGCGCGCGGGCCCGCTCGATCGCCTCGACGATCTTTTGCACGTTGCCCTCGAAATCGCCGACCGTCGGGTTGATCTGTCCGAGCCCCACCCGGAACCGTCTCATGCCGGTATTGTACTCGCCCGCCGCGGTCCGGACCTAGGGGGCGCGCATCCCCTGCGCGCGGGGGCGGTGCTATCATCGAGCCGATGCCGGCAAAAGTTCCGTGGCTGCCCGCGACGCTCCCGCCGGGCGCGCGCCCCGAGCGCTGCCCCAGGTGCGGGCGGCAGGCCCTCATCCCCTGGACGCTTCGCCGCGACGACCGCACGAAGGTCGTCCTGCGCACGTGGGCCTGCACGGAGTGCCAGATCACGGTGGAGCGCCCCGAGCCGGAGTAGTTGACTGCCTCCCCCCGGGATCAGGATTGCGCGGGCAAAGCCCGCGCTCGAACCGCGATCGGGGCGACGCGCTCCTAAAGCTGGTTGACGAAGTCGATGAGCTGCCGAAGGCGCGAGTAGGACGCGCGGTTGAAGGGCAGGATGAGCCGTGGCAGCTCGGGGAACTCGTTGAGCTCCTGCTCCACCGGCCCCGGCGCCTGGTCCACGGGCCCTGCGAGGATGTCGTCGAACTTGGCCTGGAGCTCCACGAGATGTGCGCTCGCGATCGGGCGCAGGAGCCGAATCACGAACTTGTCACCGACGATTCGGGCGGAGTGGTAGACGCGGTAGAAGCGCGTGATCTCCTCGACCGCCTCGTCCACGGTGTCCACGATGCGGTAGAAGGCCATGTCGTCGCCGTCGATCAGCTTCCGCTCCACGAGCGTCCCGATCCAGCGGTCCCAGATGCGCCAGTAGGGCTTTGGCCCGGGCTCGATGAGCGCGACGGGGACGACCGTCGCCTTGCCCGTCTGGGCGAGCGTGAGGAACTCGAAGCACTCGTCCATTGTGCCAAAGCCGCCCGGGAAGAGCGCGATCGCGCTCGCCTCCTTCAGGAGGAAGAGCTTGCGCGTGAAGAAGTACTTGAACGTGATGAGCTTCGGGTCGGAGGCGATCCAGGGGTTCGCCTCCTGCTCGAACGGCAGCCGGATGTTGAGCCCGAAGCTCTGCTCACGCCCGGCTCCCTGCTGCGCGGCGCCCATGATGCCGCCGCCCGCGCCCGTCACCACCATCCAGCCCTCCGCGACCATGCGCCGGCCGAACTCACGCGCGGCGACCGCCGCGGCCTCATCGGGCGCCGTCCGCGCGGAGCCGAAGACGGTGACCTTGCGCACGCCGCTGTACGGCGCGAAGACCTTGTACGCGTAGCGCAGCTCCTTGAGCGCGGTGTTGGTGATCTTGAGGTCGCCCGTGAGCGCCCCGTCTTCGTGGAGCTTGAGCACCGTGGTGAGGAGCTGCTGGTAGTAGAGCCGGCGGTCCGTCGGCACGCCCGCCACATCGAGGAGCTCGAGAATCAGGCGGTTGGCGGCGTCCCTCTGGAGCTGGTAACGGTGCGGTTCGGCCACGTGTTCGAGTATACCGTCACCGCGCCGCGCTGCCGAATGCCAGGAGGACGCCGCCGAGGATCAGCCCGCCCCCCACGAGGGTGAAGACGGTCAGCGGCTCGTCCAGCAGGCCCACCCCGAGCCCGGCCCCCGCCGCGGGCTGGACGCAGAGGAAGATCGCCGCGCGCGGCGCCTCGACCCGCCGGAGCGCCCAGTTCCACACGAGGTAGCCGAGCGCCGTGACGACGACGCCGAGGTAGAGCGTCCCGGCGACGGCCGCCCCGGTCCAGGCCGGGCGCTGCCCGGCGAGCCACTCGCCGAGCGCCAGCGGCAGCATCGCCACGGCGCCCCACAGGATCGACGACGCCGTGACCCGTCCGGCCTCGTGACGGACGAGGACGCGACGGCCGAGGAGCGAGTAGGACGCGTAGGCGAGCGCCGAGAGGATCAGCAGCAGGTCGCCGCGCCAGTGGGGGACGAGCCGCTGCGTCACCCCGGGAACGCCGTCGATCACGACGAGCACCGCGCCGGCGACGGCGAGCGCGGCGCCCACGGCCTCGCGTGCCGTCAGGCGCTCACCCAGCAGGGCGGGCCCGAGGAGCATGAGCGCGACGGGCTCGACGACGATCAGGAGCGCGGCGTTCGTGGCCGTCGAGGCGGCGATCCCCCAGTTGGCCAGGACGAACGCCGCCCCGAAACCGAGGATCCCCATCCAGGCGACCGTCCACCGGTCGCGCCCCGTGGGCGCCGGGCTCCCGGCCTCGCGGCGCACCAGCGGTGAGAGCGCGAGCGAGGCCACGACGAGGCGGGCGAGAGCGAGCGTCGCCGGCGGGACATCGGCGAGAACGACACGCGTCGCGACGTAGGACGTCGCGTAGACGACGTTTGCCGCCAGGAGGACGAGGTAGGCGACGCCCTACCCCGTCGGCTTCCGCGCCCGGACGAACGCGCTCATGAACTTGCCGTCCACCTCGGCCGCGATCGCGTCGGTGTCGAAGCCGGCGCCGGCGAGCAGCTCGCCCGCGTCCTCGACACGGTAGATCCGGGTGGGCTCGACGTCGATCGCCTCGAAGCCGGCTTTCGCGAGCTTCTCCCGGTACTCGTGCTCGCCGAGCGCGCCGGCGACGCAGCCGATCCACAACTCGACGCTCTTCCTGATCGCGGCAGGCACCTCGCCTCGGACGACCACGTCGGAGACGGCCAGCCGGCCCCCCGGCTTCAGCACGCGGAACGCCTCGGCAAAGACGCGGTCCTTGTCCGCCGAGAGATTGATGACGCAGTTGGAGATGATGACGTCCACGGAACCGTCGGGCAATGGGACGTTCTCGATCTCGCCTCGCAGGAACTCGACGTTCCCGACGCCCGACGTCCGCTGGTTGTCTCGGGCCAGCGCGAGCATCTCGTCGGTCATGTCCAGCCCGTACGCCTTGCCCGTCGGCCCCACCCGCTTGGCGGACAGGAGGACGTCGATGCCTCCACCCGAGCCGAGGTCCAGCACCGTTTCCCCTGGCCGGAGATCGGCGAGCGCCGTCGGGTTCCCGCAGCCGAGGGACGCGGCGACCGCCTGCGCGGGGAGGCCCGCCGTCTCGCCTGCCGCGTAGAGGTTCGACGTGATCGGGTCGCACCCGCCCCGGGCCGCCGTGCTCCCGCAGCAGCCGCTGTCGCCGCTCGTGACCCGCTGAGCCGCCTGCCCGTATTTCTCCTTCACGATCTGCTTGAGGGTCTCGTTCGCCATGCCGTGCCTCCTCCTCCGATCGAGGCCGATCATATATTGATACTTCCATAAGTGTCAAACTATTTTGAGGACCGGTCGGGCGGGTTTATCCACGGCCATCCACAACGGCTAACTCGCCGCGAACTCGGCGCTTCTCAGGGCCATCCGTGGATAACTCGGGCCGGGACGGGCTCGTTCCGGGCCTGTCTAGACAATCGCGGATTCCGGCCCGCGGCTCAGGCGGCGAGCAGGTGGATCACGAACCACGTGGCCCCGGCGACGAGCGCCGACGCGGGGATCGTGAAGATCCACGCCCAGACGATGCGCCCGGCCACCCCCCAGCGCACGGCAGAGAAGCGCTGGATGGCGCCGACCCCCATGATCGAGCCCGTGATCGTGTGCGTGGTGCTGACCGGAATGCCGGCGAGGGCGGTGCCGATCAGCGTGACCGCGCCGGCGGTCTCGGCGCAGAAGCCGCCGAAGGGGCGGAGCTTGGTGATGCGCATGCCCATGGTCTTGACGATCCGCCAGCCCCCGGCCATCGTGCCGAGGCCGAGCGCCGCGTGCGCCGCGAGCACGACCCAGAACGGCACATAAAACTCGGGGCCGAGGTGGCCCGTCGTGAAGAGGAGCACCGCGATGATGCCCATCGTCTTCTGGGCGTCGTTGGTGCCGTGGCCGAGGCTGTAGGCGGCGGCCGACAGCAGTTGGCCGCGGCGGAAGATGCGGTCCACGCGACCCGGCGTCTGGCTCTTGAACGTCCAGAGCGTGAGCAGCATCATCGCAAACCCGACGACGAGGCCGATCAGCGGCGCGAGCACCATGAAGACGCCGATCTTGACGAGCCCGGCCAGGACCAGCCCGCCGAACCCGGCTTTCACGATGGCCGCGCCGGCGAAGCCGCCGATGAGCGCGTGCGATGAGCTGGTCGGGAGCCCCCAGTACCAGGTGATGAGGTCCCAGACGATCGCGCCGATGAGCCCCGCGAGGATCACCCACTGGTCGACGACGCTCGTCTCCACGACGCCCTTGCCGACGGTGCGAGCGACGCCGACGCCGAAACCGAAGGCCGCGACGAAGTTGAAGAACGCCGCCCACACGACCGCCTGGAGCGGCGTCAGCACCCGGGTCGAGACGACCGTGGCGATGGAATTGGCGGCGTCGTGAAAGCCGTTGATGAAGTCGAAGACGAGCGCGACGACGATGATGAAGACGACGGCGGTCAGCACGGGCGGGGCGGTGCGGCGGTCACGCCATCTTGAGGATGATTCCCTCGATCACGTTCGCCACGTCCTCGCAGCGGTCGGTGACGGCCTCCAGCGTCTCATAGATCTCCTTCCACTTGATCACCTCGATCGGGTCCGGCTGCTCGTCGAACATCGCCGCGAGGCTCTCGCGCAACAGGCTGTCGGCGCGGTTCTCGAGCCGGTTCACCTCTACGGCGTGCTCGTGGAAGCCCGGGTCCATCGTGCGAAGGCACCGGATGCAGCGGTCCATCGCCGCGACCTGGGCCGTGATCACCTCGACCATCGCCCGGCACGCCGAGGTGGGCTCCTTGATACGGTAGACGACCAGCCGCTCGGCGGCGGCCTCGAGGTAGTCGAGGACGTCGTCGAGGCGAGTCGCGAGGTCGTGGATGTCTTCGCGGTCGATCGGCGTGATGAAGGTCGTGTTCAGTCGCCGGACGATCTCGTGGGTGATCTGGTCGCCCGCGTGCTCGACCTCCTTGATCGCGTACGCCTTGGCCCGCGCGTCGGAAAAGGTGTGGACCAGCTCGTGGAGGAGACCGGTCGCCCGGATGATGTTCTGAGACTGCTGCTCGAAGTAGTCGAAGAACCGGACTTCCTTCGGGATCAGATTGAACATGGAGCCAGCCCGCAGTGTATCACGCCTTGCGCAGCGCGAGCGCGGGAAGCCCGAGGAGCTCGCGACGCGCGACGGCCCAGAGCGCCTCGACGAGCGCCGTGAGCGCGGGCGCGCTTCGGGCGAGGCAGCGGACGACCGCGCCGCGACGCGGGAGCGCTCCCACGCCTCCGACGGCGCCGGCGGTCTCTCGCAGCAGCCGCCCGGCCGCGGCGGCGAAGGCGTCGAGCCCCGAGTCGGCCACCACGACGAACGAGCCGAAGTAAGGGTGATCCTCGGTGAAGCCGAGCCCCTGCACCGCCCGCGCCGCCGTCAGCACGAACCGGTCGTGGAGGATCAAGCCGCGGCGGTCACGCACGGTGACGGCGCTCTCGAGGAGCGCGAACCGCCACGCCTCGCCGCGCGCGATGCGCCCCGCGGCGAAGGCGTCCGTGAGGATCAGCGTGGCGCCGTCCTCCGCCTCGCAGTCGATGGCCTGACGGAAGGCCGAGCCCGCGAACGGGATCGTGTGGTCGGGGACCCACTCCAGAATGGCGCCGGCGCCGAGGCGAATGTGCACCCGCTGCTCGGCCGCGGCGCCCGCCGTTCGGTAGACCTTGGTGGCCGAGGGCGTCGTGAGACAGCCGTGGGCCGCCGGCCCGATGGTGACGTCGATTGTGAGCCGATCGCCACCGACGAGCCCACCCGTCGGGTTCAGGACGGAGACGACCGCGGCGGGGTCGTCGAGCGCCATCGGGCTCAGCACCTGAAGCGGCAGCCTATACCGGCACGCTCCGAGGACGGTCGCGCCGTCCCGCCGCTCCAGGGCAAGCGCGAGCGTGCCGTCCCGCCCGACCCGTCCGGGCTCGGGGTCAGCGGGATGCGGGCGCCAGCAGGAGGTCGTGGCGGATCCACGAGAGGACCGCATCGGCTCCTTCACCCGTCTTGAGGTTCGTGAAGACGAAGGGGCGCCCGCCACGCATCCGGCGGGCGTCGCGCTCCATGACGGCCAGGTCGGCGCCAACGTGGGGTGCCAGGTCGATCTTGTTGATGACGAGCAGGTCCGAGCGCGTGATGCCCGGCCCGCCCTTGCGTGGGATCTTCTCGCCCTCGGCGACGTCGATGACGTAGATCGTCGCGTCCACGAGCTCGGGACTGAAGGTCGCGGCTAAATTATCGCCCCCGCTTTCTATCAAGAGCAAATCGAGGTTCGGAAATTCCTTCATGAGGAGGTGCGTGGCTTCAAGATTCACTGATGCATCTTCCCTTATCGCCGTGTGGGGGCAGCCGCCCGTCTCGACCCCGACGACCCGCGCTGCCGGCAGGGCGCCGCGCCGGACGAGGAACTCCGCGTCCTCCTTGGTGTAGATGTCATTGGTGATCACGGCCATGTCGAACTCGTCGCGGAGCCGGAGGCACAGCGCCTCGGTCAGCGCGGTCTTGCCCGAGCCGACGGGGCCACCGATTCCGATCTTGAGCGGCCGCGGGAGGCAAGCCCGTGCGCTCACGACCTGAACAATCTCCTGTCGAGCGTCGCGTGACGAAGCCCCGCGAGCTCGAGACCGGGGTTGAAGCTCCACAGGTCGTCCACCTTCCGCGCAGCCGCCTCGGAGCCGAGCCGCGCGAGGCGCGGCCGCAGTCGGGCGAGGAGGCGCTGGCCCTGCACCTGGCCGAGCGCGATCAGGCGCAGCCCCGCGCCGACCAGCAACGCCGCCGTGGAGTAGAGATACGCGACCGCGGCCCGCTCGGCGTCGGCGCCCGCGCGGCCCAGTGCCACGCCAAAGGCGAGAGCATGGTGGCCGGGCGCCAGGCCGTCCTCCACCGCGTGGAGGAGCTCGGCGAGGAACCGATCGTCGTCGAGGGCGGAAGTTGCGCGGAGCGTCTGACGCCCCATCTGGCGGCTCGCGGCGCGGAACTCTGGGACGCACTTCATCGCGTCGAGCCGCGCGTCGAGCGCCACGGCTTCCCCGACGTCGTCGCGGGCGGCGATCCGGGTCGCGTGCGCCACCGCCACGGCGTCGCACGGCCCCGCGCTCCCCTCGAGGTGGGCGACGACGAACGCCTCGAGGCCCGCCGCGTCGTCGACGCGCCCCTCCTGGACGTACGTCTCGAGGCCGAACGAATGGGCGAAGCCGCCGGCGGGGAAGAGGCCGTCGGCGAGCTGGAGGAGCGCCAGGAACGCGGGATCAGTGGTCATGACCGTGACCCGGGCCGACGGGGACGAACACTGCCGCGCGACGCTCGAAGTCGACGCCGAGCCGGGTCAGGAGCTGGTCCATCGCCGGGTCGTCGGGCACCAGAAGCTGCTCACCGTCGAGCGCGAGCGTGAAGTGGCGATTGCCGACCTCGAAGGCGACTCGGACCGCCTCCTCGCGCGAGCGCGGCGTGACGGCGAGCACGGGCTCCGCCGCCGCCTCGACCGCCACATACCAGCCCGGGCCGACGTAGAGGACGTCGCCGGGGACCAGGACGCTGCCCGTCGGGAGCGCCAGCGCGAGCGCCCGGCCGGCGCGAGTCGTGACGCGGCGGCGCCCCCAGCGCCGCTCCTCGGCGGTCAGCACGAGCACGTCCCTCTCGAGCCCGGCGAGCTCCACGTCGTGCACGTGAACACGGGGCTCGGTGACAACAGGCACGGCAGAGCCGCCAGCGCGATCGAGCCCTTGGCTCGATCGAGGCGCGGGTGGGGGGGTATGGGGGGCCATCTCGGGGCCCCCCATCAAAAGAGAAAGTACCGCTGCGCCATCGGCAGGACGGCTACCGGCTCGCACGTGAGCAACTCGCCGTCAGCTCGCACCTCGTAGGTCTCCGGGTCCACCTCGATCCGCGGCAGCGCGTCGTTGTGAATCATATCGCGCTTACCGATCGCGCGGCACCTGCCGACCGCGACCACACGGCGAGCGAGGCCCAGACGGCGCGGCACGTCCTGCGCGAGCGCCGCCTTCGAGACGAACGTGACGGCTGCGGCGGCCCGGGCGCGGCCGAAGGCACCGAACATCGGGCGGTAGAGCACTGGCTGGGGCGTCGGGATCGAGGCGTTGGGGTCTCCCATCGCCGCCCACGCGATGACGCCGCCCTTGACCACCAGCTCGGGCTTGACGCCGAAGAACGCCGGGCGCCAGAGCACGAGGTCCGCGAGCTTGCCCGGCTCGATCGAGCCGACCTCGGCGGCCAGACCGTGGGCGATCGCGGGGTTGATCGTGTACTTCGCGACGTAGCGCTTGACGCGCAGGTTGTCGTCGCCCGGCGCCTCGCCCGGCAGCGGCCCGCGCTGTCGCTTCATCTTGTCCGCCGTCTGCCACGTGCGGATGATCACCTCACCGATCCGCCCCATCGCCTGCGAGTCGGAAGACATCATGCTGATCGCGCCCAGGTCGTGCAGGACGTCCTCGGCGGCGATCGTCTCGGCCCGGATTCGCGACTCGGCGAAGGCGAGATCCTCGGGGATCTTGGCGTTGAGATGGTGGCAGACCATGAGCATGTCGAGGTGCTCGTCCATCGTGTTCACGGTGAAGGGCATCGTCGGGTTCGTGGACGAGGGCAGGCAGTTCGGCTCGCCGCAGACGCGGATGATGTCGGGGGCGTGGCCGCCGCCCGCGCCCTCGGTGTGGTAGGTGTGGATCGTCCGGCCTCGGAAGGCGCGGATCGAGTCCTCGACGAACCCCGCCTCGTTGAGCGTGTCGGTGTGGATCGCGACCTGCACGTCGTGCTCGTCCGCGACCGAGAGCGCACAGTCGATCGCGGCCGGCGTCGTCCCCCAGTCCTCGTGGAGCTTGAGCCCGATCGCGCCCGCGGCAATTTGCTCGCGGAGGGGGTCGGGCGCGGAGGCGTTGCCCTTCCCGAGAAAGCCCAGATTGACCGGAAACGCCTCGGCAGCCTCGAGCATACGGTGGACATTCCACGACCCGGGCGTGCACGTCGTCGCGTTGGTGCCTGTGGCGGGGCCCGAGCCGCCGCCGACCATCGTCGTGAGGCCGGCGCTCAGCGCCTCGTAGACGAGCTGCGGACAGATGAAGTGGATGTGCGTGTCGAGCCCGCCCGCGGTGATGATCTTTCCCTCGCCCGCGATCACCTCGGTCCCGGCCCCGACGACCATCCCCGGCGACACGCCGGCCATGAGGTCGGGGTTGCCGGCCTTGCCCACGGCGACGATGCGCCCGTCACGGATGCCGATGTCGGCCTTCACGATCCCCCAGTGGTCCACGATGACGGCGTTGGTGACGACGACGTCGAGGACGCCGTCGGCCCGGGTCGCCCGCGCCGACTGACCCATCCCGTCGCGGATCACCTTGCCACCGCCGAACTTCGCCTCCTCACCAGCCACGGTCAGGTCGCGCTCGATGCGGATCAGGAGCTCGGTGTCGGCGAGACGCACGCGGTCGCCGGTCGTCGGACCGTAGAGATCGGCGTACTGACGCCGCGTCAGGCGCAGGCTCATGGACGCCGCGCTTCCCACGCGGCGAGCCGCGCGAGCGCCTGCTCCTTGTCGGCTCCGTCGGTGAGCGCGTTGAGCCCGAAGACGCGGCGGGCGCCGGCCAGCTCGACGAGCGTCACGCGCTTCTCGTCACCGGGCTCGAAGCGGACCGCGGTGCCGGCGGGCACGTTGAGGCGCATGCCGAACGCCTGGGCGCGGTCGAACGTGAGCGCCCGGTTCACCTCGAAGAAGTGGAAGTGGGAGCCGACTTGTACGGGCCGGTCTCCCGTGTTCGCCACGGTCAGCTCGACCGTCCTGCGCCCCGCGTTCGCCACGATGTCGCCGTCGCCAAGTACGTACTCACCCGGAATCATGTGAGGTCCCCTCCAGGAGCTTATAGTAGAAGGCGCTCGGGTCCACGCGCCCGTCGGCGCTCCGCGCGTATTTCGGTATTACGCCGGCGAGCGTCCAGCCCACGCCCGCGTAGAGCCGCTCCGCGTGATCACCGCGGCGCGTGTCGAGCACGAGCGTCGTCCGCCCGCGGCGCCGCGCCTCCGCCTCGACCGCGCGCATGAGCGCGCGCCCGATCCCCTGGCGCCTGGCCTGCGTGTGCACCATGACCTTCGCGACCTCGGCACGATGACGCGCGTTCGGGCGCACCGCCAGCTCGAGCTGCGCCGAGCCCACCACCGCGCCCGCGGCGTCGCGCGCGACCAGCAGCACGCGCGTGTCCTCGCGGAGCGCCGCGACTACGGTGCGCCAGTAGGCGTCGGCCTCGCCCGGCGCCAGCGGCGGCAGGAAGCCGATCGACGCGCCACTCTCCACCGCGTCCGCCAGGAGCGCGGACAGCACCGGAAGGTCGGGTACGGCTGCCTCGGCGCTCAGCGATTCGATCCCCACGCGCACGGCCTCAGCGGATCGGGCTGTGGATCGTGACGAGCTTGGTGCCGTCGGGGAACGTGCCCTCGACCTGCACGTCGTCGATCATCTCGGGCACGCCCTCCATGACGTCGCCGCGACTCAGCACCGAGCGGCCGGCCTCCATGAGCTGGGAGACCGTCCGTCCGTCGCGGATACCCTCGAGGATCTCCGCCGTAATCAGCGCGAGCGCCTCGGGGTGGTTCAGCTTGAGGCCGCGTCCCCGGCGGCGGCGGGCGACCTCGGCGGCGGTGAAGATCAACAGCTTTTCCTGCTCGCGGGGGGTGAGGTGCATCGTCGAGCCTCCTTTGTACTGGGTGCGGGCACCCGGGCTTCGCCACGCCCGCACCCCGCCGCAACTTCGCTCAGCGGTTCGTCACCTTCGCGGTCAGAGCCCTGATCACCCCGACGGTCAGACGCTGAGCAGCGCGCTCACGGCGTCGACGTCGAACGTCTGCCGCTCGCCCTCCAGGGCCACGGAGCCCTTGTCCATGACGTAGAACCGGTCGCAGATGGAGCGTGCGAACTCGAGGTACTGCTCGACCAGCAGGATCGACCGGTGGCCCTCCCGCTTGATCCGCCGCAGCACGTCGGCGATCTCGTCGACGATGGACGGCTGGATGCCCTCGGTCGGCTCGTCGAGGAGCAGGAGCGCCGGGTCGGCGATCAGCGCTCGGGCGATGGCGAGCTGCTGCTGCTGGCCGCCGGAGAGGTCCCCGCCTCGCTTGCCGAGCATCCCGCCGAGCCCGGGGAAGAGCGAGAGGACGTAGTCCAGCTGCGCCGGCGCCGGCGACTTCTGCCGGGCGCCGAGCACGAGGTTCTCACGGACGGTCAGGGCCGGGAAGATCTCACGCCCCTGGGGGACGTAGCCGAGGCCGAGCCGCGCGCGCTCGTAGGGCGGCCGGCGTGTGATGTCCACGCCGCGGAACGTGAGCGTGCCCGTGCGCGGCGCCAGGAGCCCCACGATCGTCTTGAGCAGCGTCGTCTTCCCCACGCCGTTGCGCCCCATGACGCACACCACCTGGCCGTCGCCGACCGTCAGGTCCACGCGCGACAAGATGCGGCTCTCGCCGTAGTAGACGTCGACCCCGTGGACGGCGAGCATCAGGCGGCCCCTCGGACCTTGCCGCGTCCGAGATACGCCTCGATCACGCGTTCGTCGGCCTGCACACGGTCCAGCGAGCCCTCCGAGAGCACGGTGCCCTCGTGCAGCACCGTCACGCGGTGGCCCCGCCGCGCGACCTGCCGGACGAACTCCATGTCGTGCTCGATGAGCATGACGCACGAGCTCGAGCGCGCCACGATGCCCTCGATGAGCGCGATCGTCCGCTCCTTCTCCGGTCGGGTCATCCCGGCCGCGGGCTCGTCGAGCAGGAGGAGCGTCGGATCGTCGACGAGGAGCATCGCGATCTCGAGCCACTGCTTCTCGCCGTGGGAGAGCGTGCCGGCGAGGTCGCCCGCGCGCCCGGCGAGCCCCATCTGCGCGAGCGTGGCGACGATCGCCTCGTGACGCGTGAACGCGCGCCACGCGGCGAGCGTCGAGACGAAGCGCTTGCGTCCGGCGGAGAGGAGCATGTTCTCGAACACCGTGTGCCCCGGGAAGACCGACGGCGTCTGGAACTTCCGGATCACGCCGACGTTGGCGATCGCGTGCGGGGACATCGCCGCGAGATTGACGGTGTCCCGGAACAGGACGCGCCCCGCCGACGGCGCCACGTGACCGGTGAGCACGTCGAAGAGCGTCGTCTTGCCCGCGCCGTTCGGCCCGATGAGCAGGCGGACGCGCTCCGTGCGCTCGACGATCAGGTTGAGGTTCCGGAGCGCGAGGAACCCCTCGAACGACACCGTGAGGTTCTCGACGTAGAGCAGCGTGTCCACGGTTCAGGCCGTGTGGCGGTTGACGCCCGATGCGGCGACCGCTGCGGGGGCGACGGCGCGCCCACGCCGCGCCACGAGCGCCTTGGCGCGGACGGCGAGCCCGATCAGACCGGCTGGGAAGAGCAGGATGACCGCCATGAAGAGCCCGCCCAGGATGATCGGCCAGAGCCGTGGGTAGGTCCCGGTGAGCACGCTCCGGAGCCAGTTCACGGAGATCGCGCCGACGAGCGCGCCCCAGAGCGTGCCACGGCCGCCGAAGGCGACCCAGATCACGATCTCGAGAGAGGGCAGCACCCCGACCTGGCTCGGCGTGATGATCCCCACCTGCGGGGCGTAGAGCAGTCCCGCCAGGCCGGCGAGCGCCGCCGAGACCGCGAACACGAAGATCTTGAAGCCCGCCGTGTCGTAGCCGAGGAACTCCAGCCGCCGCTCGTTGTCGCGGATCGCCTCGAGGACGAGCCCGGTCTTCGAGCGGACGATCGCCTGCGCGAGGAGGAGCGCGCCGACGAGGACGGCGGCGGTGACGACGTAGAGGGCCCGGAGCGTCCCCGGGCTCGACAGCGAGAAGCCCAGCACGGACTTGAAGTCGGTGAGGCCGTTGGTCCCACCGAGCTTCATCTCGTTGCGGTTCAGCATGAGCCACACCGCGAACGCGATCGCCTGCGTGAGGATGGCGAAGTAGGTGCCCCGCAGCCGCCGCCGGAAGGTCAGCACGCCGATGACCGTCGCCAGGAGCGCCGGGAGCAGGAGCGACGACCCGATCGCGAACACGGCGGACGTGTAGGGCTTCCAGAAGAGGGGGAGCGCATAGACCTGGTTCCAGATCATAAAGTCGGGCACCGGCTCGCCGTACACGCCCTTGCCGGAGGACTCGAGCATCATGTGCATGCCGATCGAGTACGCTCCGATCCCGAAGAAGATCGCCTGGCCGAGCGAGAGGATGCCCGTGTAGCCCCAGATGAGATCCATGCCGAGCGCCAGGATCGCGAGGGCCAGGTACTTGCCGAAGAGGTTCAGGTAATAGTCCGAGACGAATCCCAGCCCGTTCGCCGTGGGCAGCCCAACGGCGAACACGGCGCCGAAGAGCCCCACCCGGACGAGCTCCCGGTCCCACGGCCGTACGGGCGCCGTCACGCGGTCTCCGTCGCGGCGCGCCCCCGCTGCGCGAAGAGCCCGGTGGGGCGCCACTGGAGGAACCAGATCACGATCACGAGCACGGCCACCTTGGCGTAGACCGCCGCCGCGGTGCCGCCGATCGCCGGCTCGATGAGCTTGTTCGAGAGCCCGATGCAGACCGCCGCCACGACCGTGCCGACCAGCTTGCCGACGCCCCCCAGCACGACGACCATGAACGAATCGACGATGTAGGTCTTCCCGACCTCGGGGTCGACCGTGCCGATCAGCGCGAGCGCGCACCCCGCCACGCCGGCGAGCGCGGTGCCGAGCGCAAAGGTCACCGCGTCCACGCGCCGGGTCGACACGCCGAGGCACGCGGCCATCGCGCGGTTCTGCATCACGGCCCGCACGTTCAATCCCGCGTACGAGCGGTAGAGGAGGAGCCAGAGCGCGCCGAGCGCCACGAGCGCGAGCCCCACGATGAAGATCCGGCTCCACGGGAAGATCAATCCCGTGAGCACCTCCACGCCGCCCCGGAACCACGTCGGCGAGTTCACGCTCGTCTGGTCGCCGAAGTAGAGCCGCGCGCCCTGCTGGAGGATCATGCCGACGCCCCACGTGACGATCAGGGTCTCGAGCGGCCGGCCGTAGAGAAACCGGATGACGCCCCACTCGAGGGCGAACCCGACGAGCCCGGCGACCAGGAACGCGAGCGGCAGCGCGACGAAGAAATAGGAGTCCGCGTAGGCCGGGAACCGCGCCGCGAAGATCTCCTGTACGACGTACGCCGTGTACGAGCCGAGCATGAGCATCTCGCCGTGGGCCATGTTGATGATGCCCATCAGGCCGAACGTCACGGCGAGCCCGAGGCTCATGATCAGCAGCACGGCCGCCAGGCTGATGCCGTTGAACAGGTATCCTACGATGTTGCGCTGGGCCACGAACCGGTCGATGTCCTGGAGCGCCGTCCGCGCCGCCGCGCGCACCGCCGGGTCGGTCTCCTCGGCGAGCAGCGCCTGGAGCTGCGGCACCGCCGCCTCCGAGGCGCGGCGCCCGAGCTGCTTGACGGCGCCGAGCCGGTCGGCGGGGTCGGGCGCCCGGAGGCGGAGCTTGGCGAGCGCGTCCTCGAGGGCAGCCCGGACGTCGCGATTCGTCTCGCCCTCGATCGCCCGCGCGAGCACCGGGATCGCCGAGGGATCGCCCGAGGTTCCGAGCTTGAAGGCCGCCGACTGCCGCTTCGCCGGATCTTTGCCCAAGACCTCGAAGCGCTCGAGGATACGTTGCACGACGCCGAAGTGCGACTCGTCGAGGGCGACGGCCTCCTGGCCCGACCCGAGCTGCGCCGGCTGCCCCTGCGCGTCCAGGAGGGGGCGCCCGGCGACGTCGGTGAGACCGGCGTCGTCACCGAGGATGACCAGCCGCCCCTTCCACACGTAGAGCGCCCCGTCCTTGAGCGCCCGCAGGAGACGCTCGACCGCCGGGTCGCTCGACGCCGCGAGCTCGCCGAGCGCGCCCTTCTGGGTCGCCGGTGCGGCGAGCCGACGCGCCACGGATTCCAGATCCAGCGCGCCGGGCCCGGCGGCCGCGACGCCGCCGAGCCCGGTCAGCACCCACGCCGCCGCGAGGACGACGGCGAGCGCGCGCACTACGACTTGTCCGACAGCCACATCCGCTTGCCGCCGACCACGTCGAAGGAGCCCTTGCCGCCGTTGCTCCAGTCGCAGTCGCGACCGGGGTACGTCACCTCGCTCCACGGCGCGGGTCGCACCCACGACTTGGTCTTCCAGACCACGTCGAACTGACCGTCCTCCCGGATCTTGCCGATGTAGACCGGCTTCCACGTGTGATGGTTCTTCTCATCCACCTTGTACTTGCCCACCGGGCTCGGGATCTCGAGACCCTCGAGCGCCTTGAGCACTTTCTCGACGTCGGTGGACTCCGCCTTCTGGACCGCCTTCGCCCAGAGATGGACGTGGATGTACGCGTGCATCATCGGGTCGTCGGTGACGCACTGCTTGTCCGGAATGCTGTGACCCTTGCACCACTCCTTGTACGCCTTCACCCACTTGAGGTTGTCGGGCGTCTTGAGCGACATGAAGTAGTTCCAGGACGCGAGGTGCCCGACGAGCGGCTTGACGTCGAGCGTCTGCAGCTCGACCTCGGCGAAGCTGTACGACATGGTGGGCGTCTTGTCGGCGGTCACGCCCTGGTTGGCGAGCTCCTTGAAGAACGGCACGTTGCTGTCACCGTTGATCGTGTTGATGACGGCCGCGTCGCCCGCCGCGCTGAAGCTCTTGATCTTGCCGACGATCGTCTGGTAGTCCTGGTGGTGGAACGGTGTGTACTCCTCCGCGATCGCCGACTCGGGGACCTTCTTCACCTTCGTGAGGTAGAGCCGGAGGATCTTGTTCGTCGTCCGCGGATACACGTAGTCGGAGCCGAGCAGGTAGAATTTCTTCTTGCCGCCGCCCTCCGCGCTCATCAGATAGTCGATCCCCGGCGTCGCCTGCTGGTTGATCGTCGCCCCCGTGTAGATCACGTTCTTCGAGCACTCCTCGCCCTCGTACTGCACCGGATAGAAGAGCAGGCCGTTGTTCTTCTCAAA
>Ga0209801_1000831_pt1 | contig 19923 bp, 15 predicted proteins | sample GraSoiAngelo_127_FD_185884 | JGI IMG/M metagenome (GOLD analysis project Ga0209801, IMG submission 185884) | Grasslands soil microbial communities from the Angelo Coastal Reserve, California, USA - 14_0927_09_40cm (SPAdes) (version 2) | ecosystem: Environmental > Terrestrial > Soil > Grasslands ... | reverse complement strand
GCGCTGGGGCGCATCCTCAACGTGCTGGGCGAGCCGGTGGACGAGGGCGACCCCATTCCGCCCGACGCCGAGCGGTGGCCGATCCACCGCGAGACGCCGAAGTTCGTCGATCTCGAGCCGAAGACCGAAGTGTTCGAGACCGGCATCAAGGTGATCGATTTGATCGCGCCCTTCGTGAAGGGCGGGAAGATCGGGCTGTTCGGCGGCGCGGGCGTCGGGAAGACCGTGATCATCATGGAGCTGATCCACAACGTCGCCATGGGCCACGGGGGGCGGTCCGTGTTCTGCGGCGTGGGGGAGCGTACCCGCGAAGGGAACGACCTGTATCTGGAGATGAAGGAAAGCGGCGTCCTCAAGTCCTGCTCCCTGATCTACGGACAGATGAACGAGCCGCCGGGCGCGCGCCTGCGCGTGGGGCTCTCGGGCCTGACGGTGGCCGAGTATTTCCGCGATGTCGAGGGCCAGGACGTGCTCGTGTTCATCGACAACATCTTCCGGTTCACGCAGGCGGGGTCGGAAGTCTCGGCGCTGCTCGGCCGGATGCCCTCCGCCGTGGGCTACCAGCCGACGCTCGGCACCGAGATGGGCGAGCTGCAGGAGCGGATCACGTCGACCAAGAAAGGGTCGATCACCTCGGTGCAGGCGATCTTCGTTCCCGCCGACGACCTCACCGATCCCGCGCCGGCGACCGCCTTCACGCACCTGGACGCCACCGTCGTGCTCTCGCGCCAGATCTTTGAGCTCGGCATCTATCCGGCCATGGACCCGCTGGCGTCGTCGTCCCGCATCCTCGACGCGCAATACCTGGGCGAGCGGCACTACAAGGTCGCCGTCGAGGTGCAGCGGATTCTCCAGCGCTACAAGGACCTCCAGGACATCATCGCGATTCTCGGGATGGACGAGCTATCGGAGGAAGACAAGCAGCTCGTCGCGCGGGCGCGGCGGGTGCAGCGGTTCCTCTCCCAGCCGTTCTTCGTGGCGACACAATTCACCGGGCTGGAAGGGAAGTACGTCAAGCTGGAAGACACCGTCAGCTCGTTCGAGCGGGTGGTGGCGGGCGAATTCGATCATCTGCCCGAGCAGGCGTTTTACATGGTGGGTGGGATGGACGAGGCACTGGAGCAGGCGAAGCGTCTGGCCACGAGCTGAGTGATGCACGTCACGGTCGTTTCACCCGAGCGAGCGGTATTCGATGGGGCCGCCGACGCGGTGGTCGCGCCGGCGTACGACGGCCAGGTCGGGGTTCTGCCGCGGCACGCGCCGTTCCTCACGCTGCTCGGGACGGGGGTCTTGCAGGTGCGGCAGGGCAGCACGTCGAGCCGCTTCCAGGTGTCGGGGGGATTCCTCCAGGTGGTGGGGGGGGGAGACGCGGTCCGGATTGTGGCCGATCGAGTCGAAGTCTCTTGACTGTTGACGGGGCCGCTTGTAGCGATGTGCGGCTCCCGAGCGGTCTCAGGCGCCCGTCACCTTTCCATTGGAGGTCCGTTATGCGGAAGCTGCTCGGCAGTGCGCTGCTTCTTGCCGTCGTCGCTTTCGTCCCGACGGAAGCCGCGGCGCAGCGACGCGCGGCCCCGCGCCCCACGCCCAGTGCGGCCCAGAAGCCGTCGTTCGGGCTCGAGCTCAATTGGAGTAGCGATGTCGACTTCGGGATCGGCGGCCGCGGCGTCTTCCCGTTGCAATCCCTGTTTCCCAGGACGCCAATCGATGGCATGGTCTCGTTCGACTACTTCTTCCCGAGCGCGCCCGCCGGCGTCAGCGCGCATTACTGGGAGATCAACGGCGACGTCGCGTACCGGTTCCGCGTCCCCGCCCGCAGCTCGTTTCGTCCGTACGCCGGTGGGGGCTTGAACATCGCGCACGCGTCCGCCGGCCCGTCCGGCGGTACCAGCGTTGGCGAAACCAAGGCCGGGCTGAACCTACTCGGTGGTACGACGTTCAAGCTCAAGGGATCTACGCTCACGCCGTTCGCCGAGGCCCGCGGCGAAGTGGGCGGTGGCAAGACGTTCGTTCTCACGGGCGGCGTCCGCTTCTGAGGCAGCATACGCCGCGCGGTGTGTGAGCCGGGCCACCCCGATTCCCGCGCGGCCCGCCGGAACGATGGGCACCTCGGTGGGTACCTGTGTGCGGTATTGGGCACACACAGGAGAACGGGATGCCACGATACACATTGCTGGTGCTGGTGCTCATAGCCGCGAGCGGCGCCCGTGTGGTGGGCGCGCAGGCGACGGGCATGCCCTCGTTCAACGCACCCTATCGCGCATTCCAACGGTCGGAGTTGGGTGCGGTCTTCAGCTTCCCGGACGGGGGCGGGACGGGGTTCGAGGGAGTGTATCGCTACGCGAGCGGTACCCTCGATATCGGCTTGCGGGGCGGCATCTTCGACCCCGGCGGCGCCGGAAAAGCGGTCCTGCTCGCCGGGGTGGAGGCACGGGAGCGTGTGATCACCCACACCATCGACTTTCCACTCGACGGTGCCATCGTGTTCGGCGCGGGAGCCGGGCTCGTCAGCGGTGGCTCGACGCTGTTCGTCCCGGTGGGGTTGTCTCTGGGCCGCCGCGTCGAGCCACAGGGGTCCACGATCAGCATCGTTCCGTACGTCCAGCCCACGCTGTCGTTCGTCGCGGGGAACGGCCGCACCTCAGCGGTGGAGTTTGGCCTCGGCTTGGGTGCCGACTTCCGTCTCTCTCGGGTGCTGGACGCCCGCGTCTCGGGCGGCCTCGGCGACTACCCGCTCACCGGAGTGTCGATCGGCGCCGTGTGGGTGCACTAAAGGAGGTTAGGGAGGTTTTGAAGGTTGGTGGAGGTTGGGGGAGGTTGCTCCGATTTCGACAACCTTCACCGACTTCCACCAACCTCCACCAACCTGCATTTAATCGGAGGGGTTATGAAGTCTTCGGCGGTGGTCATTGGATTCTTGGCGCTACTGACGACGCCCGCTGCGGCGCAATGGCTCGGCGAGCCGGTGTGGAACAGCCCCAAGGGCGGCACCGGGCTCACGATCAGCGGCGATTACGCGCACCCGAATGCCGACTACGGCAAGGGCAACACGTGGGGCGGCCGGGCCACCCTCGGTCTCGGTACCCTCACGCTCACGGCGGGCGTGTCGACGTGGAAGCCCGATTTGGCGACCAAGAGCATCACCAGCTTCGGTGGCGGTGCGGACTTCAGATTGATCGGCGGCTCGCTGCTCCCTGTCGCGGTCAACCTACAGGTCGGTGCGGCGCACTCGGATTCGACCGCCTACGGCTCGGCGGCGACGCGCGTCATAGGCGCGGTCGGCATCAGCGTCCCGCTGCCGACCCCCGGATTCAGCATTGAGCCGTACTTCTCGCCGGGGATTCGGTACACGAACGTAAGCGGCGGGGGAAACACGACGAAGTTCGGCTACGTCTTCGGCGCCAACTTGAGCTTCGGTGTGCTGGGCGCGCACCTCGCCTACGACAATGAAAAGGTGAGTGGCGGCAACCGCGGCGTCTTCGGCGTCGGCCTCCACGCCGGCATTCACCTCCCACTCGGGATGTGAGTGCTGGTTCACAACCAGAACTGAAGCCGCTACCTTTGGGGCGCGCTTTTTCCTGGCGCGCCCCATCCGTTTCCAGGAGCTCTGTGATCCGTTCGTTCGTCACGCGGGCGTCGGTCCTCGCGCTGGCCCTCGCCCTGTGCGGCTGTGCGCTCACGCTGGACGCGACCCACCTCGGCGTGCCGGTCTCGCTCGCGGGCTCCGCCCAGTCACCGGATTCCGGTGCCGCGTTCCGGGTCACGAAGCGCGCGACCTACCTGCTCGCGGGACTGGTTAGTCTGTCGCAGCCGAATCTCGAGGACGTCCTGGCGGGACAGCTGGGCGCCGGGGCACGAATCGCGAACCTGCGAGTGAAAGTGCGGAGCCGCTGGACGGATTTGCTCGTGACCGGCTTGACGCTCGGGCTCGTCGTCCCGCGCGCGGTGACGTTCGAGGGGATTGTCGTAGGGAAGTAGGAGCGTGGAGGCTTGTGGAGGTTGGTGGAGGTTGGTGGAGGTAGGGCGGGGACCTCCACCCACCTTCAGGCACCTCCACGATCCTCCACCAACCTCCTCACCAGCTCCGTCGTCCGCTCCGCTGCTCCACGCCCCTCCCGCACCAGCTGCTTCCCCGCCGCCCCCGCCTTCGTACGCGCCGCCGCGTCGTGGTACCAGACGAGCCATTGGGAATGCAACGGGCGCTGCCCGTCGGCCTCGAGGGCGACCGCCCCGCCGCGTTCGAGGAGGAGCGCCGCGTCGCGGCTCATGTGCCAGTGCGGGCCGATGGTGACCGGGACTCCGAACACGGCGGGCTCGAGCACCGAATGCAGCCCCGCGCGGTGATAGCCCCCGCCCACGAACGCAACCGCCGCGAGCGCGTAGAGGTCGGCCAGAATGCCCACCCGATCGACGACGATCACCGGAGCTGCCGGCTGGTGCTCGATCTGCGACAGGCGCACCGGGCGCGGCAGGCCGACGGCGCTCGCGCGCTGCACGATGCCGGCCAGGTGATCGGGGTTGGGCTCGTGCGGGGCGAGGATGAGCCGCGCGGCGGGCACCTGGGCCAGGAGATCGGCGAACGCGGGAAGCACGACCGCTTCATCGGAGGGCCAGGTCGAGCCCGCCACGATCGTGAACGTACCGGCCGGGACGATCGCCAGCTGGGCAAAGGGATCGCGCGTGCGATCGAACCGCTCGGCGCGCTCCGCCACGCTGTCGTACCGCGTGTCGCCGGTCACTTCGATCACCGCGGGACGCGCCCCCAAATGCTGCAGGCGACGGCCGTCCTCCGCGCTGATCGTGCCGATGCGGTCGAGCGCCCGATATGCGGGCTCGGCCCAGCCGCGGGCCGGCCACCGCAGTCGCGAGCTGTGAGGCGCGACGGTGGCCGAGATGAGGCCCAGCTTCACGCCGTTCCGCGCCGCCGCAAGCGTCAACTCGGGCCACACGTCGAGCTTTGAGAACACGAGCGCGGTGGGCTGAAGCGCCTTGAGCGCCGCCGTCACCTCTCCCGCGCGATCGAGCGGCAGATAGTCCGCCACGTCCACCGGCAAGGTGCGCGCCAATCGCTCGGCCGAGGGGGAAAAGAACGTGAAGGCGAGCTGCCAGTGCGGGGCTTCGGCGCGCAGCGCTTCGAGCACCGGCTTCGCCTGGAGGGCCTCTCCCACCGATGAGGCGTGCACCCACACGAGCGGCCGCGCCGGGTCGCGCTGGGTCCCGGCCCAGGACGCGAGGCGCTCCGTCACGCCGCGGCGCGCTTCGAACCCCCTCGCCAGCTTCTTGTCGAATCGCGCCGCCAGAGGAAGAGCGCGGTGCGCCAGCCCGACGCCGAGCCTGTATATGAAGGAAGGGCGCCTTGTCACGGCGCCCGGCCTCGCGTCTTGCTCTGGTAGATCGAGTCGAGCACTGCCCGGAAGGCGGTGATCGGGGCCGCGCCTTCCAGGAGGCCGCCCTCGATATAAAAGGTAGGCGTGCTTTGCGCGCCCGAGCGCCGCGCTCGCTCCCCGTCCTCCCGCACTAGCGCGGCTGTGGTGGGGGAAGCGAGGCAGCGCGTGAGCGCGGCGCGGTTCACGCCTGCGGAATCGGCCAGCGTGAGGAGGTAGGGCCGTGGGGCGGCGAGCCCGGCCCAGTGGTCCTGGTTCTGGAACAGCAGGTCGTGCATCCGCCAAAACCGCCCCTGGCTGGCCGCGCACATGGCGACCTCCGCGGCGATCGTGGCGTTCTTGTGGACGCTCTCGAGCGGCAGGTTCACATAGACCAACCGCGCCTTACCCGTCAGGATGTACTCGCGCTCGAGCAGGGGCATCGTCTCCAGGGTGAACGCCCTGCAGTAGGGACACTGGAAATCCGACATCTCATAGATCGTAATGGGGGCGCCCGGCTGACCCTTAGACTGTGCGGCCACCGGGTCGGGCGTCTGAGCGGTGCCGATCGGCACGGTCACGACCCAGGCGATGGCGAGGAAAAGCGGTCGGATCATGAAGAGTTCTGGGGCCAAACCATAGCCGGTCCCGAATGGTGGCGCCACAGCGTGGTGTTTCATATTGCAACACTCTGACGACACTGCGGTTGCATCATCGGTCTGGCGTTCTTCGGGAATCCGTGATATAACAGTCGCTATCGAGCGGTGATACGAGCCGCTCCGATGCCGAAGGCCGTGCCTCACGCGTTCTGCGCCCCCCCGCCGTTGTGCGAGCGCGTGACTTTGATGAACTGACAACCGACGCTCAGGACCGCATTCGCGACGTGCGCGCGACGCGGTCAGTTGATTGCCGTTCGCAGGAGTCGTCCCGGACCGCCACACCGGCGGCTCCGGTCATGCGTGTCACGCTTTTCCGTCGGAGGCGACATGCAATTCACACGCGGTCGGTTAGTTCCCATCATCCTCAGCGCGTTTCTCGCGCTGCCGGCCCTGCTTGCCTCGCAGGAGCCGGTGACCATCACGGGCAAAGTGACCAGCGACGCCGGCCAGCCCTTAGGGCAGGTGGAAGTCGCGATTGCGAGCATGGGGCTCGGCGGCCTCACCAGGGACGACGGGAGTTACAGCATCGTCGTGCCGGGAGCCCGCGTCTCGGGTCAGACCGTCACTCTCGCAGCGCGGCGCCTGGGCTACAAGTCGCAGACGGCCCAGGTCACGCTCACGCCGGGCGGCGTGACGCACGACTTCGTACTCGCGGCTAACCCGCTACAGCTTGGCGAAGTGGTTGTGACCGGTGCGGGCACCGCGAGTGCCACCGAGAAACTCGGCAACGTGCGCAACAACGTGGCGTCCGACCTGATCCAGCGTTCCGGCGAGACAAACCTCGTGGAGGCACTCGCCGCAAAGGCGCCTAACGTCACAGTGCTACAGCAGTCGGGCGACCCGGGGGCCGGTTCGTTCATTAACATCCGCGGCATCAGCACTATCCTCGGGTCGAACCAGCCGCTCTTCGTAGTGGACGGCGTCCCGATGGACAACTCGAGTTTCAACACAGACAATTTCGATGCATCGTACTCTGGCAACGGCGCCTTCGGGCAGACGGAAGGTACCGTGACCACCAACCGGCTTGCCGATTTGAACCCGTCCGACATCGAGTCAGTTGAGATCTTGAAGGGACCTGCGGCAAGCGCTATCTACGGCTCGCGGGCGGGAGCGGGAGTGGTATTGATCACGACCAAAGCCGGCCGTCCCGGACCCACGCACTTCACCCTCCGCTCGTCGACGTCATTCGACGACGTAAACCACACCTACCCGCTGCAGACGCTGTACTCGCAGGGGGACCTCAATGTCGCCGCGGATACTACTGTCGCGACGGGGTGCGGTCGAAACGCGAACGCAGGGAATTGCAAGACATCTTGGGGCCCCCAAATCACCGCCGGTACTCCGGTCTACGACCACGCAAATGAGATCTATCGCGTGGGGTACACCTATAGCAACGGTATCACGATCTCGGGCGGGGACGACCGGACGACATTCTACCTGTCGGGTGACAACACGTATCAGCGGGGAATCTTCGTGGGTCCGAACAACGATTATTCCCGGACGACGATACGGTTCAAGGGAACACACCGGCTGATCGATCCACTGAGGATCGGTGCCGACTTTGCGTTCGTCGACTCGCGTGCCAAGCTCACGCAGACCGGCAACAACGTCTTTGGCGTGCAACTCGGCGATCTCCGTACACCGCCGAACTTCAACAACTTACCGTATTCTGTGAATATCGGTGGTGTACCTCAGGAGCGTTCGTACCGCTTCCAGAGCCCCGGTCCGACCACCGCCCTGCTCACGCGAGGATATGATAACCCCTTCTGGGTGCTCAACCAGCAGTTGAACACCGCCAACGTCGGGCGCGTTTATGGGAACGTGAACGCCGACTACGTGCCGCTGGCATGGCTCAAGTTCAACTACACGTTGGGCGCGGACTATGCGAGCGACGAGCGGCTCGAAGGGTGCCCCATCGGATCGACGGACGTCTGCACGAAGGGCCGCGTCATCTCGGCAAAAATCGTCAACTACCAGATCGACCACAACCTCACGGGGACGGCGAAGTACACGCTCAGCCAAGATTTCGGTGGCACGATTACGGTCGGGCAGAACCTTAACACACGGAACGTGCGGTTCCTTGGAGCGACGGGTCGCACGCTCGTGTCGCCGACCCCGTTCAAGTTGTCCAACACGGTGACGCAGGACCTGCCTGCTGACTCTGAGTCGGTGATTCACGACGTCTCATGGTTCGGCCAGGGGACGCTCGACATGTGGGATCAACTGCACTTGACCGCCGCGATTCGCAACGACGGCTCTTCCACCTTCGGGCGGGATAACTTGCGGAGCTGGTTCCCGAAGGGGAGCGTTGCGTGGGAGTTCACTAAGGCGATAGGCGAGCGCTCTTGGTTGTCGTATGGCAAGGCTCGGATGGCTTATGGCGAGGCGGGCGTGGAACCAAACCCCTACCTCACATCTCAGACGTTCCTGAGCGCCTGCAATGGCGGCATCGCCCAGGGAACGTGCAATACTCCGACGCAGAACAACATCGGCGGGCTGACGGCCAGTATTACTCGACCGGCATCGGTCCTCAAGCCCGAGCGCTCCAAGGAGTTCGAGACCGGCCTCGACCTGGGGTTCGTCAAGGATCGGGCCGATGCAAGCCTCACGTGGTACACCAAGACGTCGTCGGACGTGATTCTGCTCGAGCCGCTCGCGGCCTCTACCGGCTATCTGAACCAGGGTGCGAACGCGGCTAGCATCCGCAACCGGGGCTGGGAAGCGGCACTGAACGTGCGTGTGATCCAGCGAGCCGACTACGGGTTGGACCTCGGGCTGCAGTGGGCTCGCAATCGGAGCCTCGTGCAGTCGCTCGGTCCCTTCGGGCATGTGTCGATCGGGGACTTCATAACCCAGATCGATTCGGTCGGGTTGCCGGTCGGCGTCTACCTGGGAGGTGGGTTCTATCGGTGTGGGTTGACGGACGGGTCTACCCCGGTGGCGATCAATGCCGCGGGGACCACGGGTCCGCTCAGCCAGGTATGCGCGGGCGCCCCCAAAGGCGCTCTGTATATCGACCCCAAAGGGTTCCCGGTAGGGCCTGACTCTCGCATCATGATGGACCCGAATTACGACTGGACCGGGAGTGTCCGGACCTCGATCCGGTATAAGCGGCTCCAGATCGCCGGCCTGCTCGACGTGCGCCACGGCGGGCAGATTTGGAACGGCACGAAGGGATCCCTCTACAACTGGGGCACGCACTTGGACACCCAGAACCGGGCCGTGTGCGATGCCACCGGCTGCACCGGGAACCTTCAGACCTTCGGGTCGAGCAGCTGGTACGCCGGACCGGTGGTGGGGCCTGGGGCGGGAACGGCGGTCCCGATCGGCGAGAATTGGTACGCGGGCTATGCGGCATGCCCGTACACGGGCATCGATGAGGCTTGCATTGAGGATGCCGGATTCGTGAAGCTGCGCGAGGTCTCGATCAGCTACACGATTGACGCACCATGGGTGCAGCGGACGCTGGGGTTCGCGAGCATCGACTTGCGCGTGTCTGGTCGGAACTTGAAGACCTGGTCCAACTACACCGGCTACGACCCCGAGACGAATCTCGGGGGAGCGATTTCGTCCAACCTGGGAGCAAGCGGTGTCGACTACTTCAGCAACCCGCAAACGCGCTCGTTCTCGTTCGCGGTCACTCTCAACCACTAACCCCGAGGAGATCGACATATGCGTCACAACACAAATGTCGCGCTCGTCTCACTGGGGCTGCTCCTCGGGATGGGAGGCTGCACCAGCTTTCTGACTGGCGACAAACTGAGCTCGACGCCAAACGTGCCCTCCTCGGCGTCGATTCAACAACTGTTCATGGGGGTGCAGGCCACGCAGTTCGCCCTGCAGGAGGGCCAGCTAGCGATGCAGATGTGCATGTGGGTACAGGCGTGCGGGGCGACCGGCAATCGTTTCGTCGAGCTCTCGGGCCGCTACAATTTCACCGTGGCCTCGAACGTCGGTGCCAACTCCGGAGATTGGTCGCTGCTCTACGACGCTGGGGGGTTGGTCGACATCCACGCCGTGGAAGCGGACGCTCAAGCCGGGGGCGACTCGACATGGCTCGGGATCGCGAGAATCTGGGAGGCCCTTACCGTTGGTACGCTCGCTGACCAGTGGGGGGATGTTCCCTACTCCCAAATCGGAACCAGCGCCACTCCAGCACCCGATAACCAGTTCGCCATCTACGGCGCCATCCAGACGCTGCTGGACCAAGCGATCGCGGAGCTTCAAAGCAATACGGGCGGTGGACCTGGTACCGCTGACCTCATATTTCGCGGCAACCGCGCCAACTGGATTGCCGCGGCATACACCCTGAAGGCACGCTATTTCATGCATACGGCGGAGTCGCTCGGGACACCGGCGTATCAGAACGCTATCACAGCCGCGACGAACGGGATCAGCGACAACACCGGGAACGGCGACTTCCGCGCGTTCCACGGGACGGCCCCGGCGGAACGAAACATGTGGGCTCAGTTCCAGTCGACATCGTTCGGCAACGACATCGAGGCGGGTAAGCCTCTCACGGATATCATGAATGCGCGCACCGATCCGCGCCTGCCGGCGTACTTTTGCCTGAACACGAACAACGGCTACGGCGGGCAGGATTTCAATGCGCCGCAGCCCGCGGCGACGATATCCAATTTCGGATGCCCCTCAGCACCTGTTCGTTTCAGTGCGACTTTCCGTGTGCCGTACGTCACGTATGGGGAGAACGAGCTTATTCTGGCTGAGGCGTATAAGTGCCGTGCTAGCACGCTTCCGTGCACCGGCACGACGGCCACCGCGACGGCGGACGATCCGACGGCCCTTATTCACCTGAACAACCAGCGGACGTACGTCAACACGCTGTATCCGGCCAGCGCACCCCAAGTTGCGTTGCCTCAGCTCGCAGGAATCACCGGCGCCCAGCTGCTCGACTCGATCATGACCGACAAGTTCGTGCTGATGTTCCAGAACATCGAAACCATCATGGACTATCGGCGCACCTGCCTCCCGGCCATCGCGCCGGTCGTCGCCGGCAACACGTTGGGCTTTAAGAATGTGCCCGGGCAGCTATTTTTCCCGTTGATCGAGATAGACGCGAACTCGAACGTGCCGAATCAGAGCACGGAACTTGCTACGCACAATTTCCGGACTCGGGGTGATGTGCACGCCTGCACGAATGACAATGCACCATAGGGGCTCGGCGTAGCCGTACCGGGTACAACACCTGTGATCAGCAAACGGGGGAGCGTCGCCGCAGATTGGATTCGCTCCCCCGTTATCTTTTGCTGAGACTTGGAGCGTGGTTCGATGCACTCGACGCGTGGCGTCACATTCGTAGCGATGGCGTTGGTGCAGACCGGGTGTTACAACTATATGCCGTTGCGACGTTCTGGCCTCGTTCCCTCGAGCTACGTGGCAGTCACACTCACCGAGTCCGGTTCGGATGCCCTGGCTCGGTACCTCGGGCCGAACGTGCTCGTTGTCCGGGGGCGCTACGTGGGCCCGTCCGAAGGAGGCCTTGTACTGTCGGTCGAGTCGGTGGAGTCGCGGCGCGGGAACATTCTGCGGTGGGCCGGGGAGACCGTTGTGGTACGAGGTGAGTTCGCACGGTCCGTGGAGCAGCGAGAAGCATCTTGGAGCAAGACGGCTCTGTTGGCCGGAATGTCCACGGTCGGGCTCGTGGTGGCGTATTGGGCATTTGGCCCGGGATCTGGCGGCCAGGGCGGCGTTGGGTCGAGTTCTGGTCCTATTCGACGCTGACGAGAACTTGCGAGGAGCCGTGGGGTACTCGGGAAATCCTTGGGGACATTTTCATGTGCGTGCTGCTGTGTTGACTGCTGCATGTCTCACTGCAGGCTGCTACTCCTATTCCCCTCTCGCGACGCCTGATCCCGAGCCGGGAACCTCTATCGAGGCGACACTGACCGACCAGGGGTCCCGCGACTTGGCACCGGCGCTCGGTCCGGACGTCTTACTTGTGCGCGGTCGCTATCAGGGCACAGACGAGGGAGGACTCAGGCTGGCCGTAGCCGCTGTGGAGACGAAGCGTGGAATCGTCAATTCCTGGGCGAATGAGCCGGTGACCATTCCTACGACTGCGATCGCTTCGGTCTCGATCCGCCGCCTCTCGACCGGGCGCAGCCTCCTCCTTGCTGGTGTCGGGGTGGCAGGCGTCGCAGCCGTGACTCTTGGGTTTTCTGTGACGGGCAGCGGGTCGCCTCCGGGCGTACATCCGCCGCCACCCCCACCCAGGTAGCTTGGCTCCTAGAACACGCAGACGTTCGAGAAGTCCGTCTCGAGTGTCCAACCGACGTACTGACGCGGCTGGACCATAAAGGATCTAGGGCTGGACGAGGGTCAGGGCAGCGCCCCGACCGCAACCCGGGGGTTCGTCGTCGCCATGAATCGTCGGGCGAGTGGTCGAGGGCAATGACGAACGCGGCTGTCGTGCAAGCGGCGCGATGCCCGGAGGCGTCGGGAGTCCCCCGACACCGTGCTGACGCGAACGGTTGCGGGGTCGAGGGGTATCGAACAGAAGATCGAGGACGAGGGATGAATGGCTATGCGTACTTTGTGTCTGATCGGAGTGTTGTGTCTCACCGCAGGGTGCTACAACTACAACCCACTCACTACGCCGAGTCCCGAGGTCGGGACGTACGTTGCGGTTACGCTCACCGACCCGGGGTCGGAGAAGCTCGCCCGCTCGGTCGGGCCGAATGCCTTCATCCTGCGCGGCCGGTATCTCGGGGATAGCGAGCAGGGGATGTTCCTCTCGGTCTCGTCCGTCGAGACGAAGCAGGGTATCGCGCAGCCGTGGGAAGGGGAGACGGTCGCGGTGCCGGCCGACGCGGTCGCCTCGATGGACGTGCGGAAGCTTTCCAAGGGTCGGACCATCCTACTCGCGGGATTGGGCGCCGGAGGACTGGTCGTGACGACCGTCGCCTTGTCGCTCATCGGCAGTGGCACGGCGCCGAATCCCGGCGGAGGCCGGCCCCCGAAGCAATAAGTTCTTCTCCTAGAACACCCCGACGCTCGAGCGGCGCAGATCCGTCTCGAGCGTCCATTCTATATACTGCCCGCGTTGCACGACCAGGATGTCCGTGACGGCGTAGGCGTCGTTGCCGATCGCGTCTCCGTACAGGCGGATCTCCCGCCCCTGGCCGAGCAGACGGATCGGCAGGAAGAACACGGTGGAGGACGACCCGCTCACGGTTCCGATGCGCGTGCGCTGCCCGTCGTGCAGGACGTACACGACCACGTCCAGATAGTTGTGGTTGGTGACGCTGAGAGCGATTTCGCTCTCGGGTACGTCGGCGGTGGCGGACTGGTCGCCCGACTTGTTTCCCCGATTGAACACGAAGCAGGCCGGGGCGGCGAGGAGGATCAAAACGAGCGCCGTCTCAAGCCGCGGCGCGCGAGCGCGGGGCGTGGGGCACATGCGGGCGAACGTAGCGCTCCTGGAAGATGCACGGAAGGACGTGCCGGGCAGGGCCGCGCGGCCCGTTTTCGGGCTATGACGATTCCCTAACACCACCAACGCCGCGTAAGCGGACGCGTGGTTTCGCTTTGGAACGTGCGTTTCCTTGCGACCCCGCGCACCCGGCCCCACTTTAGCGAGACCGTTCCACTCCACCCTGAGGCCAGGAGCGTCGCTCATGCGCCACATTCGGTCCGGTCGTCGTCGATCCTCCCCGCCCGCCCTCCCTTCCGGAGCGCCATGCAGATGTAGTCGCCGGTAGGCCGTCAGCACTGGCCTGCCGGACACCTGCTACATCGACTGACCGCGCCGTCCCCGCGGGCACCACGCCGTGCGCTCGGGTCGGCGGGATCCCGTTCAGAGACCCTTGAATGAGGATATGCGCAATGAACGTACATGGCATTCGCCAATTGCCTGGCGTCGCGGCCGCCGTTCTGCTGGCCGCGGGGCTTGTCGCCGGGCCGGTGCAGGCCCAGCAAGGCACCATCGCTGGGCGAATCACGGACAATTCCAACCAACAGGCCGTCGCGGGTGCCGAGGTGCTCGTCGTGGGCACGAGCCTGCAGACGCGCAGTGCCCGAGATGGCCAGTACACTTTCAGCAAAGTGCCCACCGGCCAGTACAGTGTGCAGGTGCGGCTGATCGGCTACGCCACGGCGACGAGCAGCGTGAGCGTAACGCCGGGCGGGTCGGCGACGCTGGATTTCGCGCTGACGCCCGCGGCCGTGCCGCTCGACGCGGTGGTGGTTTCGGCGACGGGCCAGGAGCAGCTCAAACGCGAGCTAGGGAACAGCGTCGCTACGGTTGACGCCGCGAAGATCACGCAGGAGGCCGCCCCGGTGGATGCCGCCGACCTGCTGAACTCGCGCGTGCCCGGCGTCGAAGTGCTCCAGAGCGGCGGGACCACGGGGAGCGGCTCGCGCATTCGGATCCGTGGCGCAACGAGTTTGTCGCTCCGTAACGAGCCGATCATCGTCGTCGACGGGGTGCGCATCGACAACTCGCCGCAGGCCGGCAACCTGCAGAACTTCACGGGTGGACAGGCGCCGTCGCGCCTGAACGATCTCAACCCGGAGGACATCCAGTCGGTGGAGATCGTGAAAGGGCCGTCGGCCGCCGTGCTCTATGGAACGGACGCGGCCAACGGCGTCATCCAGATCACCACCAAGCAGGGGCGGCCGGGCCCCACCAAGTGGACGGCGTTCGTGGCGGGCGGCACGCTGAACGATGAAACGACTTGGCCGTCGAACTACTTCTCGTCCGCTGCGAGCGGTGCCTCGTGCCGGCTGAGCTCGCAGGCTCGCGGCCTCTGCACGATCGCCACGGTGGACAGCTTCAACCCCCTGACGCAGAACTCGCCGTTCCGCGAAGGCGTCCGTCAACAATATGGGGTGAGTGCCTCCGGAGGCAACGAGATCACGACCTTCTATGTGGCGGGTGACTTTCAGCGGGAGAAGGGGATTTACCAGTCGAACGATCTGAAGAAAACGGACCTCCGCGCAAACCTGCGCAACCAGGTGAGCCGGCTGATGGATCTGTCGGCCAACGTGGGATACGTATCGAGTAACCTGCAGTTGCCGCAGAACGACAACAACAACCAGGGAATCTTGTCGAGCGGCCTGCTGGGGAACTCTGACTCGACCAATGGCGGCTATGGCTTCCTGACGCCGCAGCAGGCGAATCTGATCAGCAGCGTGGAGCGGGTCGAGCGGTTCACGGGCGGCCTGAACATTAACTTCCGTCCGTGGAGCTTCCTCGCGATGCGGGGGACGGGTGGCTACGACGTGACGAACCAGGGTGACGATGGGGAGGTCCCACCCAACGAGATTCCCCTCAGTACCGCCCAGCTCCAGGGCAACGCGACCCAGAACCGCGCGCAGCTGCTGTCCTACACGGCGAACTATTCCGCCACGGCATCCTTCCGCGTGTCCTCGGCGATCACGTCGAATACCACGGTGGGTGTGCAGTTCTACAAGAACGTGTTCCAGCAGGTGCAGGCGTCCGGACGGTCCGTCATTCCTGGGACCCAGGGCGTCTCGGGCGTCGTGTTCCCGGCGGTGCACGACACCACGGCGCCGGCGGTCACGCTCGGTGGCTACGGCGAGGAGGCCCTGAGCATCAACGATCGGCTCTATCTCACCGCCGCCCTGCGGCGCGACGGCCACTCGGCGTTCGGGACGAACTTCGGCGCGATCAACTACCCGAAGGTATCGGGCTCGTGGGTCATCTCCGAAGAGCCCTTCTTCCCGCGCCTGGGCTGGCTCTCGAGCCTACGGCTGCGGGCGGCATGGGGCAGGTCGGGGCGTGCTCCGGAACCGCTCGACGCGCTGCAGTTCAGCCTCCCCGTGGCCGTGGCGGCTGACGGGACCGACATTCCCGGCGTCGCGGTCGGGAGCGTCGGCAACGCCAATCTGCGGCCGGAGAAAACGCGTGAAGTGGAAACGGGATTCGACGCGGACGTCATCCAGCATCGCGTCCACTTTGAGGCCACGTATTACGACAAGGTCTCGACCGATGCGCTGGTGGACGTGCCGATTGCCGGCTCGGTGGGCGAGGGAGCGGGACCGGGCGAAGCGGTCATCACCCGGCTCTTCAACCTCGGCGAGCTGAGCAATAAAGGCTTCGAGTTGCTCCTCACCGCCCAGGTCGTGGATCGCCCCGACGTCTCATGGAGCGTCACGGCGAGCGCGTGGGGAAACAAGAACCGGGTGATCAGCACGGGGCCGGGCAACACGCCGATCATCTTCGGGCTCGGCGGGTCCTCCCAGCGCCTGGAAGCCGGCTACCCGGCGGGTGGGTATTGGGGCAGGCCCTACACGTTCTCCGACGCCAACGGCGATGGGCTCATCAATCCCGTTCCTGCTGCCGGTGAGCTCACCTTCCAAAGCGACACCGACACGTTCCAGGGGTCTTCGGTCCCGACGCACGGCGGAACCATTTCCACGGAGGTCAACTTCCTCCGCCACTTCCGGGTCTACGGATTGCTCGACGGGCGGTTCGGGAACAAGCTGGACAACGCCACGGAGAGCTTCCGCTGCCTGTTCGGCATCTGCGCCGGCATCCGGCTGCCCGGGACCTCGCTCGCCGACCAGGCGGCGGCGCAGGCTGCGTTGCAGGGTGACGAGGCCGGATTCTATCAGGACGCTGGGTTCGTGAAGCTGCGCGAGGTTTCTGTGACGTATTTCGCTCCCCCGGAGTGGGCAGCCCGCATCGGCGCCAGCAGCCTGAGCTTCACCGTGTCCGGTCGCAACCTGGTGACCTGGACGAACTACAAGGGCGCCGACCCCGAGCTGAACACCATCGGCCAGTTCAACTACAGTGTGGCCGACTTTTTGACCCAGCCGCCGGTGCGCTACTTCATCGGCCGCGTCAACGTGACCTTCTGAGCGGGGATAAGACCATGACGCACATGACGAAGCTGCTTGCGCTCGTGGGGGTCGCGCTGTTGCTGCCGGAGGCCGGCTGCAACGACCCCTTGAAGGTGAAGACCCCGGACATCGTTCCGCCGAGTGCCCTGTCCGACTCGGCGTCATTGGCGACGCTCCGCGCCGCGGCGATCGGCGACTTCTCGATCGCCTACACCGGAGACCACCCCGATGGCTCGGGCGGCACCGCGGAGGGCGTGATCATGTATGGCGGCCTCCTGGCCGACGAGTTCGTCAATTCCGAGACATTCCCCACGCGGATCGAGGTGGACGCCCGTACGATACAGCTGACCAATGCGGACGACGATCTGTGGTACCGCCTGCTGCATCGGGCGCGGCAGTCGGCGGAAGCAGCCGCCGACGGCTACCGGCGTCTCGCGCCCGCCGATCCCGGCTATGCCGAGACGCTCAACCTGGCGGGATACACCTATGTGTTCTTCGCCGAGACGTTCTGCTCAGGCGTGCCGGTAAGCCACCTGGATCCGGTGACCAGCACCATCACGTATGGCGTGCCGCTCACGACGGCGCAGCTGCTCGACACGGCCATCGCGCGCTTCGACTCGGCGATCAGTGTCGCGACAGCCGTCGGGGGTCAAACCGAGATGATCGACTTGGCGACCGTGGGCAAGGCGCGCGCCTTCCTGTTTCGCGCAGGACTGCCTGGAGGGCTAGCCGGTGACTTCGCGACGGCCGCCAGCCTCGCCGTCGTGGTGCCCACCGACTTCGCGTACGTACAGGAGCACACGACGACCACCGACCGTGAGAACAACGGTGTCTTCAATGCCGGTGCGACGGATGGTCGCTACTCGCTGACGGATTCGACGCCCGGGAAAACGGCTCCGAGCAGGGAAGGGATGAACGGGTTCCCGTGGCTCGCTGTAGCCGATCCGCGCACTACAATGATCCTCGATCCGGGCGGTGTGGGGTTCGACGGGGGTACTCCGCTGTGGGACAATCTCCGGTACGGAAGCCGCACGGCGCCGATTACTGTGGCGACGGGAGTCGAGGCCCGGCTCATCCAGGCCGAAGCCGCGCTGCAGTCGGGCGACACCATCCTGCCGGGCGGGCAGTTCTTCACGCAGTTGAACCAGCCTCGGCAGCAGCCGTCTCAGCGGTCCTACTTCAACCCCAACCCGTTCGACCGGACCAACACGAGCACCGCGGCCATTGGCGTGCTCCCCGACTTGAGCGCCACCGATGCCACGAACGCCGGCGGGGCCGTGAATCTGCTGTTCAACGAGCGGGCGCGCTGGCTCTGGCTTACCGGCCATCGCCTCGGGGACCTGCGTCGGTTGGTGCGGCAGTACAACACGAGCGGCAACCGAACTCAGGACAAAGTCTTCCCGACCGGGCCGTACTTTAAGGTGAACTTCACGGACTACGGCAGCGACGTGAATTTCCCCGTGCCGGTCACGGAGCAGAACAACCCGAACTTCACCGCTTGTTTGGACCGGAATCCGTAGGAGACGTTTTCGCAGTTCGAAAGGGGGGAGGGGGCGACATCGCTCCCTCCCTTCGTGTTACAGTTGCTCGCCGTCCTTGGTCTTGATCACGACGACGCCGTTCACCGCGTCGGTGCCGTAATACGTGGTGCCCTCGATGCCGTCATAGATGAGGATCGTGAAGATCGACTGTGCTTCGATCGTCTCGAGTGCGTGGAAGTCCGGGACACGCACCCCGTCGAGCACGATGACCGGCGCCTCACTGAGCAGAAAGGTCGATCGGCCGCGCCGGCCCATGCTGGCCGGACGACCATTGCGGTCCTCGTTCAACTGCAGCATGGGTGCTTCCTGTCTCAGGACCTGCCACGCGGTATGGGCGCCCGACTTCTCGATCTGCTCGGCGGTGATGAGAAACGTGCCGGGCGCCTCCGGGCCGGCGGCGTTCTGGTGAACGGCTGGGCCGCAACCGAGGAAGGCGACGAGCAGTGAAGCGGGGAGTGCCTTCATGAAGGCCTCGCAATTCGAGGGACGACGGGCGCGACTCACCTATCATCGTGCGTGGGCGGACGAGCGTCAAGCAACCCCGCGCGTTCTTGGCCTGACCATTCCCTGACAGTTCACCGGCCTTCGATCCCTCTTGCGGCCGTTCCAAGTCGGGAGCACGTTAACCGCCGACTGACCGCAGGGCCGTCAAGCGCCCCTCTGCTGTCCCGCTCGAGCCGTCGGGCGCGCCGCCGCGTATGCAGTCGCGCAAGAGGCAGGAGACGACCCTCACCTGGTCGACGGGTTGCCGTTCGCCGTCCAACCTGATCCAGGAGGTGGGACTATGTGCCCTCCACTGTCGGCGTCTTTCCGGCGTTCCCCGAGCCCCAAGTCTCCTATCGATAACTCTGCGCTGCGTCTGCTGCGTGCAGCCGGCGTGCTGGCGAGCCTAGTCGGTGGCTTCGCCGGCGCGGTCGCCGCGCAGCAAGGCACGGTGAGCGGGACCGTTGTCGATCAGGCGAACCAGCGTCCCGTTGTAGGCGCCCAGGTATACCTCGCCGGAAGCACGCGGCGGGTGTTTACGGATCAGAAGGGCGGGTTCGTGCTCGACAAAATTCCGGTCGGCGAGGTAGACGTGCGGGTTCGGATGATCGGATACGCCACCGCGGCCAAGAAAGTCACGGTCTCCGCCGATCAGACCACGGCCGCCGACGTCGCCCTCACCGCCAGCGCCATCGCGCTCGACGAAGTCGTCGTGACGGCGACCGGGGCCCAGTCGAGTCGCGAGCAAGGCAACGCCGTGGCGAAACTCGATGCTATCAAAATTGTCTCGGAGGCGCCGGTGACCAACGCCGCCGATCTCCTGAACTCACGCTCGCCGGGAGTGCTCGTGCAGCCGGGGGGCGGCACCTCGGGAACCGGCGCGCGGATCCGCATCCGTGGCGCGAACAGCGTCTCGCTCTCGAACGAGCCGGTGATCGTAGTGGACGGGATTCGCGTAGAAAACGGGGCGGTGTCGAATTCCGTCGGCGTGGGAGGACAGTCTCCCTCTCGGATCAACGACATCAACCCGGACGACATCGAATCCGTGGAAGT
>Ga0209801_1000824_pt1 | contig 20029 bp, 19 predicted proteins | sample GraSoiAngelo_127_FD_185884 | JGI IMG/M metagenome (GOLD analysis project Ga0209801, IMG submission 185884) | Grasslands soil microbial communities from the Angelo Coastal Reserve, California, USA - 14_0927_09_40cm (SPAdes) (version 2) | ecosystem: Environmental > Terrestrial > Soil > Grasslands ... | reverse complement strand
TCGGCCGGAGGATTCTCGCATGCCCGCGTGGATCGAGCGCATGCTCCGGCAGGAATGCATTCGCCGCCTCTTCGCCTGCCAGCTCCGCCGAACGCTACTCAAAAGTTGTCGACACCAGGCTTCAGGAAATCGAAGTCGAAACCAGGAAGGGTGTCGAGAAAACCGCAAAGTTTCTTGCGGTTACTACGCACTCCTCGTCGGCGACCGCTATCTCATGGTGAAGAGTTCCAAGCCCATTTCCGAAACAACTTCCGGTGAACTCGTTCTTATCTCCGCTGACATTTTCAACCACATGTGATCTTCGGCGGGACCTCAGCGCTTGCAGCAGCAGGCTAACGGTTTTGGGGAGGATGGATTTGCAGCCTTCGGCTTTGCTGGAGTTGTTCCCGTCGGCCTGTTGTTGCTCGCACGCCCAGTGTGGTTCCGGCTGTTCTTTCTTCTCGTACCGTTCTTTCTTGAGGGCCAGTGCTTTGTTGCACGATATGCTGGAATATGCCGTCGCCCGTGCTCCGCAGGCTATCTTCAGCTATTCCCATCAATTAAAAGGCATCTCAAGGCAAACCCCGCTGAAGTTCTATGCCCAGATGGAAGCTCGGCGCCAGCAGCTAAGCGCGAAATAGAGCTGTTTCACACTCATATATGGCTGCGTGCCGGCTATTTCACGAGGTCCGCACCGGCTTTAGCGCATTGCGCGTCCTGCGCGCTCGTCGCGCCGGAGACTCCTATGGCTCCCACAATCTTCCCGTCCAGCACCAGGGGAATCCCGCCTTCGATAGCCACCACGCCCTTCAACGTGAGAATCCGTAGTCCGTCTCCCCCAGCCGCCACGGCATCCTGAAACGCCTTGGTCGGCCGCTTGAACTGCGCCGCGGTGCGGGCCTTATCAATAGCCACCTCGGCGCTGCCGAGCTGCGTGTTGTCCATCTTTTCAAAATAGACAAGCGTGCCCGCCGGGCCTACGATGGCCACTGCCACTGTCCAATGATTCTTGGCCGCCTCCGCAAGCGCCGGTGCTGCCGCCTTCTTGGCGTTTTCCAGAGTGATGGCCGGCCCATACGGATTCGGCATTTGCGCGACAGCGCTGCCGAGGCCACCGCACACAACAAGCAAAGCAGCGAGAATCTTCACCATGCTTTTCCGCGACATGTTTCCTCCTTCTACTATTCAACCGATCACCGCGTTGGCGTCCGCACGCACCATAGACCACCTCGAAGCTCACGCGCAATCCTTTTCCCCTATTTGCTCTCCACCGCGCAGGCAAAACTGGCTGCGTCATTGGGATTGCCTTTGCCCTTGTACTTCGCGATCTGCGGATACGGGCAGAGCAGCCGGGTCATTTTCGCAGGATCGCCGCCTTCGTCTTTCGTCGCGACGATCGCGGTAGGTGCAATTCCCTTCTCCACCCACTGTTCGAGCGCCACCGCCACGTTGTGTTGCGCATCTTTCGCTCCTCCGCCGCCCTGCCCAAACGAATCCGGTCCTGGACCGCCGCCGCAATGCTGCATTCCCGGCACCATGTAAAGCATCGCGAATGCCTTTGTCTCCTGCTCGCCCATCTTGCTCACCACTTGGTTGTAATAGTTGATGGTGTTGACCGCTGAAATAGCCGGATCGTTCCAGCCGTGGTAGAGGATCAGCTTCCCGCCCCGCGCCTTGAACGCCGCGAGGTTGGTCTCCGTTGCATTCAAGACCTGCGCAGTCTTCTCGTCGGCCGCCTTCAGCGCTTGATCGACACTGGTTTGCTTATAATTCCAGTCCGCCTTCTCATAGACCATGTTGGAAAAATATCCGCCGGCGAAGGCGAACAGCAGGCTCTTCCCTGGCGCAGAACCCGTAATCCACGCTCCCCATCCCCCGGATCCCTCTTCCGCCCCCGGCAAGTAGCCAGGAAAAATCTCGTGCCCTTCGGAGTCTGGCGGTCCCTGATACAGCCTTTTCAGTGTGATCACCTGCGCCGTCGTCAGACACTTCTCTGAATCGCCGTCTTTACAAACGATTTTCGCCGGATCAAAGTGGCAATTCCGCGGGTCATTCAGGATGCCGTCGGCCACTCCGTCCGGCGCGTCGCAGGCAGCGTTCACTGCGCGAGCGATTGCTGGCAGTTTGCTCGACGGGATATAGCTGGACGGATCTAGAGTCGTTGCCTGCGCATCGGCAAGCGCTTTGGTCAACAGGTGAGTGAAGAAATTGGCCGGCGCTCCGGCAAGGATGCCGTCGTAATCTCCCGAGAAGCGCTGCGCTTCCATCAACGCTTGCCGCCCGCCGTTCGAGCAACCCTTAAAATATGAGTGTTGCGGATCTTTGCCGTAAAACGCCTTGATGGCAGCTTTGGCGACCAGCGTCATCTCATGGATTCCTCGGTAACCGTAGTCGGTCACCTTTTCGGGATGTTCCAGCGCCCAACTCGCATCCGTCCCCGCTCCGGAGTGCCCGGTATCTGTGCCCACGGTTGCGTAACCTTGATGCACCGCGATTCCCATCTGGTGGTAACCAATCTCTCCGGCGAATCCTCCGTTGCCCTGGCCCTGCAGTTTCCCGTTCCACGCGCTGCCATTTTGATCATTGACCGGCATCCACACCTCGACCTGAATCGAGGAATCGGCGCTCGGCATAGCCACCGCCATGAACCGGCAGAACGCCCCGAGCGTCTTGTAGAAGGAAGCATCCACTACCGGCCGGGGAGTGGAGTTGGATGGCGGCGTGAATGCTCCGGCCGCAACCGTCTGCGCCAAGAGAATTTTCGCTCCGGGTAGTTCGAGTTGCGCCAGACGCTCGCAAGACTGTGGGCTGTACGGCGTATTCTGCCCGTAAGCTGCGCACGACAGCAAAACCGTGCCAACCATACCGATAACCATCTTTCGCATTAAGAATTCCTCCCATCAGGCTTTCCATACCTTCGCGCCGAGGCGCACCTTAGCTCAAGGCCAATCTCCGAGCCATCAATGGTCGTCGATCTTCCGCTGACCATCTTCCGCTGACCATCTTCCGCTGACCACCGTTGAAGCACTTGCATCCGTCGTTTAGAATGCCTCATGCGCAAGGTCGTCCTGGGCCTCGGCATCAGCCTCGACGGCTACATCGCTCGACCCGATGGAGCGGTCGATTTTCTATTCATGCCCAAGGACTACTCGATGGGCCCATTCTTCGCCACCATTGATACCGCCGTCATGGGGCGCAAGACCTACGACGTGGCCCTCAAGATGGGCGGAGGCTCTTACGGCGGATCAGGGATGAAGAGTTACGTCTTCTCGCATTCCCAGCCGCCCGGCGAGCGCGGCGGCGTCACCTTCGTCAACGATTCCTCGAAAAGTTTCATCGAAAAGCTCCGCAAGCGCTCTGGAAAAAATATCTGGCTCATGGGCGGCGGCGAACTCGCGCGCTCCTTCCTCAAAGAAGATCTGGTCGACGAGCTTTATATCGGAATCGTTCCGGTCCTGATTGGCGAAGGCCTTCCGCTCTTCCCCAGCGGCTTCCCGCAACGCGAGTTCTCTCTGCTCGAAAACAAAACCTTCTCGCAAGGCCTGATCGCCCTCAAGTACGCCCGCGCCCGGAAAAAGTCCAAGCGCAAGTAAGCGCAAGGGGAAAATAGCTTCGAGAATGTCTGGCGGGCCGACCAGCGGGGAGTTGGTATTGCAAAGTCTGCGGAGGCCCCCGTCTTGCGAGTAGTGCGCCGCGCGTGCCAGGCTTGCCAATCACTCCTTCTGAGGAGGCCTGGCCCCGCGCGTATGTCACCCCTACTACCAGAGGGGTCCTATCTTTATGGCCTTGTGCTTAAGTTCCAACAACCTTCCTCAGAACAGTCGCGGCTGCCGCTTCGGCAGGTCGCGGCCGAAATATTCGTAGGCGCGCTGCGTGGCCACTCGGCCCCGGGGGGTGCGGTCGATCAATCCGATCTGCATGAGGTAGGGCTCGTACATCTCTTCGATGGCGTCTTCTTCCTCGCTGAGCGCCGCGGCCAGGGTTCCCAGGCCCACCGGCCCGCCCGCGTATTTGTCCAGCAGCGCGATCATCAGGTTGCGGTCCACTTCGTCCAGACCGCACTCGTCGACGCCCAGCATTTGCAATGCTTCCTGCGCAACCGCGCGGGTGATGCGGCCCGCCGCGCGCACTTCCGCAAAATCGCGCGCGCGCCGCAGCAAGCGGTTCGCGATGCGCGGTGTGCCGCGGCAGCGACTCGCGATTTCTTCGGCGCCGCCTTCCTCCATCTGGATGTTTAGAATTTTTGCCGAGCGGTGAATGATGATCAGCAAATCCGCAGGTTCGTAGAAATCCAGCCGGTGCACAATGCCGAAACGCGAGCGCAACGGCGCCGTAATCAGCCCCGCGCGCGTCGTCGCGCCGATCAACGTAAAGTGCCCCAATTGGAACGGATGAATCCGTGCCCCCGGCCCCTGGCCAATGATCAGGTCCACGCGAAAATCTTCCATCGCCGGATACAGGACTTCCTCCACCGCAGGCTGCAAGCGGTGAATTTCATCCAGAAAGAAAACCTCTTTTTTTTCGAGCGAGGTCAAGATCGCGGTCAGGTCACCTTTGCGTTCCAGCAGCGGCCCCGCGCTGGTCTTGATCGGCACGTTCAATTCGTTGGCAATGATCTGCGCCAGGGTTGTCTTTCCGAGGCCCGGCGGTCCGTAGAGCAGCACGTGGTCCAGCGCTTCGCCACGGCTGCGCGCCGCGTCGATAGCAATCTGGATATTCTCTTTGACGCGTTTTTGCCCGATGTATTCATCCAGGCGCTTGGGCCGCACGCTCACGTCGATCCGAGCGTCTTCGTCAAACGCCTGTCCCGACACAATCCGCTTGGGCTGTCCCTGTGGCATCATGTGCTTTGCCGTTCCATCAGCAATTCTTATCTGCGTTTCCCTAGCGCGATATCCTCCTTCGTTTGGTCTTTCATGCCCCACGCGCGGCCCGCCCTTTTGGGGCGCTCAACGACTGCAATGCGCCGCGCAGCAACTGCTCAAAATTTCCAGCGCCCGCTTGGCTCTTCGCTTCTCCGACGGCGGTCTCCGCGGCGCGGCCGTCGTATCCCAGGTTCACCAGCGCCGAAATGACATCGGCCTCGATTCCCGCGGGCGAGGAGGCCGCCGGTTTTTCCGTTTCCATGGCCACGGCTTCCAGTTTGTCCTTCAACTCGACCACCATGCGTTCCGCTGTCTTGCGCCCCACGCCGGGAATTCTTGTCAACCGCGCCAGGTCGCTGCCGCGAATCGCCGGCACCAGCTCTTCCACGCTCATCCCACTCAAGATTTTCAGAGCCAGCGTGGGTCCCACACCGGAAGCCGATAGCAGCATCTCAAAAAAATGTTTTTCGCGCGCGGAGACAAATCCGTACAGCGCCAGCGCATCTTCGCGGACGTGGGTATGAATCAGGAGGTTCACTTCGGTGTGCAGCTCGCCGAGCGCGGCGTACGTCGACAGCGGCACTTGCACGAGGTAGCCCACGCCGCCCACGTCCAAGAGCACTTGATTCGGTCTTTTTTCGGCAAGGCGCCCGCGAAGCTGGCCAATCATCGCTCGCCAGTATTGCCGCTTTCTCTTCGCCCGTCAACGCGGCACTGCGAAGGAAGGGTAGGGAGGATTTGTGACTTGAACCGTCGTTTGGCCGCTTTTGAACCATCGCTTGGCCGCTGAGAACAGCAGCGACTCGCAAGTCCTTTAGATACGCACTCCGTCGCCAATTCCTGGCTTTGAATCATCGTTTGGCCGAAAGTTCAAATTCCAACTGCAACGAAACCGATTGAAAAAAATCTGTTGCTTTCGCGGTAGTATGTAAGTAAAAAAACTCATATACATGACTGAGACTCCCGAGCAAGCTACCCGATGGTTCCAGGCCGAGGTGAAGAAGCTTTCGCCCGTCGCCGCTGGATCCCTGTGCTTGCGGAAGTGCCCCTGCATTCGTAAGAACTGCCCGGCGTGCGCCCGGGGAGAGGGCCATTCCAGCTTTGCCTTGTACGGCCGCAACCGGGGCAAGCGGTTCACGATTTATGTGCCCGAAGAACTGGTTCCGGAAGTTCGTGAGGCGATCGCTAACGGGCGGCGTGTCCAGGACCTCGTCAGTGAGGCGGGCCTGCGTTACACCCGGGCCTTGAAAGCCAAACGTAGGAAGGCGTCCCACCAATGACGCGGCAAGTTGGAGGCTAGATCAGGGAATGTTGAGCGATCCGGACTTCGCGGCATGGGCCAAGGGGGTGGGCCTTTCCGACGTGGCGTTATCCGTAGTCGCTCATGTTCGGCGCTCGAATCCGGCACGGCGCGTGGGCGGTGGCCACTCGAACGTCACCGGGCGTTATCCCAGCAGGAAAATGGGACTCACGATCCAGTTTGAGAGCCACCGCGTTGAGCTGCCCACCGTGTACGAACTGGAGCACGACGACCAGGTATTCGAGTATTACGACCAGGCTCCCTCGATTAAGCTTGATTATTATTCGGCAGATGGGAAACGTCTCAATGTTTGTCATACCGCGGACTTCTTTGTAATCCGAGCCGACCGCGCGGGGTGGGAAGAGTGTAAGACCGAAGAGGAGTTGGTTCGGCTGTCGGAGCGCAACCCGAACCGATACCGTCGTGGCGACCACGGATGGATCTGTCCACCCGGACGAGAGTACGCTGAGCGCTTCGGTCTCTACTACCGGGTTCGATCCTCTGCCGAAATTAACTGGCTTTTCCAGCGCAACATTCAGTTTCTTGAAGACTACCTGAGAACCACTCTGGAAGTCAGTTCCCTTTCTCGGTGTCGGGTTCTCGCTCTGGTTGCAGCCCAGCCTGGGTGCTCGCTAGAAAATTTGTTCCGGGCAACGGATGGCGAAGTGAGCCGCGACGAAGTTTACGCTCTAATCGCAGCTGGGGACATTTTCGTCGATCTGCAATCGGCGTTGCTTCCAGAACCGGAGAACGTGAGCGTCTGGTTGGAGAAGCCGCTGCGACCTGATGGCGGGCAGGCGGGATCGCTCGCTGCACACCCGGGTTCCGGCGCAGAGATTAACGCTCCACAGATACAGCATCGTCTCTTGCTCGCGAGCGAGGCCGACCTGGCTGAGGCTACCCGTCGGTTTCACATCGTTTCGCGGAAGCTTCGGGGCGAGCGCCACGATCCCGTACCCTGTCGGACCTTACGGCGTTGGATAGCGGCTTACCGGGCTGCGCAGATTGAGCGCGGGAGCGGCTATTTGGGTCTGCTGCCCAAGCCGAATCACGGCAACCCCGTGAATAAACTCCCGGAACAAGCACGGTCCTTGATGATGGAGTTCATTGATAAGGACTACGAGACCCTGAAGCAGAAAACCATGTATGCGACGTGGTCGGTGCTCAAACTCGCCTGCGACCGCGAGCATATACCCACTCCGAGCTATAAGACCTTCACCCTTGCTGTTCACTATCGCGCCGGTGCCGAGCAGGTCCAAAAACGGCGAGGCCACCGCGCCGCTTATCCCCATCAGCCGTTCTATTGGGAGTTGGAACAAGGTACGCCGCGCCATGGAGACCGACCCTTCGAGATAGCCCACATCGACCATACGCAGGCAGATGTCTGGGCGGTTTGCTCGCAGACTGGGCACATCCTGGGACGCCCCTGGATTTCACTTTTGACCGATGCTTTTTCTCGTCGCATCCTCGCCGTGCACCTCACATTTGACCCTCCCAGTTATCGTTCCTGCATGATGATCCTGCGCGAGTGCGTGCGGCGACATTCTCGCCTGCCTCAGATCCTCGTAGTTGACGGAGGCAAGGAATTCCAGAGCATCTATTTCGAAACATTGTTGGCACGATGCGAAGTAACGAAAAAAACGAGGCCGCCGGCAAAGGCCCGTTTCGGTTCCACCTGCGAACGCATTTTCGGGACCACGAACCATCAGTTTCTTCATAATCTGCAGGGCAACACGCAAGTCGCGCACAGCACCCGCCAGATCACCAAGAGCGTAGATCCGCGGAGCCATGCCACCTGGCCGCTGAAAGAGCTACACCGTAGACTGTGCGAGTATGCCTACGAGATCTACGACACGATCCATCACCCGGCGTTAGGACAGAGCCCGCGAGAAGCTTTCAACGCGGCAATAGCCCAGACCGGCAGTCGATTACACTGCCAGATCACCTATGATCGGGATTTTCTCATCCTGACTCTGCCCACGACCCGAAAGGGCACTGCCAAGATCACGGCTGGACGAGGCATGAAGGTCAACAACCTTTACTATTGGTCGGAACATTTCCGCAATCCCACTTGGGAGACCCGCCAAGTTCCCGTCCGCTATGACCCCATTGATGTCGGCACTGCCTATGCGTTCGTAGATGGGCAGTGGGTCGAGTGCCATTCCGAATACTATTCGGCTCTCCACGGCCATTCGGAACGTGAGCTCCACTTGGTGAGCGAGGAGTTGCGGAAGCGCCGTGAGAACCATTCCGAACAGTTCGTCATCACCGCGAGAAAGCTGGCTGAATTTCTGGAGTCGGTCGAAGTGGAAGAAGCGCTACTGATTCAAAGGTTGAGTGACCTCGAAGCCCGGTCGCTTCAGGCTCAGCCGAGGCCATCCACAAAGAACGCGGATCAAGACACTGATCGACTTTGCGAATCTCCACCGGCCACCGACACACAGCCACTTGCCGATCCGCCGGCCTCTTTTCCGATCTACGGGGAGATCTGATGCGGCTTGACAGTATCGCAGTGACAGCGCCTCACCTGATCAAACGCCTAGAGCATTTTCGGAACTTCACGATGGCACACCCCCGGCTGGTCGAGGCGCGCGATGAACTTGCCGATGCGATCGACGGTGCAGCACCCGGCTCGCTCGTGCTTGTACTAGGGCCGACCGGAGTTGGCAAGACAACCCTGCGGTTGAAAGTTGAAAATCTTCTGATGCAGCAGATGGCTCCGGCCATGGCTGCCGATCCTGGAAGGCTTCCCTTCGTCAGTGTAGAGGTCGTCCCACCAGATACGGGCCAGTTCCGTTGGCGGGATTACTTCAGCCGTTTGCTGGCGGCCATGAATGAGCCTCTCATCGATTTCAAGACTATGCGTGGGACGGGTTACACCCAGGCGCGCAGCACCCTTCCGTCAATAGTTGGCGGCAGGGAGTTGGGATATGCCGTTGAGCAAGCGCTCCTTCACCGGCATCCTCCGGTGGTCTTCGTCGATGAAGCGCAACATCTTGCTCGGATTGCTTCCGGCCGTCGCCTTTCAGATCAATTGGATGTCATCAAGTCGATTGCCAATCGCACCGAGACGGTGCACGTGCTCTTGGGAACCTACGAACTGCTCGCCTTTCGTAATCTGAGCGCCCAGTTGAGCCGCCGTAGTATGGATCTGCACTTTCAGCGCTACCGGGCCGAGTCTGCTGAAGACCGGCAGGTATTCTGCAGTATTCTGCTCACCTTCCAGAAGCAGTTGCCATTTGCAGAAGCCAAGACGGACCTGATGGCCACGTGGGAGTTTCTCTACGAGCGCTCCGTCGGCTGCGTTGGCATCCTGAAGGAGTGGTTGATGCGCGCCTGTGTGCGTGCGATAAAACATGGCGCCGCCGCACTCTCCCTTGAGCATTTGAAAAAAACCGCGCTCTCGATTTCGCAATGCGAAAAGGTCCTCGCCGAATCGCGCGAAGGGGAAACCAGGCTCAACGATAACGAGGATTCCAGACTGAGACTCAGGACGCTTCTGGGTATTGATCAGCATTCTTGTGGGGCGAGCACCCACAGAAACTCCGGTTCAGTCCGGTCCACCCAGAATCGGAATTCACGAAAACCTGGTCAGCGTGCTCCCCGAAGAGACCTTATCGAGGGGACAACCCAGGTATATGCGTGAAACCACGACATACGAAGCTTGGGAACTGCGGACTCATCGACTGACCAGCCGAAGCTATTTGTATCCGTTACCGCCCATCGGAAGAGGCGCGCCACTGGTGGAGAGCTTCACGAGCTACATTCAGCGGCTCGCAGAAGCCCATGCCGTCGAAACCGCCACCCTCGTCAAGCACGAGTTGCGGTTGCGAGTTCCGTTTGTGAGAGGCAAGCGCTCCGGCCAGGTTCCCACTAAGCTTCCTCATTCGTTTTACCTCGAAGCGTACAGGCTGAATGGTACTGGAGACCGTGCGCGACTTTGGGTCTCTATGCTCGAAGAATTGACTCAGGTTCGCAGTCTCGATCTTCTGACGGCATTGCCCTGGGCCTACGCGATCGATCGCCGGCAACTTCTGCGAACAAACCGCGCCTGGTGCTCTTCTTGCTACGAAAGCTGGCGTTCTTCGGGACGCCCAGTGTACGAACCACTGCTGTGGATGCTTCAGGTGGTCACTGTTTGTCCTGATCACCGGCAACCGCTCGACTCTCTGTGCCCCTTGTGCGGTCGAACGCAGTTTGTGCTTTCTTCCAAATCTCGTCCAGGTCACTGTTCACGATGCCGGTCATGGCTGGGGCGAGTGCACGAGGCCGACATTATGGATCACCACGTAGCTGAGCACCTACGGACTGCAGAAATCGTTGCTGATCTATTGGCCGCAAGCCCATATGTCGGCAACCGCGTTCGATGGAGAAAGACTAGGCTAATCAACTCCCTCCTCAAGTTTTGCCACAGCCACAACGTCTCCCTAATTCGTGCTCTGGCTGATCGACCCGAGCAGAGACGTGAATAAGGATGGTCTCACCCATCTCGAACCATCGCAGCTTCTGTAGGGTAGTCCACGACGACTCTACAAAGACTTCTGCGATCTTCGTCTGGCCATCGTCGCCGAGATATGCGAGCACGATTCCCGCAACTGACCGTGAAGCCGCGAGCATGCAGCCAAGTCGCGCTGCATGGCGGCACCATTGGCCAGAGCAGCCCTCAGCCCGTAGGGACATACCGCTCGCATCGGGAAATCTTGCGACTCTGTACTCCGGCCAAACGATGGTTCAAACCCCTGGATCCGCATTTTGGCGTACGTCGCAACTAAAGGACTTACGGGTGTGTCAGCGGCCAAACGATGGTTCAAAAGCGGCCAAACGATGGTTCAAGTCACAGGATTTCAGGCGGCGCCGCGGCTGCGGAGGAATTCGGCGACGGCAGCATGACCGCGCTCCTCGGCAAAGCTGCGCGCCGTCTTTCCGTCATTCGTCTTGACGTGCAAATCTGCGCCATGCCGCAGCAGCACTTTCACGATTTCGAGGTGTCCGTTGGCCGCCGCCGTAAGCAACGGCGAATACCCCCCGCCATAGCGGTAGTTAGCGTTAGCGCCATTCTCTAGCAGCCAGCCCGCCATCTGTGCGTGGCCGCTCGCGACCGCGCCCGTCAACGCGTTGTATCCCGTTCCGTTGGTCGCCGCAGCGTTTACATCCGCGCCCTTGGCGAGCAAATACTCAGCCACCTCGCCATGCCCAAATACCGCGGCCAGAGCGAAGACCGGAAATCCGTCGGGCGAGAAATTGTTCGCCAACGCCGGATCCTTATCGACGAGTTGTTTCACACGCGCGAGCTGCCCAGTCGCCGCGGCTTCATCGAGCTCCAATGCAATTCCCCGAGCGAGCATCAGATCGCGGATCTCTTTTCTACCGGTGTACACGGCCACTAACACGGCGGATTGCCCCTTTTCGTTTCTAGCCTTCGCAAGCGAAGCATTGGCATCGAGCAGCGCCTCAACTTTGCTTGGGTGTCCGGATTGAACGGCTTCGAAGAACGCAGCGATGTCGCTCACGCGGGAACTCCTTGGTGCGTTGGGGCGGGCGGTAATCGCGGACCGGCGATGCCCGGATTTAACGCCGGGTGCGGTCCTTGCGCACGGCTTCGTCGATCAGCGCATCGAGTTCGCTGCGCGTCAGCGTCACATCATCGCCCGCGTTTTCTCCGCTGTCACGGGTGAGGGGCAATTCCGCTCCGCCGCCCGGCGGGGGCGCGACAAAGTAACGCGGACGAGCCGCCATCAGCTTGGCGACTTCCCGGCTGGAGAGCAGCCGCGGCCCACCGGCCATTTCCGCAGCCAGGGTGATCTTCGCGCTGTGCTCGATGGTCTCCATTCGAAAGAACGCGGTGAGCAGATCGGGGCCGCAGGTTACGGCCCCATGATTGGCCAGCAGCAGCGCGTCGTAGTGCGGCACAAACGGTTCGATGGCTTCGCTCAATTCCGCAGTTCCCGGCGTCGCATACTGCACCAGGGGAATCTGTCCAAGTCCCACGATTACTTCGGGAAGCAAAGCTTGATTCAGCGCGCGCCCGGCGACCGCAAATCCTGTGGCCGTGGGCGGATGCCCATGGCAGATGGCCATCACATCCGGCCGCATGCGGTAGAACAGGAGATGCATCGCCAGTTCGGAGGAGACCTTGCGATCGCCGGCGAGCTGACGCCCATGCATATCGGTGATCACCAGATCCTGCGGCGCGAGCATCCCCTTATTCATGCAGGTAGGAGTCGTGAGAACGCTGCCGTCATCGAGTCGCACAGAAATGTTTCCTTCACAGGCGACGATATGTCCTCGCTCGTACATCCAGCGTCCGGCAATACAGATCTCGCGACGATGCTGCTCTTCACTTTTCGCGTGGCCTGACGAGAGTGAGTCCGGGGTCACTGGCGCACTCCTTCCTGGCGCGGAATGATTTCCGAGCCGTTCAGCTTCAATTGATCCAAACACAATCCGTAGGGGAGTTACGGAATGACCCCTGCCGATCCCCCATTAGATCAGCGGGAACGGAAAAGAAACTAATACAAGTTGCCTCCAGAAGCTAGGCATAAATACCGCGAAGCTTGAGGGCGCTGGCGACCCGGTCGATGGCCAGCATATAGGCGGCAATGCGGTTATTGACTTTGTGGATTCCCGCGAAACGCACCACTTCATCGAAAGCATTATCCATCACGTCGAAGAGGCGCTCATTCACTTCGCTTTCCCGCCAGAAGAAACCCTGACGGTCCTGGACCCATTCGAAATAGCTGACGGTGACGCCCCCGGCGTTGCCCAGAATGTCCGGCACGGTGAAGATGCCCTTGGCATCGATAATCGCGTCGGCTTGCCATGTGGTCGGACCGTTGGCGCCCTCGCAGAGAATCCTGGCCTGCACCTGGTTCGCGTTCTTCTCGGTGATCTGGTTTTCGATGGCCGCCGGTATAGCAATCTCGCACGGCTGAAACAGAACGTCGCGCGCGGTCATCTTCGTTCCACCGCCGGGAAAATTCTGGAGCGGCTTTTTCTGCGTGTACACCCAATCGATGGCCTTAGGCAAGTCGAAGCCCTTTTCGTTGTACAGACCGCCGCCGATGTCCGCCAGTCCCACTATCTTGTAGCCCGCTTTCTGCATCAGTTCGGCGGCCAGTGAGCCCACATTTCCGAAGCCTTGAATAACGACACGGCAGCCCTCTTTCTTGATTCCCAGCTTGGCGAGCGCTTTATCGCAGCAAATCATCACGCCGCGCCCGGTAGCTTCGCGCCTTCCGCGCGAACCACCGAGCTCGATGGGCTTGCCGGTAACGACCGCGGTAGTGGCCTGGCCGACGTGCATCGCGTAAGTGTCCATGACCCAAGCCATCGTTTGCTCGCCGGTGCCCACGTCCGGCGCTGGGACATCCCGCTCCGGACCCAGCCAGTTCGCCAGTTCGGCGGTATAGCGGCGGGTGAGGCGCTCCAGCTCTCCACGCGACATCTTCCGCGGATCGCAGATCACTCCGCCCTTGGCACCACCAAAAGGAATATTTACCACCGCGCATTTCCAGGTCATCCAGGTCGCCAGCGCGCGTATTTCGTCGATGGAAACATCGGGAGCAAACCGGATTCCGCCCTTGCCCGGCCCGCGCACCGTGGAATGCAGCACGCGATATCCGGTAAACACTTCGAGAGTGCCATTATCCATCCCGATGGGAATGTACAGGGTGATTTCTTTGCTCGGATATTTGAGGTACCGGTAGAGTCCCTGTTCGAGCCCCAGTTTGTTCGCGGCGACTTCAAAGCGCGCTTCCGCGTTCTGGTAGACATTCATTTCTTCCGGCATGGGGGCTTGCGACATGCGAAATTCTCCTTTGTGACGGCGCAGCTTTTCTTCGCATTGCTCAGGATCGAGCTGCGCCCGCCTAGAGAGCCGGCTACCGTGCGGTCAAGGGAAAAGCGACCCGATTCTATCGAACCAGACTTCTTTACGCATTCCGGCCGGTCATTCCATCACTGGCATTCACCGGCGCGCTATGAAAGGCCAAGGAAGATGAGGCACTCGGCGGTCTACCCACCCGCCAAACCCTGCCAATTGGCCGGGCCGCCAGTATACGAACCTCTACTGGTTTATCGCAAGCGGTAGGAGTTGAGCGGTTGCCAGCGTCCGCCCATACTTTTCGACTGGCGCTCCAGGTGCTGGGTGTTTCTAAACAGAGCAAATAAAGGGCGTGAGAATTAGATGCTAGCAAAGCGTGGATTTCTGAAGCCCTTGGCGGCTCGTCAGCGGCCGCTAATAAACGGCAAACCGGAAAGTGGCGGGGTGGCATCTATGAGGTAAGTTAAGTTATGGTAGCCGATTTCGGCGAGGTTCATACGGGTGGCGTTCGGTGTGGGCAATGAAGCGTAGAGGAATGTATGCCGTGCTTGCCGGCGTTTCTTCTTTAGCTCTACTTGCACCGCGGGCGCGCATGCAATCCGCTCTCCAGGCGCAACAAAAAGTTGACACCCGGATGGCGACGGATGAGCGGCTGGAAGCTCCAGGCTGGTGGCCGACAAAGCGCTCGGCGTCGCGCGAGGACTACGTGGGCACCGCGGAATGCGCGCGATGCCATTCCAAGATGACCGCCTCGCAGCTGGCCACGCCGATGGCGCACGCCTCGACGCCGGCCGCTACTTCCGGAATCCTCCGCGAACATGAGCAGATCTCCCGGCGAGGTGTTCCCTACTCCTACAACATCACACGCACCGAGACGGGGAGCACCTATTCAGTGAGCGACGGCACGAACTCCATCTCCGCGCCGCTGCTCTGGGCGTTTGGCCTGGGGAACAAGGGGCAGACGTACCTTTATCAGCGCGATGGCGTTTTCTACGAAAGCAGGATGAGTTTCTACAAAACGCTGCAGGGTCTAGATCTGACGACGGGACATGCATACAAGATGCCGGAGAATCTCGAGGAGGCTCTGGGGCGGGCGATCGATCCGGACACGCTGCGGCGCTGCTTTGGCTGTCACACTACGGCTTCGGCGTCTAACACGGGGTTTGATCCCACGCGGTTGATGCCGGGAGTGAATTGCGAAGCATGTCACGGGCCGGGTGCCAAACACGTGTCCTTGATGGATGAGGAAAAGACCGAGCAGGGGCGCCAAGCCATTTTCAATCCTAGCCGGCTGAGTCCGGTCGCCTTGGTGGATTTCTGCGGCGCCTGCCATCGCACGTGGAATGACGTCTACGAGATGGACCTTATCGCCTGCAGAACAGTCGCTGCTGGGGTGAAGGCGACGCACGCCTGACTTGTATTGCATGCCATGATCCGCACCGGCAACTTGTCCACGAGGCAGGCGCGTATGACCAGAAGTGTTTAGCTTGTCATCCAGCAGCGCCAGCAAGGAAAGCGCGAGACCATCCGGGCAAAGCTTGTCCGACCGGTAAAAAAGATTGCGTAACCTGCCACATGCCTCGGGTTGCCGTGCCAAACATGCACGCCCCTTTCACCGATCACCGCATTCGCATCGCGCGAGCGGGCGAACCCTATCCCGATTGATCCGCATGTTTGGCGGGCTGCCGGCATGCGGATCACTCCGTTCCCGGCGGTGGAGCGCCGTTCAAATGAACCCTCAATTTATGGTGACGACGGCTTCCCGGGGCTGGCGTTAGAATTCGTGGACAATTACCGCAGGCGGAACTGGATGGTCACGGCCAGGTGCATGGGCACAGGGTGGCCGTCGAGCGATGCGGGCAGGTATCTCCACTGTTTCAAAGCGTCCATAGCTGCTTGATGCAGCACCGCAGGGCCGGAAACGACTTTCATGGTCGTCACGTGTCCGGAGGCGTCGATCAACGCGTCGATGAGGACGTTGCCTGAAACATGCTGGCTCTTGGCGAGCGTCGGGTATTTCGGAGGCACAGAAAAAATAATTTTTGCCAGTCTGACGTCCCCACCAACGGGAAGCGCGGTCGCGGGTGCCGAAGGCTGTTTGTCGCCGACCAGGCCGGTGTCGAGCGCTTCTGCGCTGGGCTCGGGCGGTGCAACGTTGTTTAGGGCGATGCCGGCGTCAGCCTCTCCGCCGCCCGGTGAATTGCGGTTCGCGGTGACCTTGGGAGTAGCCAGATGTACGTTGCCGAGGATGGGCTTTTTCAGCGGCTCCGCAGCCGGCTGAGCCGCCGCCGAACTCGTCGCGCTCGCGCCGCCGTTTGCTGGATTCGACGGGCGTTGCGTATTGTGCGCGGTAGCGGCCGACGCAACTGGCCCTACGACGCTCAGAGGGTTGGTGGACGAATTGGACTGGGCGGCGGTATTGGCGAGCGCCGGCGGATTCGTTGGTCCCGGAGGATTCGTCGGCTGAGGCGCATTGCCCTTGGTTTGCGACGGCGAGCTCTCTCCAGGAAGGGAGACGGCAGAGGCACGCACATTCGACGCCGGCGCCGGACCGGCATTGGCACCAGCAGACGGCGCGCGCATATACCACCAGCCACCGCCTGCGAGCAGCAGGACACCGGCTGCAATCGCTGCGATCAGCATGCCTCGGTTCGAAATGATGGAGCTTTCCTCCAAACCGCTCTCGTCGTCAGCCGGAAGTGGGCCGTCCAGAGTTTGCAGCGGCAGCTGGGCCAAGTGGTCTGCTTCTAATTCAATGCCCGCGACGGTCTCCCCGGCAGTTTCTTCAACCTTAGGCTGCTCCGCGAGGCGCCTTGTTTTTTCCCTTTCGATCAGCTCCTCGTTGGAAGTAGGTGCGGCGGCGTTGCGGGCCAGCGGCTCAAGCCACGCCGGAATTTTTAGTACTTCCTCGTCGCGGGTGCGGTTCGTTGGCTGAGGGTCAAGTTTCACGGGCGCAACGGCCTTGGCGGGCACGGGCTCCGGCACATAAATTCGGGACATTTCCAAAACTTTTGCGGAGCTATCCGCAAGTTCTGTTTGTTTGACGACGGGTGGCCGCTGCGGAATTTGCACGGCCACCACCGGGGGCGCGGCCGGAGTAGCGGTGAACAGCTTGCTAGAGAGTTGTTCCTGGAGGCTAGCGGTGTGCGGTTTCAGCGCCTCGGCCTGCGACGGATGCACCGCTGGCTTGGCCTCCAATTCCGTAGGCGAATTTGCAGTATTGACGGTGGGGTGAGCGGGGGGCGCTTCCAACGGCTCAAGAAAGGAAGCCTGCACTTCCGATGTGCGCGGCGAATCAAAAAGCGTAAACGCAGACGGGACAGATTTTGCCGGTGCGGAGTTCACGGTGAGTTCCACAGTGCCGGACACCGGCGCAGCAGGCACAATCGGAATTATGGGTGCAACTGGCGTTGTTACTTTCGGTGCTGGGAGCATCTGGCCCACCGGGGCGGTGGGAATCACAGATTTTGCTTCGAAGAATTTTGGCTCACGCTCTTTTTCGAGAGAAACTGGAACAGCCGGCGTCGCAGCTGCGACGCTGGGAGTAACGTTCGCTGCAGGCGCGGCAACATTGAGCGCAACAGGGTGCGGGATCGCGGGAGAGTCGCTGGCCGAGGATGAACCGGACGGCGCAGGCGCCCCCGGCTGCGGCGCGGAACTGATACGGTCACCCGGAAAACGCATGCCCCAGAAGCCAACCACGGACTCCGTGAATTCGAGCTCAACATACCCGCTCACGTTGCGGTAGTTCTTGGACTTGACGACCTGGCAGACAACTTCTCTCTTGGTTTTTTCGTTGGTGAGAAAAACCAATTGTCCCGGAGCAACAGAAGAAGAAAGACGAATGACCGTGCCGTTGCCGAAAATGAGAACGGTCTTGGTGGTCTCGGAGAAAGGCTCGCGCTTGTCGCTGCCCTCGACAGTGCGCGCACCGTTGACGGTGACCGGCACCTCGAGCGCGACAGGCTGCTGCTTGACGGCCGTATCACCCGGCAACGTGGAATTCGGCGCCGGACCCTGCGCCGTGTCTGGCCCTGCAGCTGAGATTTCTTTCTCTTTGGCGGTAGGAGGCATAGCGTGCACACTCGCGAACGATGATTTTCTTGGTCGTCCTCCCCCAGACAGCGTTCCCGGTAAACATCTGTAATGTTGTGCCTCTTCGAAGGGGGCTAACCATAGTACTGGAGTACTGGGGCGGAAACAACCTGTACGAAAGGACAGGTCAACGTTTTCGCGGATCGGCCAGGTGTTGCGAGCGGCGGTTCGAAGCAGCGGAAAGCCGCGAGGCTATCGCGGAAGAGGGGGCTGGAAGCGCTGGTCGACTTCGACCTGGTAGCCGGTGACGAGTTTGTTGCTTTCGTTGGCCATGCCGATGATGGCTTGGAGCTCCTTGAACATGGCATCGGTCATTCCTTTGCCGAAGGCGGAAGCGGTGTGCGAGGCGATACAGTAGGTGCAATTGTTAGTGACGCTGACGGCGATGTAAATCAGTTCCTTGGTCAGCGGATCGAGGGCACCCGCCCCCATGACCTGCTTGAGGCTTTCCCAGGTGCGCTTGAGCAACGCAGGATCGTGCGCGATGGCCTTCCAGAAGTTGTTAATCCAATCGATCTTGCGTGTGGCCATGATGTCGTCGTAGACGGCGCGGACTTCCGGCGAGGCATCCTGGTATTCAATCAATCCGAATGTGGCCATGAGGATCTCCAAAGTTAGCTGAAATAAAATCCTTCGAAGAAAGGTAGCAGGAAGCGGCAGAGGATGGGTAGTGACGAGTGCGCAAAGGGCGTTGGACAGGCGCAAATTTACGGGCTGATGTCAACGAAAAAACGCGCTGCAGGAGCGCCCAGAAGATGAAATTTTTGGGTTTGTCGAATGAAATTCATTCTCCTTGACACGGAACGTAGGGGCGGGTTAAAAATCAGACACCACGGCCATATTGGTTTCAGTGTCGTGTTGATTTTTGATTCGAGGAAGGGCGAGCTGGTCCGGGGGCTTGTCCTAATTTTCAAAAACAGAATTCGATCAATCGAGTGGTGCGAACGGTTTGCCGTATGGCTGTTCAGTGAATTCCATTTTTTTTTAGCGTGCTCCGGGCGGGTCGGGCACGCAGGGGCTGCGGGTTGTAGTGCGATCTCGATGAGGGGGGTGTTGATCCTATGAAGCGCCTAGTCTTAGCAATACTTGTTGTCTTGTCGCTCGCGGTAGCAGCAAACGCGCAGACGTTCCGCGGGACGATTAACGGAACGGTCACCGATCCGTCGGGAGCGTCGGTTCCCAATGCAGCGGTGAAAGCCACGGAAATCGCCACGGGGATCGATCACGCCACCACGACGACTAGTGAGGGAGCGTTTGCCTTTCAGGATATCCCATTAGGGCTCTATAGAGTCACGGTCACCGCGACGGGCTTTCCCACACTCACGGTAGACAAAGTGGAAGTTGTGGCGGGCCAAATCCACACACTGCAGGTGAAGTTGACCTTGCAGCAGCAGACTACCACGGTCGAGGTGTCCGCCGCCGCTCTCACTCTCGACACCACCACGCAAACCCAGACCATGACCATTCCCGACGACGTGGTGCAAAACATTCCGCTGAACGGCCGCGATTTTACGCAAATGATTGGTGTTTCACCGGGTTTCGGCGGCTACAACGTGGGCGGCTTCGGCTCTCTGAATGGGACACGACCCAACCAGATCAATTGGCAGATCAACGGAGTGGACAATAACGATTTCTGGCACAACATTCCGGCCATCAATCAGGGTGGCGTCTCGGGGATTGCCGGCACTGTCCTGCCGATTGACGCAACTGAGGAATTTTCAGTGCAGACCTCCTCGGGACCCGAAGGCGGGCGTAACGCTGGTGGCACAGCCAACATTGTCCTCAAGTCCGGGACCAACGACATTCATGGGTCACTTTATTACTACAATCGGAACGAATACTTCGCTTCCCCCTCCCCCTTCTTTACTCCGGCGCCTGGCACTAAGGCTCCAAGAGAACGCAACGAAAACTACGGGTTCTCAGCGGGTGGCCCGATCATCAAGAATAAGACCTTCGTTTTCCTCAGCT
>Ga0209801_1000821_pt1 | contig 20059 bp, 18 predicted proteins | sample GraSoiAngelo_127_FD_185884 | JGI IMG/M metagenome (GOLD analysis project Ga0209801, IMG submission 185884) | Grasslands soil microbial communities from the Angelo Coastal Reserve, California, USA - 14_0927_09_40cm (SPAdes) (version 2) | ecosystem: Environmental > Terrestrial > Soil > Grasslands ... | reverse complement strand
GGTGAGATCCTTCAAGGGATCGTATCGAACCGTATCCGGGTTCATGATACGACTCGAAATCAACGCCGCATTCGGCGCGATGAGAATCGTATACCCATCCTTTTTGGCCTTAACCACACTCTCCGTACCAGTGATGGCCCCCGCTCCGGGACGGTTCACCGGAACAACGGGGACTTTGAGCATCTTCGCCAGCTCCTCGGCCATTGCCCGGCCAGCGACGTCACCCGTATCCCCTAACGCATAGGGAAGGACCAGACTGATGGGTTGGTTCGGATAGCCCTGGGCATGAAGGTACGTAGCACTTACGAGAAGCGACGCGATCGACAGTAGACCCATGATACGACGCATCATAGCCGTCTCCTTAGATGAAGCTTCTGCCGAATCAGGTGGGCGCATGCTATTGGACAGTCCAGCCCCGTGTCAAGCGCATTCTGAGAACGACGATTCTCTTCACGTGAAGAGCCCTGCCAGGCGACGGCGATTTAGACCGGGACTACAACAGGACTACAAAGCGCAGAAAATGCCGAGAAGCTTTTCGAGGAAGCCAGAAAAAAACTTATGAGCGGCGCTTCCGATCAACTTTTGAGCGCCGTTAGAATTTCTTGATTGCTCAGGGGCCATCCCACGGAGGCTTCCATGAGGCGGAGGGCGAAGCGATGCATCTCCTCGCCGTCCATGGAGTCCACGGCGTCCGATGCGATCACAACCCGAAAGTCACGGTTGGTGGCCTCGAAAGCGGTACAGAGAACACAGGTCGTGGTGTTGATCCCCGTGAGGATCACGGTGTCTACTCCGAGACGACGCAGCAGAAATTCCAGATCCGTTGCATAGAAGGCGTTGTAGCGCTTCTTCTCTCGTACCACGAGATCGCCTTCTGCATAGAGCTCCGGGATGATTTCTGTCCCCTTACTTCCAGCTAGATTGTGGCGGAGAATTCCTTTTCTGGCTTTGGCCGGGTCATCGTGAATCGCCTTCCAGAATGGATTGGACGAGATCTCCTCAGACTCTCGGTATTCAGTCACCACGTGGATGATCCGGACGCCTATGGCGCGAAGCTTCTGGAAAAGATCCGCGGCACGCGCGATCACCCGGGCACAGCGTTCAGGAGCTAAAGGAAGCGTCGCTACTGAAAGGTCTAGATGGCCTCGATGCATGTCGACGGCCACGACCGCCGTGGAGTGAGCCTGAAGCCTCATGCTGCTTCCTCCATGTCCACCTGCTTCGCCTCAAGCAAACTTCACCGGCCGAGCACTTCGCGGTTGACCGGCGATCGGGGCGATTCGCCCCTCAGAGCCCGGGCCACCTCTTCGGCGGCTTTGGTCTGAAGCTCGATCACCGACTCGCGCGAATAAAAGGCCAGGTGCGGGGTGAGGATCACATTCGACAATCCGCGCAGCGGATGGTCGAGCGGAGGCGGCTCGACGGACAGCACATCGAGCGCTACGCCGCCGATCCGCCCGGCCTTCAGCGCCTCTGCGAGAGCCTGCTCGTCCACGATGCCGCCGCGCGAGGTGTTAATCAGGAAGGCAGTCGGCTTCATGCGAGTTAGCTCGCGCTGTCCGATCAGATTGCGGGTTTCGGGCGAGAGCGGCACGTGAATCGAGACCGCGTCAGCCTCGGCAAGCAGCCTATCTAAGCTGACGGCTTCCGCTCCGTGACGGGCAACCAGTTCGGGCTCAAGGTAAGGATCGTACACCAGCACTTTCATTCCTAAAGGCTGGACCTTCGACACGACGGCTTTGGCAATCTTGCCAAATCCGAGGAGGCCCAGCGTCTGGCCGCGCAGCCGGCGAATCCCCGCGTGCGCGACGACGTCCCAGGCGCCGGCTTTCACTGCTCCATCGGCCGCAACAATGCGCCGCTCGAGCGCCAAGAGAAGCGCCAGCGCGTGATCTGAGACTTCATCGATACAGTAATCGGGAACGTTGGTTACCACAATGCGGGCTCCAGTTGCCGCAGCCAGGTCGACGTTGTCAACGCCGATGCCATAGCGCGCGATGATCTTGCAGCGGCTGAGTTTCTCAATGACGCGCGCCGTCAGCTTCGCATAGCAGTTCAGCACGGCGTCGGCTTCTTGGGCCAGATCGATAATTTCTTCTTCCGATTTACACTGTGCCGGTCGAAGCTCGACTCCTAATGGCGCGAGCACCCGCTGCTCAGGCTCCAGAGATGGAAAGACGTAATCGGTAATCGCGACTATGAAACTCATCATGCGCTCCCAGGTCGGGCGAGCTTCACCCATTTCCCGTCTGCTTGAGCAGGAGCTTCGACCGTCTGTAGACCTAGCGTCAACAAGACCGCGAAGCTTGCCGTAAATAGTTTCATCGTACCCTCCTCGTAATTTTATCTTCCCTGAATCCCAAGCTCCTTCTGCGCTTCTCTGAGAATCGAAAGGTCCGCAACCTCGCTCGATGCGATTTCGCGGCTTACCTTGCCGGCTTTTCTTGTCTCCTCAATCAACAGGCGGAGGCCATCTTCAGGCAGACTTCCGTCCTCATTAAAGGCTTTCCCGACCGAGTCATAGGTGGCCGTGGCCATCTCTTTATCGAGCTTCAGCCATTCCATAAATGTCTGAATCGTGCCGTCGCGGTTCTGACGAATATAACGGTTGGCCTTGATACCCGCTCTGATAACTCGCTTGACCTCCTCCGGCTTTTCTTTGATTTTCTTGACACTCGATACAACGCCGGTGACAGGAAAACTGAAAAGCTCGTTGGCCCTCGCAAGCACGACAAAGCCCATCTTCTTGCCGAGAAAGTCCGTTGGCGGACCACCCAAAGTGGCAGCGATCAGCCCTTGCTTCATAGAAGAAAAACGGGCTTCCATTGGGCCCGCGGCAAGAAACTTCATCTCCTTGTCCGGATCTATACCAGAATGCTTGAATACGTTCCTTGCTATGATATCAAGATTGCTGCCGAAGACATCGATTCCTATCGTCTTACCTTTAAGCTCTCGGACCGATTTAAACTCGGGCCGGGCGACGAGGGTGGCGGTAGGGCCAGGCACGAAACAGGCGACGATTTTGACCGGAGCTCCTCGGATCGCTGCGGCGACGCCGCCGCCGAGCTGCGTGTAATAATCGATTTCTTCGGTGATCAATGTCGTCAGACCGACGGTGGCATTCATCCTGATGAATTCCGCTTGAAGTCCTTCTTCTTGCAAGAAGCCCCGCTTCTGTCCCAAGGGGAGAGTACTGTATGATGCAATGACCGCTGAAAATCCGATCCTTATCCTATCTTCCGCCTGAGCGGAGTTCTGCAGAAAAATAATTGTCAGGATAACCGCAAAAATGTTACCCATAGGACACCTCCTACGCGATTTGTGGAGCGACTCATTTTGAACCAACGTCGGATTTGCCTTCCGTGACTTCGGCGCTAGACGCCGGTTCGACGATCGCGGAAAATTTATGGCCGAACGCCCAGCGAAAAATCGGCGACACCAGCATCAGCAGAGCCAGCGCCATCAATGCGGCAGCAATCGGCCGCTCGAAAAAGACTCCCAGCTCACCGTGCGAGTAGATCAGGGAACGCCGCAGCGAGGCTTCGAGTTGTGGACCAAGGATCATGGCCAGGACGAGCGGCGCAGGCTCGAAGTCGAACTTACGCATCAGGTAGCCGAAGAAGCCGAAGGCGATCGTGATCCCCACGTCGAACGCGCTGTTGTTGACGCTGTATGCTCCGATGAGAACAAACACCAGAATCAGCGGCGCCAGCAGCGGATAGGGAACTCGAAGGAGCCTCACCCAAAGCCCAATGAGCGGCAGGTTCAAAACCAAAAGCATAACGTTGCCGATGTACATGGAGGCGACCAGCCCCCAGAAGACTTCTGGTTTTTCCGCGACCAACAACGGCCCCGGCCTTATGCCGTGAATTAACAGCGCCGCGAAGATCATCGCAATCGACGCATTACCCGGGATCCCCAAGGTGAGCAATGGGATGAACGAGCCGGTTGCCGCGCTGTTGTTCGCCGATTCCGGCGCCGCCACGCCTTCGATGGCGCCTTTCCCGAAGCGCTCGGGATGCTTGCTTAGTTTCTTTTCCAGCGCGTACGAGATAAACGACGAGATGATCGCGCCGCCACCCGGCAGCACGCCGATGAAGAATCCCAGCAATGATCCACGAGCGATCGGCGCCGCCGACATGCGCCATTCCTCTCCGTTCGGCAACAGCCCTCGTAGCTTAGTCTCAAAGACTTCAGCCTTGATCGTCTGTTCGACGTTCACCAGGACCTCGCCGATGCCGAAAAGTCCCATGGCCACGAGGATGAACTCAAATCCCTCACTCAGCTTGAAGATCCCGTAGGTGAATCTCTGGGTTCCCATGATCGGATCGAGTCCGACGGTTCCGAGCAACAATCCGAGGCAAGCCATCATGAGCCCTTTGGTCATGGACGCTCCGGCCAAGTAGCCGACCATCATAAGTCCGAGAACCAGGAGAGAGAAATTCTCCGGGGGGCCGAACTTGATCGCAAACGCGGCCAGCGGTGGCGCGAGGAGCATCAAGCCGACGATGCTCAGCGTCCCGGCGATGAAAGAGCCGAAAGCCGAGATCGCCAGCGCCGCGCCGGCTCTCCCCTGTCGCGCCATCTGATAGCCATCCAGACAGGTGACCACCGATGCCGCCTCTCCGGGGATATTCAACAATATCGATGTCGTCGAGCCGCCGTACATCGCTCCGTAGAAAATTCCCGCGAGTAAGATAACCGCGGAGGTGGCCGGTATCCCATACGTGACCGGCAGCAACAGGGCGATAGTCGCCGGCGGGCCGAGGCCCGGGAGGACGCCGATGGCAGTGCCGATGAATGATCCGAGGAAGCAGTAGAGGAGATTAATCGGAGCAAGCGCGACTGCAAAGCCGGTGGCGAGATTGTTGAAGATGTCCATGTTTTTGCAGTGCTTCGCGCACTTCATGTTTTTCGTGGTCAAAAACTTATCACCACGAAGATCAGAAGATCACGAAGTTTCTAAGTCATCGAGCCAACACGCCAGAGCGTCATGAATATATTCTTCCTTCGTGCGCTTCGTACTACTATGCTTAAAGTTTGTCGCAGCTTGCGCAAATTTGAGAAGCACTCTCACCACGAAGGGCGCGAAGGACACGAAGCTTTCGGAGATTTTTTGATTAGAACCTTCGTGAACTTCGTGTGCTCCGTGGTTCAAACCTGCTTTGCTCGTTTAGCTCCTTTTGGTTGCGGCATAGCCGCGCTGTGTCCTTCGTGGTCAAGAAGTTATCCTAGAGCGGTCCGCGGGGCAGCGGTACACTCAGCCAAATGGCGAACACGACGTACGAACCGACTGCGGTGAGCGCCGCCATGCCCAGAGCGACCGGCCACCGCTGAGGATCGGTCGCGCGCAACATGAAGAGGACAAGGAGAAAGGTGCAGAGCGGATAGCCGAGCGGATCGAGCAAGAAGGTGTAAGCGCCCAGAACGATCAAGAGGGTAGCCAACTTCGCGATCCGGCCAGGCTCTTCTCGCGCGGTGCTTGAACCGAACGCCAGCGCTTGAACCAATAGGATCAGTGCAAGCAAAACAATGACCGCGCTGGTCCACCATGGGAAAAATCCCGGCCCGGGATTGTGAACCGTCCCGAACGGGAGTTTCGCTGATTCATACGCCGCTGCGGCGCCGAACACCAGCGCCATAGCTGCCACAATCCCGTCGCGCCGGACCATTTTCCTCGAAGCTACTTTTGCGCGCCAGCCACGACCTTGGCGAACCCCTCCCACTCTTGTCGCCAGGTGTTTTCGAACTCCTTACCAGCCTGGAAGTGAATTTCATCGCCCAGCTGTTTAATGAGGGCCTGGAACGAGCTATCTTCGGTCATCTGCTTAAATGCCGCTTCCAGTTTCTGAGCGATGGCTTGAGGAATCCCTTTGGGAGCTAGAACCGATCGCCACTGCGTGAACACGACGTCGACGCCCTCTTCGCGAAGCGTCGGAACGTTCGGCAAATCACGATGCCGCCGGGTATCGGTGACCGCGAGGGCGCGCATCTTGCCGGCGCCGATCTGCGGAAGGAGCTGAGCGGTATAAAGAAAACTCCCGTCGGCATGACCCCCGAGCACGGCGAGCAACGCCGGGCCACCGCCATCGTACGGGATGTTGTTGTACTCAACCCCCGTTGCCCGAGCAACCATTCGCATTGGGAAATCCCCCGCTCCCCACGGTCCGGTGTTAGCAAAGTTAAACTTTCCCGGATTCTTTTTCATGGTGTCAACCACCTCGCGGAACGTTTTCCAGGGCGCTTCCGTCCGAACAGCAAAAACGGCCGGGCTGTAATTAATCCGGGCGATCGCAGCAAACTGATCCGGACCGATGGGTATCTTCTCGCGGAGGGGAAGGATGGTATTCGGCCCCGAGCCACCGAGCATCAGCGTGTAGCCATCGGGCTTTGCCCTGATGGCAGCCTGCGAACCTACGGCTCCTCCTCCGCCTGGTTTGAGTACCACCAACATGGGCTGGCCGATATATTGATGGGCTACGCTCGTGAGCGCCCGGGCCGTCAGATCATGAGAACCGCCGGCAGCGTACGGGATGACGAGCTCGATGGGTTTCGTCGGAAACTCTTGCGCGAGCGGGACGGCAGCCAAGATGACTATCGCTAGCGATGCGAGTAGCACTGCCCTTTTGAGTCCGAGCATAAGGCCTCCTTCATCTACAAAGGATGAGGCATGAAGGCGGAAGGAGGAAAAAGGACTTAGTAGCGATGCAGGAACAAGAACTGTATTTTTAATTCCTTCATCCCTCAGCCTTCATCCTTGAGAAAGTGCCACGACGGTCGGTAACCTACTATTTGGACCGGAAAAACGCAACGGGATTTCCACTTGTTTTACGCTTGATCCGCCCAGGTATCTGGCGTAGTGTGCCGCCGTGACCGTCCTAAATGGATGGGCCTCGATACGCTCCAAGGAGAGAAAAAAATGGCGAGTCGAAAGATCAACGTTGGCATCATCGGCACGGGATGGATCGGCGAAATTCGCGCGAAGGTCTGTGCCAATCATCCGTTAGTGGACAGTGTACACATTGCCGAGATTGATCCCGCGAAGGTTGCACGAATCGGGGAAGAGACCAGAGCAAGAACAGCAACCACGGATTATCGCGAGCTTCTGCGCCGTGATGACATCGACGCGATCTTCGTCTGCAGCACGCCCGAGACTACGCACTACCCGATCACGAAGGACTGTCTCCTCGCGCGCAAGCACACGTTGCTGGAGAAACCGATGGGACTCGCTTTGCAGGAGGCGGACGAGATGATGACCCTTGCAAAAAAAGCATCGCTCAAATTCACCATTGGCTACACGCAGCGCTTCAACCCAAAGTACGCCTACGTGAAGCAGAGCCTGCTGAACGGCACCCTTGGTCGTCCGGTGACCGCGCTGGTGAGTCGCAACGTCTCTCGCTCCATCGGCAACAAAATCGGCGGGCGAATTCGACTCTCACCCGCCGTGATGGAAGCAACGCACGATATCGATTTTATTCTCTGGTGCCTCGAGGGCACGAAGCCGGTGCGCGTCTACGCGCAGTCGGTCTACCGGATCATGGAGCAGGCGCACGGTGTCCCCGACTGCCAGTGGATCATGGTGACGATGGAAGACGGAACCGCCTTCACCATCGGCGCGGGCTGGGCGCTGCCGCCGGGTTACCCACACTTTTCGACGGCGACCCTCGAGTTCGTCGGGACCGAAGGCGCCCTTCTCATCGACGACAGCCACCGCGATATCGTGCTGAACACGATGAAAGGCGGAATGACCCTCCCGCTCTCGACAATGCCGGGCGAGCAGGTAGCTCACGTCTATCAGGGGCCCATGGAAGCGGAGACCATCCACTTTGTCGAAGCGGTGGCGCTTGATCGCGCCGTGTTAGTAACGCCCGAGCAGGCGCGGCAGGTGATGGAAATCACGTTAGCCGCCGATCTTTCTGCCGAGTGCCATCAACCGGTCAGTCTTCCGTTGCAAACTTGAGACAGCTCTTCCGATTTTCGATTTTAGATTTTTGATTTTCGATTGAATCCAAAATCGGCAATCCAAAATCCAAAATGATTCTGCTGGCCGGGTGCTAGTATCGATCTTCCGCGGATTGTGTCTAATCCGGGGTATTCAAAACAATCCCTATATTTTTGCCAGAATCCATCTTCTGCCTTTTCAATCGCATCTTTCCGCTCTCATCGTCTGCAATGCGCGGTTTTACGCGATTTAGATTTCTATGTCCAAAAACGGCTTTGGTGCGTAACTTCCGCTAGCTGACATATCTGAACACCGCCACTGACAATTTTGTGATTTTCCCCAAGTGCATCTTAAAAGACAATCGAACACAAAATAGTAAAGAAATAGAAAGCTAGTAAATCCGAATCCACTCACTATCGGGCGCGATCGCGACAGTGTCTACCCGAAAGAATGGTATGGTTGTTGCTCACATGCACACCCAGTTTAAATTTGAAAGGGAGGATCCTTATGTTTTCAAAGAAAATAACTCTGTTCATAGCTGCAAACGCTATGGCATTCTTTCTCGGGGCAATCTCGGTAAGTGCCCAGACGCCGCCACCGCAACCACCCACCTGCGATACAACCACCGATAGCGATCATGATGGAATACCAGACTTCGCACTAGTCGGACTAGTTTGTAGTCCACTAGATCTATGCCCTAACAGCAACTTGGATCCAACAGTGATGCTTTTCGACACTTGCGACACGGGTATCCAGAATACAGTCAATCCAAATGGCTGTACGACCGCTGACGTGTTTGACGAAATGTTTGATCATTGCCTTGACGCGAAAAACCATGGACAATTTGTCAGCTGCGTGTCTCACGAAACGAACATTCTCAAGCGTACAAAAATTATCACTGGAAAGCAGAAGGGCAAGATCCAAAGTTGTGTTGCACACATCAAGTAGTTCTTGAATTTGGGCGCAGCTCCCTTTTCGCCCGCTGGTCGAAAGGGGAGCTGCAGCCGCTTCGCAAGCATGCCGAGACTACGCCGCAATCCTGTAATTTTGATCGATCCTACGCTCGATTCTAATTCTCTCGAAAAGCTCGAAGCTACAAGTCAAACGGTGCACCGCGACTAGGCTGACCAACCAATGTGATATCAGTCTTACTTTCCGAGCTTTAAGACGATTTTGGAGGAAATGGTGAGTAAACATATTCGTTACTGGCAAAAAGCCATATTTTTAGGAATTTTAACATTGTCGTTTGTTCCGCTCCCTATTTGGGCCGACAGTGGGCCTGCCCACCGGGTTGACGAGCCATTTCCAATTCAACTCGGAACCTCGGGAGGAAATATCAAGGATATCAGCAAAGGCTTCTGCTATGGCGGCACCCTGGGAGCTTTAGTGAAAGATGCGAGTGGCAATCAATATATTCTCAGCAACAATCACGTCCTGGCAAGGACTAACGTGGCTGCGCTCGGTGAGGATATCATTCAGCCCGGCCTTATTGATCAGAGTCCCGCATGCTTTAAGGATAGCACCGATATCGTAGCGAATCTGTCTAACTTTATTTCGATTAATTTCAAAACCAAAGGGACTATGCGCACGAATGCTGTTGATGCTGCAATTGCTCAGGTTCGGGTGGGTAATGTCGACCCTACGGGTTTTATCATAGACATCGGAACGCTAAGCAGCGATACCGTGGCTCCCAGTCTGAGTATGGCAGTCAAGAAAAGCGGCCGCACGACTGGACTGACACATGGTAACATCACCGCTGTGAATGCTACCATCGATGTCTCTTATGGCTCAGGCAAAACTGCAAGATTTACTAACCAGATCGTCGTTGGCCCGGGAAGCTTCATTGCCGCAGGCGATTCTGGTTCTTTAATGGTGGAGAATGTCGATACCGATCCGCGCGCGGTCGGGCTTCTTTTTGCCGGCGGCAGCACAACCGCCATCGCCAACCCGATCGGCGACGTGCTAGATGCGTTTCACGTTTCGATGGTCGGAACCGGAATCGGTCCCGATCCCTCTGCGAGCCTTCTGGGGAAAATACTGGCGTGGGCAAAAAAATTCTCGGGCGTCACCGAAACTCAGGCTGCCAGTGCACAGCTACCCGCACATGTCAGCGAATCTGCCGTAGATGCCGTCAGAAGGGTTAAAGAGCGCCACGAGGGTAGGCTATTGGCCACACCAGGAGTCATCGGAGTGGGTGTCGGACTTTCGGACACGATTATGAAACAAGCAGCAATTGAGATCTACGTTAAGCAGGCAACGGAACCGCTGCGGCAGGCTCTGCCCAAGTCCTTAGATGGTGTCGAGACAAAAATAGTTGAGACGGGCGAAATTCGCGCCTACTAGCATAGAGATCGCGAATTTGCATCTTCCAGTTTCAACCGGGCAACGAGGGCATACCAAGCCGGAAGATTGACGGACTACGTAGTCCCGCTCTTCTGTGGATATAGAATACAGCGAATGTTTTCGTTGCTGATCCGGCCGTTCGGGTTTTGATAGCAAACCCAGGTCCGGTCAGAGGGAACGGGTGTGAACTTATCCTTCTCGACAGCGGCCTCTATTCCTTCTATGTTCACCACAATCTTCTTCCCGGTATCCGACTTGGCGATTATCTTCACGGGCTGCGGCACACAATCACCGTTTCCGCAACATTGCCTCCAGATCGGCAGCCCTTCCAACTCCGGCTCACCCACTTTGTGACCCCAGGAATCGGGCGGTAACAAAACTCCAGAGCTTGAAAATGCAACGCTTATGAGAAAACTGCAATAGATGAGCCGAGTCAGTCGACATTTCATCTTTATCTGCTCACGGATATTACCGCTCCTCGGGAAGTCAAACAACTGCGGCTGAAACGGCTTTCAAAGGACGGCACCTACCCGTACGTCCACGTTAGCACTATGGAATTTGCGGACAAGACAATTAAAAAACCAGCGGGTGGATACTCCCCCATCCAATCCTATGCTGCACTAGGCCACAGCTAATTGTCCCTGTCATTCTGTCACTCGGACGACGATCGAGTGTCAATTGTCACAGCAATCTGTAGAAAATTCACAGACTTACCCTTTGGAGTACTTATTGCTTTGAAACCGTTTATCTTTTCAAAGGGGGACAAAATGCCAAAATCTGCTGACAGAGAACTTCAAGCCGGGCTCCTAAAAGAGATCTACGAACTGAACGCTAGAAAGCGGAAATTGGAGGACGATATCAGGAGCCTCGATGCAGCGAACAACTCTATACAAGAGACGGCGGCCCTGCGGGATATCGAAGCCTACAAAAGTCAGCGTCCCCTGCACGCGAAGTTGCCCTCCCATTAACATGCTCTAGTACAATTCTTCCCTCACTCGCGCATTACTTCCCGCGGGTGTCTCAGATGCTCGTCGAGCGTCCATTCGACACAAACTCCTTTAGGTCTGCAAGGCCAGGGCTATTTGGGAGCCTCCTTCCCTTTGCTGGGAGAGTTTGAACTTTTACCACCTTCCTCAGTTGACCTTCTTCATCATTTTTTTTCAATCCTGACGGAAGCTCGCCTTTTCTTACCTCTAAGGATCCCAGGGGCAAAATTTGCGAGCCGAAGCAGACGGGCGGCGTTGCCGCCGAGAATCTTTTCTTGGTCATTGCGACTCAGCTTGAGAGCGGTAACGACTTTAACCGGGCGGTTGTAGCCCATATCAAAGCAGTAATCGCTTCCGATCATCACACGGTCGACTCCAACGAGCTTGATGAGGTAGTTGAGTGATTCTGGTGCGTGGCTGATCGTATCGTAGGTGAAGCGCCTGAGATAGCTCGACGGCGGCTTCTTCAAAGCCTTGCACTCCTGTCGCACCTTCCAACCATGGTTCAGGCGGCCGATGAGATAAGGAAGCGCGCCTCCGGCATGCGGGAGACAAACCTCGAGCTTCGGAAAACGATCGAGGAGTCCGCTAAAGATTAGGTTGGCGGCGGCTACCGCCGTATCAAACGGATTTCCCAGAAGGTTATGCAGGTAATAGCTCGTAAGCCGCTGCGACCCAATGACGTTGAGCGGGTGGAGAAAGATCGGGACTCTCAGGGCATCAATGCGTTCAAAGACAGGGAGGAAGGAAGGATCGCTCAGCTCTTTTCCCCGAACGTTCGTGCCGAGATAGATGCCGCGGCAACCGAGCTCGGTAACCGCCCGCTCTACCTCGCCGACAGCGGCCTCGGGATTTTGCAGAGGAAGGGTTGCCAGGCCGACGAAGCGGTCGGGGTGGGCGCGAGTGGCTTCGGCTATCGCATCGTTAACGAGCCTGGCTAGTCGCACAGCGAGAGTACCATCCGCCCAGTAGACCATCGGCGGCATGAGCGAGAGGGCGTGGACTGTTATGCCCTGGGCGTCCATCGTTTTCAGCCGGAGATCCAGGTTGTGGTAATGGGCTGTGATGGGGCCGATCGGGAACTGGCCCGCCAGGATCATCGGTCCGTTCGGACCCGAACGCAGGCGTACTCCATGAGGTTCTCCTTCCGTCTCGATGAGCCGGAGATAACCCTGAGGGACAAAATGGGCGTGAATGTCGATGGTTGAATTTGCCTGCTGTAAGCGGCGTGCTGAGAGATTGGCGCGCTTCCGTCCGCTTGGTGTTGTACGCCGACGCCTCATCAGTTTCATTGTCGATCCGCGTTCACCAAAAAAAGTTCAATGATGCGCGGCTCCTCTTGATGCCCCTATTACTCGAAGCCAGAGTCAGTGTGCCGCGCGAGGAGCTTCGAAGCGAAGCCTTATAAGTTTTTTTTCTTAGCTTCTTCGAAACGTCTCTCGGCTTCTTCGGCGCCTTCAGCGCGGTTGTAGTCTTGGTCTAGGTCGCCGTCTCCCGCGGGACTCTTTACCGTAAAGAAAATTGCCGGACCGCCGATGGCGCGGCTTCTATGGTTGGTAAAGCGTGGGATGTGGATCAAGTCGCCGCGTTCGCAGATGCGTTCTTCATCACCGAGGACAAAGTGGAGCTTGCCCTCAAGAACGAGTGTGAACTGTTCTTCGTTCGGGTGCATGTGCAGAGGCGGGCCTTCTTCGTCGGGTTTGGTCACGATTCCCGCCTTCATGAACTCACCGACAGCAGTCTGTACGAACTGTTCTGGGTTTGCCGTGCTAGGGTTCTGTTGCATTTCCGCAATCTTATAAAAAGGCATATTCTCTCCTTCCTTTCAGAAGAATTGATTTTGCAATGAGTGTATTAGCCGATCACCATCAAATCCCCTTCTTACTCCAAGGTAGAAAGGATGTCCAGCCGGTCCGGATCGCACGCCGCTTGCCTCTTGACACAATTTGTTTCTTCTTGGATATTCTCGGCTGGCTTCGAGCGTGGAATTTTGTTGCGGCGGAGAGGCGGGCTTGATGCTTCCTGCGGCGTTAAAAAATTTTCCGAATTTAACTTCACGGATTAGGAGGGATTTATGAGACGAATGTGGGTAGTGAGTCTGCTGGTGAGCTTCTTGATGATCCCGTTGGTCGCTTCGCCCGCGCGATCGCAAACAAATTTCTATGAAGGGAAGACCGTCACCCTCATCATCGGGGCGAAAGGCGCCGGTAGTCTGATTGCAGCCACGCAGATCGTGGCCCACCATCTTGGAAAGTACATTCCGGGAAAGCCTACGGTAATCGTTCAAGAGATGCCGGGGGCGGCACATCTGCTCGCTACCAATAACGTTTTCAACGTGGCCAAGCCGGATGGATTGACCATCTTAGCTTCCAACCCAAACGTTGCCATTGCTCAACTCGCAAAAGTAGAGCAGGTTCGCTTCGACGTGCGCAAGTTTCATTGGCTCGGGTCAACGGGAGCTGATGGCGTGGCGCTTTCCATTAGAACCGATTTACCCTACAAGAACTTCGAGGATATTCGGAAAGCCAACCAAGACCTCATTGTGGGCACGACCGGCCCAGGGTCAAACGCTCATGATTTTCCGCTCCTCCTGAAGGAATTTGCCGGCGCCAAGTTCAAGCTCGTCTCCGGTTATCCTTCCAATGGGGACGTCATGTTGGCGCTTCAACGTAAAGAAGCCGACGTCTGGGCTGCCCTCGCTACTACGATCAAGCTCGCTGTGGATCAAGGTGTCGTGCGAGCCATCGTGCGGGGTCGGGTAGCAACGCCGGGGTTCGAGAATCTGCCGGTGGACGAAGATCTGGCAACCAGCTCACTCGGTAAAGCGATCATGGGAATCAAGGCAGCCCCGCTGGCCATAGGCCGGGCTTTCGCAGTCCCACCGGCGACGCCAGCGGATCGAGTAGCTACTCTGCGAGAAGCCTTTGCGAAAATCATCAAGGACCCTGAGTTTCTCGCCGAGGGCAAGAAAGCAAAGATCGACTTCAACTACATCTCAGCCGAGCAAGTGCTAAAAGATTTTACCGCCCTACTAAACCAAACGCCTGAAGTTCTGAAGGAGATGGGCAAATACATAAAGCTCGAGGGCTGAACGATTTTACATTTTGGATTTTCGATTTTGGATTCATAAACCCGGATTCGTCGACTCCGCTAATCGAAAATCCAAAACCTGTCCTGAACCCTGCGGCTTCGTTCAGGATAAACCCCGCCGAAGGATCGGCAATCGTTCGACTGAGCTCACGACGAAGTCTAAAATTGCTTGACGATGTTTGACGCGCTGATCAACGGCCTTTTACTGGTTTTACAGTGGAAGGCCTTCAGCCTGATGATGGTCGGGATGGGTTTGGGCTTTGTCGTGGGTCTACTTCCCGGCATCGGCGGCGCAGCTACGCTGGCGCTGATGCTGCCTTTCATTTTCAAGATGAGCCCGGCTGAAGCCTTCGCCTTCCTGCTCGGGATGCACTCCGTTGCAGCTACAACCGGCGACATCACTTCAATCCTCTTTGGCGTTCCCGGTGAGGCGATATCTGCGGCCACAGTCGTGGACGGCTACCCGATGGCCAAGAATGGAGAGGCCGGGCGAGCCCTCGGCGCTGCGCTGATGAGCTCTTTGGTGGGAGCCTTGATCGGAGCGCTCGTTCTAGCTCTTGCAATTCCCATCGTTCGTCCGCTGGTTCTTAGCTTCGGCTCGCCGGAACTGTTGATGCTCGCTCTCATGGGGATCGCCTGCATTACTTCTCTCAGCGGTTTGGGTGCGCGGGGCCAGATCAGAGGATTTGCCATGGGGTTTCTCGGTTTGCTGCTGTCCACGATCGGTCAGGAGCGCCAGTCCGGCGCGCTACGATTCGACATGGGCCTGATGTATCTCTGGGACGGCCTCGATCTGGTGCCGGTCCTGGTAGGAATATTTGCCATTCCGGAGATCATTGACCTCGCGGTGCGCGGGACAGCCATCGCGGGAGAAAGGCAGCCGGAGAATCTACAGGCCGGTGTTGTCGAGGGGATCAAAGATACTTTTCGCCATTTCTGGCTGGTCGTGCGCTGCTCGGCGGTCGGCGTATTCATCGGCATTTTGCCTGGAGCCGGAGGTGGCGTGGCTCAATGGGTGGCTTACGCCCACGCGGTCCAGAGCGCCAAGGACGCGAAGGACCGCGAGCGTTTCGGCAAAGGCGATATTCGCGGGGTATTGGGCCCGGGCGCGGCAAACAACTCAAAAGAAGGGGGAGAACTCATCCCTACCGTCGCTTTTGGTGTGCCAGGGGGCGGCGCGATGGGGATCCTACTCGGCGGCTTTCTAATTATGGGTCTCACTCCTGGCCCTGATATGTTGACTAAGCACCTCGCGCTCACCTTTTCGATGGTCTGGACTCTAGCGATCGCCAATATCATCACAGTGCTTTTGTGCCTCGCTCTTCTCGGTCACCTGGCGAAGTTGACTTATATCAGAGGCGGACTGATCATCCCGTTTGTCCTTTTTTTAGTCTTCGTGGGAAGTTACACTGCAAACGGACAAATCGCCGACTTGATTGTAACCTTCATTTTTGGTTCGCTCGGCTATCTCATGGTGCTCTTCGGCTGGCCGCGACCACCCTTCGTTCTGGGGTTTGTGTTGGGAAAGCTAGTCGAGACGTACCTTTTTATATCGGTAAGCAGATATGGATTCTCCTGGCTCAGCCATCCTGTGGTTCTCGTCTTGATTTTTCTCACCGGACTCGTGATCGCCTATCCCTTCATTCAAGAGCGGCGCAGCAGAAAGCGCGAGGGCGTTGGTGCAACTTAAGCTGCGCTCTCTTTTCAGCCTCTCGCTTATGGTCGTGGCCGCTTACGCGGCGATCACGGCGCGGCGCTGGTCTTTCAAGACCTCACTTTTCCCCTTGGCGACAGGTATTCCCCTCTTTGTGCTCGCGGGAGCGCAGCTGATGCTCGAACTGTTCGGCAGAGATGAAACGACCAGCGGTCCTGCCGTGGAATTGGAGCTCTCGACCCATGTGGATCCGGCGCTGGCGCGCACGCGGGTTGCCGGAATCTTAACCTGGATCGCCGGCTTCATTCTGCTGGTTTTTCTGGTGGGCTTTCCCGTCGCCGTCCCGGCCTTTATTTTTTCTTTCTTGATGTTGCAAAGCCGAGTAGGATGGCGCCTGTCGCTCTCTCTGACGGCGGTAGCGTGGCTATGTTTCTATGGTCTCTTTCAGTGGCTGCTCAATCTGCCGTTCGAAGAGGGATTCATCCAATCCTTGCTCGGCATCTAATATGGTTAGCGGGCTTAATTGGCCGATGGTCGTAAGCATTCTGCGCAACCTGATCAGCAACGATCTGTGCGCTTGCGCCCCGAGTCGCCAACGCAACGTTGACACAGAAGCATCTTATTCGATACTCTCCGCCTGAAACGATTCGCAGTCAGCCGTCAGTCGAAAGTTGAAGGCTATTTTCCAAATTTGCAGCGCAGTGGATCAAAGAATCCTGCGCTGGTTTAATTTCTCGCAAGCACACGCCTAAGGAGGATTGCTATGGATAAGCGAATTGCAATAGTGCTGATGGCCTTCATCCTCGGTGCCACCATGTGGGAAAGGTCTGGCCAGGCGGGCGCGTCGAGCGCTGCCCTCACCAAGTTGGCCTTCGGAATGCCTACCACGCCTCCCAATCTGGTTCACATCGGCCCATGGGTGGCAAAGGAGCAGGGCTTTTTTGTCGAAGAAGGGCTGGATGTGGAAATCACGACGTTCGAGGGCGGTATCTATGTGATCCGCAACGTCGTAAACGGCGCGCTCGATGCCGGGGGCGGCGCGGGATCGGGAGCCATCATCTCGGCCGCAAAAAAAGCGGGAATCAAGGCGATCTACGCTCCGGCTCCAAGATTCAGCTCAACTCTGACGGTGCGCTCGAACATCAAGACGCTCCAGGACCTCAAAGGGAAGAAGTTCGGCGTGCAGGAGATCGGTGGCTTCGCCGACGTTCTCAGCCGGATGGTGCTGGCGAAGGCCGGCATCAAGCCCGATGAAGTGACCTTCGTTCCGATCGCCTCAGCGGACGTGCCTCCTTTGCTCGCCGGCCAGATCGACACCGCCGTGCTTCATGTCGATCAGTTGATGTTGGCCCGCCAGAAAGACCCCTCGTTTCACCCGTTGGTAAAGTTCTGGGAGCTGGACCCGAACCAGCTTTTTCTCGTCGTGGTCGCCCCCGAGAAAAAGCTTGCCGCCGAGCCAGCCAAGTACCAGGCACTGGTTCGGGCGTTGGTGAAAGCAAACCGATTTGTCTACGCCAACAAGGCTCGAGCCGTTGAGATCGCAGTCAAGTACGCGAAGATTCCACGCGATGTGGTCGAGCAGGCGTACGACGAGCTGGTCAAGGGCAAGGTCTGGGCCCAGAACGACGGGCTGCCCCGGGAGAAGGTGGAGTACAGCATCGAGCGGATGGTGAAAGTCGGCAACATCAAGCCCGAGGAAAGGCCGAAGCACGAAGACTTTGTGGCGGTCTCGATTGTCGAGGAAGCCATGAAGCGCTTCCCCCGCCTGCCCGACTACGATTGATTGACGACGGGTTGAATTCTATTTCCGCCTAGCTCGGATTCTCCCTTGGCGCCCTTTGCGTCTTTGCGCGAGATGCCCTCTCCCTTTGCGCCTCTTCCTCCGTGTGCTTCGTGTCCTCCGTGGTCAAAAAGTTTATCATCACGAAGAGCACGAAGGTGACGAAGTTTCTAAGTCATCGCGCTAAGCGCCAAGACCGCAAAGAATGGCTCTAGCTCTTTTTCGGCGGAATCACCGGAAGCAGCAAGTAAGAGGCCTTGTCTCCGCCGGCGTAGATTGTATTCTCGGCGCCGAGGTTATAGTCCGCCTGGTAGTGGGTGTAGGGCGCGCTGCCGACGCCGTCACGCGGCTGGATGTCGAGGCGGAGCCGGTGACCCTTCCCGAGAACGATGGAGGTGGGCCAGATCTCGACCTGGCACTCCACCGGCTCACCGGGCTTGAGCCACCACCGCTCGTCGTGCGCATGGTACGGGCGGTACGGCAGCGAGCGCTCGGGGTCGAGCTTGCGGTGCGAGGCGCGGAGCCATCCTTTTGTCAGCGGCACCGGCTGGCCCTGCGACCCGACCTCGAACACGTCCTTCCCATCCGGCCCGATGTTGCGCAACGTCGCGTAGATGTCCATGTCCTCCGACGTGCTCGACACCCACAGCGCCAGCACGATCGGTCCGGTAATCTCAGTCTCCTGCTCCATGAGTGGCGTCTCGAACGAAACGCCGGCGCGCCCGGCGCCGCCGTGACCGTGCGCCGCCACCGAACCGCCACTGGCCGGGTAAGTAAGCTTGCGCGAGTCTTGCGGCGGCGTCGCTGCGAGCCGGCCCTCCGTCGCGTCCGCGTGTCCCGACGGCTCGCGCTCGATCTTGAGATACATCTTGCTCCACTGTGTTCGGGCGATCGGCCACTCGTTTTCGAAGCGGAACTCATACCGCCCTTTGCCGCCGCCGGTGCGGATCTCGAGCTTGACCGGCGGCTCAGCCATGATCCCGGTGTCGATGCCCTTCAGCCAGTAATCGAACCAGCGGAGCTGATCCATCCGCCCTTCCTCCGAATAGAAGGCATGGAAGTGCGTGCCGCTGTGAATTCTCAGCTTCTTGTGCTTGGAGGCGGCGAGCATGAAGGCCTCGGTGTTGCCGCGCAGGTGCAGAGCGAACGAGGTCCAATTGCCGGCACTGTAGAGCGGCACCGTGATCTTCTCCCAGCGGGCGCTACACATGCGCCAGTATTCGGAATCGAGGTTGTGGCTCATGTACTGCCACAAGAGGTCGTTGTGAAAAGCGTCCGGGTTGTAGCTGCGCGACTTGCCGAGCAGGTGGTGCGCGGTCTGCGTGGTGTGCCAGTTGGACATGAAGCCCATCGCGAAGATGCCGCCGTGGTAGACCTGGTCGCGGTACTGGTCGGCCCGTCCTTCCCACGGGAGAATCGCTTTCAGCGACGGGGGCTGGAGATTCGCCAAGCGCCATTGAGAGGCCGCGTGGTACGAGATGCCGAGCGTGCCGATGTTGCCGGAGCACCACGGCCGCTTCGCGATCCATTCGATCGCGTCGTAAAAATCCAGCGCTTCCTGATACGAGCTGGGCTCCGATTGGCCGGGCGATTTGCCCGACCCGCGGGCGTCCACGCGCACGAGCGCATAACCGCGCGGGCACCACCAGAGCGGATTCGCCGTCTCCCAGTTCATGTGGGGATTGGGCTTTTCCTCCAGGTCAGCCGGCGGAATCCACAGCTTGTCTTTCTGGTAGACGCTGATGTTCATGATGGCGGGAAAGCGCTCGGCGCCGCCGTCAGGGCGGAACACGTCGGCGTAGAGTATCGCGCCGTCCCGCGTCGGGACCTGCACGTCCTTCTCGACGATCAGCTTGTAGTCGCGGCGCTGGGAAACGTTCATTTTAGATTTTAGATTTTGAATTTTCGATTAACGGTGGATCGAGACCCAAACTGTTTCATCGGTTTTCTTCTCCTAATCTAAAATCGGCAATCTAAAATCCAAAATCAGCTTCGCTTGTGGATTCCCGCGCCCGTCAAATAGTCGTAAAGGTTGGCGATGTTCAGCTGCATCACCCGGGGCGCCATGCCGTCCTGGCCGACGTCCATCGGATATCTCTCCGTCATCGCCATGAGATTGGCCAGGCACTCCTCTTTATTCATCCCGCGCTCGATGCCGCGACGCACGTAGTCCGCCCATTCCTGAATGAACGCGCCCTGCTCGTCCAGATATCTCTTATCGGACACCGGCCCGTGACCTGGGACAAACATCTCCTCTCGGAGGG
>Ga0209801_1000820_pt1 | contig 20064 bp, 18 predicted proteins | sample GraSoiAngelo_127_FD_185884 | JGI IMG/M metagenome (GOLD analysis project Ga0209801, IMG submission 185884) | Grasslands soil microbial communities from the Angelo Coastal Reserve, California, USA - 14_0927_09_40cm (SPAdes) (version 2) | ecosystem: Environmental > Terrestrial > Soil > Grasslands ... | reverse complement strand
CTGAGCGACCAGGGATGCTCAGCGGTAAGGTATTTGTCCGTCGCGGCAATCAGCGACCAAATCTCCTCCAACACCCGAGAGAACGCCAGGTTGTCGTACAACTCAAGGACTTCGCTGATCGTCGCCTGAACTTGCTCGGCCAGCGCCATGTCCTGCGGTTGAAGCGCAGCGGGCTTGGGTATCTTGCCGCCGCTACTCTTCTCAATCATCGCCGCGGTACGGCTAGCAAGGTTACCAAGGCCGTTGGCGAGATCGCTGTTGTAGCGCGTCACGATCGCGTCATAGCTGAAATTGCCGTCCTGGCCGAAAACCGTTTCGCGCAAGAGATAGTAGCGAAGCGCGTCCATGCCCAGCACGCCCACAATCGGGCGGGGCGTCACGACATTCCCTTTGGATTTGCTCATCTTGGCCGCGTCCATCAGGAACCAGCCATGTGCCCAGACTTGCTTGGGGATCGGAAGACCCGCAGCCATCAGGAATGCCGGCCAATAGACAGTGTGAAACCGGATGATGTCTTTTCCAACGATGTGCACGTCGGCGGGCCAGTATCCCTGCTTTTCGTAATTGGGGCCGCCCACGGCGCTGAGATAAGCAGTCAGCGCGTCAAACCAGACGTAAAAAACGTGCGGCTCTTCGCCAGGAACGGGAATGCCCCAACGAACCGACGTGCGGGTAATGCTGAGATCACGGAGTCCGCCTTCGACGAAGCTGAGAATCTCATTGCGGCGCGATTCTGGCTGGATGAATTCCGGATGCTTGGCGTACCAATGGAGCAGCGGCTTTTGAAACGCGGAAAGCTTGAAGAAATAATTTGCCTCGGTGACAGTTTCCGTGGGGCGTCCACAGTCGGGACAATTTTCCCCAGCCTTTACGTCCACGTAAGCGTTGTCGTAGATGCAGTATTGCCCGGTATAGTGGCCGGGGTAGACGAATCCGTTTTCACGGCACAGTTTGAAGAGCCACTGGACGGTATGCGCGTGCTTCAGATCCGTAGTGCGAATGAATTCGTCGCTGGGAATGCCGAGTTCGTCCCAGAGGGCTTTCCACTCGGCAGCCATTTTCGCGACGAATTCGGATTCAGGGACGCCCGCTTTTTTCGCGGCGCGTTCGACATTCACACCGTGTTCGTCGGTGCCGGTAGTCATCACCACGTCATAACCGCGCATGCGTTTATAGCGGCGGATGGTGTCGCAGACGATGGTCGAATACGTGTGGCCAATGTGCGGCAGGCCGTTCGTGTAGTAGATCGGCGTGGTCAGATAGAACTTGGGCTTATTGGCTGGCATATCTAGTATGTTTTCCCGCCAGTTTCATAGGCGCGGAGAGCTTCGGTGATCACTCGCTGTAGAGGGACATTTTTTTCAACGGCCAGTTTGCGGCAGTCGTCATACTCGGGCGCGACGTGCAGGATGCGTCCGTTCACGCGGGAAATCTTAATGCGCACATCGCCAAAATTCGTGGCCACGCTTACAAACTCGCGTGGGAGCGTCCTGCGTTGCGCGCGGTACATGCGCGCGCCAAAGGTAGTGGTTTCGGCAAAGATCAGCGACATCAACGCATTGGTATCTTGCGGCTTGCACAAAACCGTGAGCAGCGTGCCAGGACGATTTTTTTTCATTTGCACCGGCGTGGTGTAGACGTCGAGAGCGCCGGCAGCCAGAGCCCTCTCCAGAAAATAGCCATAAATCTGCGGGTTCATATCGTCGAGATTCGCTTCAATGACGGCGACCTCTTCGTCAAATCCGCCAACGGTTTTTTCCGCGGCTTCGCCGATCATGATGCGGACAACGTTTGGCTGGCCTTCGAGGTCAGCCGTGCCCGCTCCGTAGCCGATCGCGGTCACGCTCATTGGTGGCTGCGGGCCGAACGCATCGCAGAGCGTGGCAACGATCGCCGCACCGGTTGGCGTGACGAGTTCTCTTTGCACGCCGTTGGAATAAGTCGGCTTCCCCTGCAGCAGGTTCGCCGTCGCGGGCGCGGGAATAGGCAAAACTCCGTGGGCCATCTTCACCGTTCCGCCACCAACGTTCAGAGCCGAGCAGGCGAACTTCTCGACACCAAGGGCATGGAAGCCGATGCACGCGCCGACAATGTCCACAATGGCGTCGACCGCCCCCACCTCGTGAAAATGAATTTTTTCAACAGGAACATCATGCACGCGGGCTTCGGCTTCTCCGAGCTTGACGAAGATCTCGGCAGCTCGATGGCGCACTTCGGGCGCGAGCTGCGACTTCTGCAAAACCTCGAGAATCGCGCTGAGCGAGCGGTGCTTCGTCCGATCTTCGGTGTTGACCATAACGTAGGTGGCAGCCATGCCGTTTTTCCAGACTTTTTCGGCGCAAAGCTCCCACCCGGGGACCTGGAGGCCACCTAGCTCAGAACGGAGATGCTCGACATCGCAGCCGGCGTCGACCAGCGCGCCGAGCGTCATGTCGCCGCTAATGCCCGAAAAACAGTCGAAATAGGCAAGTTTCATGGGAATCTGCCGCGGGGACTGACAGCCGTGTCCAAGTGCCCGTCGTAAAACACTTGATAGTATCGGCGGCGGCAGGACGTGTCAAACGCTGCGCGCCCTGGATGGCTATGACCGATGGCTTGTGGGACCGTGCAGAGACTCGGGCGGGACTGGAATCGCAGTGGACAGCCTTCAGAGTCCGGAAATCTTTCTTACCATGGTTACGCCTCGCTATGCCCCGCGTAAGTGTTCATTCTAAAGAAGTTACGAAAAACACCGCGTCTTTGTGTTGCGCGGCCAGTCTCAAGCGAGGATGCGCTGGACGTCACTTTTCGACGGAAAACTTGTACGTCGTAACGGTGCGGTAGCGCTGGCCGGGGTTCAAGACCACGGACGGGAATTTCGGCTGATTCGGCGAATCCGGAAAGTGCTGTGTTTCCAGGCAGAAGGCGGAGCGCTTGGGATAGGTCGCGCCCCCTTTCCCCGCGGATTTACCATCCAGAAAATTCCCGGTGTAAAACTGCACCCCCGGCTCCGTAGTCCAAACTTCCATGACCCGGCCGGTGGTGGCTTCAACAACGCGAGCCGCCAGGGATTCGCCGGAGCCGGCCGGGCGCCGCAGGACAAGGTTGTGGTCGTATCCGCCGCCGAGCTTTAGCTGCTGGTCGTCCTGATTGATGCGCGCGCCGATGGCAGTCGGCTTGCGAAAGTCGAACGGAGTGTCCACCACGTCGCGGAGTTCCCCGGTGGGAATCAAGCCGGAATCGACGGGAGTGAACTTGTCGGCCTCAATCGTCAGCAGGTGGCCGAGAATGTCACCGGAACCTTGCCCCGCGAGATTGAAATAGGAGTGGTTGGTCAGATTGACCACCGTTTTCTTGTCGGTCGTCGCGGAGTATTCGATTCTTAGTGCGTTGTCATCGGTCAGCGTGTAGATCACGGTAACTTTTAGATTTCCGGGGAAGCCCTCCTCGCCATCTTTGCTGAGGTAGGAAAGCTCGAGCGACTGGCCGTCTTTCGAGGAAAGTGTCTTGGCCGTCCACACCGCTTTGTTGAAACCGTTGACGCCGCCGTGCAGGCTGTTCTCGCCATTATTTTTTGCAAGCGTGTAGGTCTTGCCGTCCAACACAAATTGCGCGTGGCCGATGCGGTTTCCATAACGCCCAACGATAGCGCCAAAGTAGCTCTTGCCTTCGGCGTACCCTTCCACGTTGTCGTAACCGAGAACGACGTCGGCAATCTTGCCGCTGCGGTCCGGCACCTTGAGAGAAACGACCGTTCCGCCGTAGTTGGTGATCGAGACCTCGGAGCCGTTCTTATTGGTAAGCACATAGAGATCGACGGGCTGGCCGTCCGGAGTTTTCCCGAATGACTTCTTCGTGGTGGAACCGAGCTGAGATTTTGCGCCAGTGGGCGCCAAAGTGGTCATAAGCAACGCTCCCGAGAAAATTGTTAACGCCGTCCAACGTTTCATTCAAGACTCCCTCGTCCGCTGGGCTCTGCGCTAGCCGCACGCATTAGCGCCAGTAATTTTACTTGGTGATGCACGCTTTCGCTTAAAGAATTATTCATTCGCTGGACGCCGTGGTACGAGCTTTTCGATGGCCGGGAATGGCGTGGGAGTCATATAGGAATGCTCCGGAACGACCGTCCCGGAGCGCAGCGCTTTGGCCATCAAAGTCAGGGCTTCTCCGGTGTTGGGCGGGACAATCACGGTGGCGGCCAATTGCCCGGTGCGGACCCACGTCTGGCCCGTTCTGGGCACGCCATCGCAACCCATGATGGGAATGCCGAGCCACTGTTCGCGCTCCGGATCGGGGATGGTTTCCTCGATGGCCTTGCGCGCGCCGATGCCCATGGCGTCATTCTGCGCGACGATCAGGTCGATACGCAACCGCTGGGCCGCGATCAGGCGGAGCCACGAACACACGCTCTGATGAGCGCTTTCTTCGGTCCAACGTCCACGCAACGTCGTTACGTGGACGTTGGGCGCGAGCAGTTCCTGAAGCCCCATGTGGCGATCGCGGGAAACTGAGCTGACCGACGGTCCTTGAATGAGGAGTACTGCGCCGCCCCGGGGAAGAAGGGCAGCTACTTGGCGCCCTTGAATTCGGCCGACTTCCACCTGATCGGCGCTTACGGAAAAGACGGGAGGGCGAGCGGCCTTGCGAAGCTCGGCGGCGTACTCGGCTTGCCGGCTGAGAATAGCCCATCCGATGCCGGCGGCTGCGGCAGTCTTGGCTACTTGCGGAAAAGAGGTAGCGCCGACGGGTTCTACAAGGATTCCGCTGGGCCGAAGAGACGGTTCCGCCTGGATGGCCTTGAGGAGTTGCGTGCTTTGCGTGATGGGATCGTCGTTGGCATAAATGATCTGGGCCTCGACACCGAGTTCCGCCGCGGCGGCTTTCGCAGCTGCGGCTTGTTCCATCTGATAGTCGTTGTCCTTGGTTATCAGAGAAACCAGGAAACGAAGTGTCGTCATCCAATGCCTCCGCCGTTCAAACAAAGCCAAAGCACCGGCGTAGAGAAGGAAAGAAGAATTGCGAATCCGTTCCCGGGTGGTTTAGCGAGTTGTACCAGCATGCGCCGATTCCGACACTTGAATCAAGCCGGGCAGCAGATTCCCGAAGTCGGCACTTTCCGGGCGGCCGAAAGCAAAATACATTTTGCTGTAGAAGGCATAGAGCCTGTCGTATACGGTCTTTGCGGAAACCTGGGGTTGAAACACTTTGTACTGAGGACAGATTTTGTCCTGTGCTTCCTCGACGGTCTTGAAAACGCCCGCAGCGAGAAACGCAAAAATAGCGGAACCTAGGCTGACCACGTTGCCCGCGGGAACGAGCACAGGCCTGCCCAGCACGTTGGCATACACCTGATTCAGCACATCGTTTTTCTGGGGGATACCCCCGGCGTTGATAACCCTGCGGACGATGACGCCGTTTTCCTCCATGCGATCGAGGATGACGCGCGTGTGCAGGGCGGTGCCTTCGATGGCGGCAAACAATTCGTCCTGCGCCGTGGTCTGGAGATTCCAGCCGAAAGTAATGCCGCGAAGGTTGGGATTTACAAGCACGGTGCGATCACCATTGTCCCAGGTGATACGGAGCAGGCCGGTTTGCCCGGCGCGATAGTTTTCCAGGCCGCGGCAGAGAGTCGGCACATCGGTCCCGGCGCGCGTAGCGATGGATTGAAAAATATCGCCGACAGCGGAAAGGCCGGCCTCAATGCCGGTTCGCTGCGGGTGCACGCTTCCTTGGACCACTCCGCACACACCGGGAACCAAGCGCACAGAAGGAGTGATTCCGATGATGCACGTGGAAGTGCCAACGACATTAACGATGTCTTCGCTGCGGCAGCCAGCCCCGATGGCATCCCAATGCGCGTCGAACGCGCCCACAGGAATGGGGATACCGGCCTCCAAACCGAGATGCTGCGCCCAATGGGCTGAGAGCTTGCCCGCCAGTTGATGGGAAGCGGCGAATTCACCATCCATTTTTTCGCGCACGCCGGCGAAAAGTGGGTCTACCTTAACGAGAAAATCCTCCGGTGGCAGGCCGCCGAGCGAGGCGTTCCACATCCACTTGTGGCCCATGGCGCAGATGCTGCGCTTCACTTGCTTGGCATCGGTGATGCCGCAGAGCGTTGCGGCAACCATATCGCAATGTTCGAACGCAGAAACGAATTCTGGGCGTTTCCCGGGATTATGGCGAAGCCAATGCAGGAGCTTGGAGAAACCCCACTCCGAGGAATAGACGCCGCCACACCACTCGATCGCCGCGAGCTTCTCGCGATGCGCGGCTGCGGTGATTTCCGCCGCTTCCGCCTTGGCGCGATGATCGCACCATAAATAATAATCACCGAGCGGCTGAAGGTTCTTGCCGACGGGAATGACGGAAGAGCCGGTCGTATCCAGCGCAAGGGCGAGGATCTGATCGGCGGGAACGCCTGCCTTTCGAATGACTTCCCGAGTGGCCGCGGCGAGCGCCCGCATATGATCTTCATGCGATTGCGTGGCGTATTCGGGATCCTCGCGTTTGCGATGCAGCGGATATTCAGCGTTGGCGGAGGCAAGCAGCCCGCGCTCGCTGTCCACGATGGAAACGCGAACGCTCAATGTTCCAAAATCAACACCGGCGACAACTGCCATTTACCTTCCTCGTTGGAATGCCTTGCGCCAGTTCGTCTCACAGCAGCGGGAATCCTCACGCCTTGCGCTTAGGCGAGAACTTGATGCAATAAACCAGCCCCAGGACGAACAGCAGGCCTCCCCACCATACCGGAGCATGCAGATTCGCCAAATGTACCGTCTCGGGCGGATGCGACCATTCCGCCAGCCCACTGGCAAAAATCAAAAACCCGTACACCAGCAAAAGTACCCCGACAAAGAACCAAACCGGAATGATTTCATGTTTTTCGCTCATTTCGCCTCACCAGAAAATGATCTGAAGAACCAGCAAAACCGCCAGGGCTGCAATTCCCCAAAAAAGCGGCCGGTGCAGAAAGCTGGTGTGCTCTTCGTGCGCGACTTCTGTCAGCGCATAAACAAGTCCCTTCAATTCCTCGTCGGGCCGTGGCTTCGTCACCAGCGTCACCAGCACGGTCACCACTACACAGGTGACGCAGGACCACAGCGCCTGGTACATGTCCTGCGCGAGTCCCTGGGCATGCGGAGACAAAGCGAATACGCTCACCCAGCGATGATCCAATTTCATCAGCGTAAACATGGTGACGGAAGAAAGCGTTCCTGCCAGTAGCCCCCAGAACCCGGCGGCACGGCTCACGCGCTTCCAAAGCATTCCGAGCAATACCGTGCCAAACAGCGGCGCGATGAAGAAGCCGAACAGCGCTTGCACGTAATCCATGATGCTGGCAAAGCCCATCGCCAGGTAGGCCGTTCCAATGCTCGCGAACAGGCCAATCAGCGTGCACCAGCGTCCCATGGAAACGTAGTGCTGATCAGGCGCATTCTTACGCAGAAACGGACGATAAATGTCGTACGTCCACACCGTCGCAAACGCGCTCACGTTGCCCGCCATGCCCGCCATGAACCCAGCGACCAGCGCGGTGATCCCGAGTCCCAGCAATCCGGGTCCGCAGTAGCGCGCAAGCATGAGCGGGAGCACCTCGTTATAACTGTATTGCCCGGGCTGCAAACTGCTTGCCGGAACCAGATGCATCGGCAGTACCGCGAGCCCAAGCAAGCCCGGGAGAATCACAATCAAGGGCACTGCCATCTTGAAAAAGGAACCGATGATCGGCGCCATCTTGGCCGAGCGGATGTCCTTTGCCGAGAGCACGCGCTGCACCACCAGGAAGTCCGTGGTCCAATAGCCCATCGCCTGCACCGCGCCGAGGCCGAACACAATTCCCGTCCAGTGCATGCCCATCGGATTGTCCTGAAACCGGCCCAGCGTGCTCCAGGCGTGCGTGAAATCCTGGCCCGGGAAATTCTGCTGGATGCGCGCGACCATGCCTTTCCATCCGCCCGTTTCGATCAAACCTAGAATGGGGATGAGGAGCGCGCCGAACCAAATCAGAAAAAATTGCAGAACTTCGTTGAAGATGGCTGAGAACAGCCCCCCGGCCGCTACGTAAATGCCCACCGTCAGGGATGACACCCAGATGCTGAAGTTGATGTCCCAGCCGAGGACCACCTTCATCACCACGGCCATGGCGTACATGTTCACGCCGGACATCAGGATGGTCATGATCGCGAACGTGACGGCACTCAGCGCGCTCGCCGCCGGACCGTAGCGCAGTTGCAGATAGCCAGGCACCGAATGCGTTTTCGAAATGTAATAGAAAGGCATCATCACGATGCCCAGAAATACCATGGCGGGAATGGCACCGATCCAATACCAGTGCGCGGCAAGAATACCGTATTGATAGGCGGAACCCGCCCAGCCGAGCAACTCCAACGAACCAAGGTTGGCCGAAACAATCTCCCGCCCGGCCAGGAAGAAGTCCTCGCCCGTCTTGGCGAAGCGCTTCAGATAAAACCCGATCCCCAACACCAACGCAAAATAGAAAGCGATAATGACCAGATCCACCGTGGAAAGATGTACGAGAGTCGTCTGCGCAGCCGACGCCACTATGGCGATCATTTTTTCTCCTTGGGCTGCCCGTAGTAGGCGGCCTCTCCATGTTTCCTCAGGTAGTGCTGGTCGTGAAGAAAGCGTCCAATTGTGGAAGCTTGCTGATTGATGCCCAGAGTAAAGTACGCCATGCGCGCGACGGATTCCAGGATAACGGCATTGTGCGCCGATGTTGCAGGATCAGCCCCCCAGGCAAACGCTCCGTGATTGGCTACCAGTACCGCTGGAACCGCGGAAGGGTCTACGCCCTCAAATGCGCGCACGATGGCGCGTCCCGTGTTTTCTTCATATTTTGAGGCAATCTCCGCGTTCGCCATTTCCTCGGTGACAGGCACTGGCCCGTAAAAATAATCGGCGTGCGTCGTTCCCAAGCAAGGGATGGGCCGACGCGCCTGCGCCCATGCTGTCGCGTACTCCGAATGCGTATGGCTGATTCCGCCAATCGCGGGAAACGATTTGTACAAAACGAGATGCGTCGGCAAGTCCGACGAAGGGCGCAGCTTCCCTTCCACAATTTTCCCGTTCAAATCCGTGATCACTAAGTCTGCGGGCTTCAACCTCTCGTAGGGTACGCCGCTCGGCTTAATCACGACCAGGGACTTCTTCCGAGAAATACCGCTGGCGTTCCCAAAGGTGTAGAGGACCAAGCCCTTGCGCACCAGTTCAAGGTTTGCTTCCAGTACCGCTTTGCGAAGATCAGGGAGCAGCATCGGTTGCGTGAACCAAAAAAATGCCAACCTCGTACAAGACAGCGCGGAACGTTATCACGTCGCGAAGCGGCATGCCAAGTGCAATCGCTTACATCCGCGTATTTCGCGCCTCCGCGGCCATCGCACGCTAACCGCTGCCCTTTTCCGCCGCGCCTTCCAAGTAGTGAGCCTCCCCCGCCTCCACAAGCTGCGCCGCGGCCCGTTCCGGCGTAACGTCCCGCTGCGGAGACCCCAGGAGTTCGTAGCCCACCATGAATTTTTGAATCGTCGCTGATCGTAGCAGCGGTGGAAAGTAGTGCGCGTGCAAGTGCCATTCTTCGTAGCCGCCCCCGTCCGTGGGCTTCTGGTGGAATCCCATGGAATACGGGAACGCCGTCTCAAACAAATTGTCATAGCGAATAGTGATGCGCCGCAGGATGTCGCCGAGGAGTTCGCGCTCTTCGGCGCTCAGTTGATCGATCGAAGCGAGATGGCGTTTGCTCAACACCAGCGATTCGAATGGCCAAACCGCCCAGAACGGCACGACCGCCGCAAAAGCGTCGTTCTGGCAAACGACGCGTACGTTCAACTGCAGCTCCAACTTCAAATAGTCGCAGAGTAAACAAGAATGTTTTCCGGCGTGGTATTCCTTGAAGGACGCCAGCTCCCGCGTGGGGAGGTTTGGCAGCGAAGCATTCGCCCAAATCTGGCAGTGCGGGTGTGGATTGCTCGCGCCCATCATCTCGCCGCGATTCTCGAAAATTTGCACGTGGTTAATCCAGGGAATTTGCCCAAGTGCGCAGTACTGCTCGACCCAAGCATTCACGACTCTGCGCAGTTCCTCGACGCTCATTTGCGGCACGGTGAGATCGTGTCGCGGAGAAAAACACATCACCCGGCAAATCCCCTGCTCTGCTTTTCCTACCAGCAATCCGGAAGAATCAAACTGGACAGTGGCAACGTCCGGCAGCATGGCCGGGTAATCGTTGTCAAAAACGTAAGTCTCCGTATACGGCGGGGTACGTGCTCCGCCTGCGCGTTTATTTCCGGGGCACAAGTAGCAATTAGGATCGAATGTGACCACAGGAGGTCTTGCTAGCTTCTCCACTTTTCCCTGCCAGGGCCGCTGCGTGCGATGGGGAGAGACGAGAACCCACTCCCGCAGGAGAGCATTGAAGCGCCGGTGTGGAATTCGATTTAGCTCGTCGAAACTCATGGGTTAGGTCGAAGTATGACGGACATTAGCAACCGACTGTGCTTCCCTTCTAATTGCTCTCATCTGGCAGGCTTATTCTCTTCCAGGACAATATGCCGCGCGCCTTCGGACGCCGGCGAAACATAAATCTCGGGAGTCAGACCGATCTTGGAGGAATAGGCCGCAGCCACCTTGCGCCTGAAATCGCTCACCGCCGTGGTCTCAACCAAATTGATGGTGCACCCGCCAAATCCTCCTCCGGTCATCCTCGCGCCAATCGTTCCTGGCTGCGCCGCGGCAATTTCCACCATCAGATCGAGTTCCCTGCAACTGACTTCGTAATCGTCCCGCAGACTTCGGTGCGAGTCCTGCAGCAGAGGCCCGAGTGCGGCTGTGTCTCCTTTGCGAAATGCTTCCACGGCGCTTTTTACCCGCGCGTTTTCCGTAATGACGTGCCTGCACCGCGCAAATACCTTCGCAGAAAGGTTTTGACGATGATCTTCCAGCTGAGGAAGTGTGACGTCACGAAGCGCGCGAATTCCCGGGAGAACGATTCGCAAGATTCGAACGCCTTCTTCGCACTCCGCGCGGCGCGCATTGTACTCGCCGGAAGCCAGTTCGTGACGCACCATGGTGTTACAGATCACCAATTGAAGGTTCGCCGGAAGTTCCACAAATTCGTGTTTCAGCGAGCGGCAGTCCAGCAAAAGCGCGTGTGATGCGCGGCCATAACACGAAACAAACTGGTCCATAATTCCAACCCGCGCACCCACGAATTCGTTCTCTGCTTTTTGACAGAGTTGCGCCAGTTCCGCGCGGTCCACGGAATTCCCGCGGTCGTTGAGCAGCGCAAGAGCAACCGAAACTTCCACGGCGGCTGAAGAACTCAATCCCGCGCCAAGCGGAACTTCGCCGCTGACATAGACATTTGCCCCGCTAATCGGCTTCCCCGCTCGACGCAGCGCCCACGCCACGCCCAACGGATAGTTGGCCCAGTGCTTGTTCGCCAGCGGTGACAAAGAATCAAGGCTGACTTCGATCGTTTCATTGAAATTATCCGAATGGATCGCCAGCTTGCCGTCTCGGCGTGGAGCCGCGGCCGCCCAGCAATAGAACTCGATCGCCGCGGGCAGCACGAACCCGTCGTTATAGTCGGTGTGCTCGCCGATCAGATTCACCCGGCCAGGGGCACGGCAAATGCTTGCGGTCGTCCCAAAGCGGGCCTTGAATGCGTCCAGAATTTGCAGGGGTGTTTTCAACGACGGCTATTATCACAGATTTGCTTTGCGTTCAGCCTGAGAATTTGCGTCGTAAACCAGGAAGTCATGGGCGCTTGGGACTGGAAGACCGTTGCGGTACGCTTCTGCTGCGCATAGCGCCTGCGCGGATTGCAGAGTCCAACCATGAGCCTCTCAGCTTTTCTCTCGCGGCGAGTGGTGACGCCGGAAGGAATTCTGGCGGCGGCTGTGCTCGTCGAAGATGGACGAATCCTGGATGTTGTTCCGCCTGACCAATTGCCTGCGCAGATTTCCGTAAAGGACTTGGGAGCAGCCGCCATTCTTCCTGGGCTGGTAGATTCTCACCTTCACGTTAACGAGCCTGGACGAACCGAGTGGGAGGGCTTCCGCACAGCGACCCGCGGCGCGGCGGCTGGCGGCTACACACTGCTTGTGGATATGCCGCTGAACTGTTTGCCGGCGACGACGACCGTCGCTGCACTCGAAGCAAAACGCAAAGCCGCGAGCGGCCAGTGCCTTGTGGATTGGATGGCGTGGGGTGGCGTTGTCAGCGGCAACCAGCGACACATTGAAAGTTTGGCATTCGCCGGCGTGCCCGGATTCAAATGCTTCCTCATTCATCCCGGAATTGACGGCTTCACCATGGTCACTGAACCGGAGCTGCGCGCGGCGCTGCCGCATGTCGCGCGGACCGGCTTGCCTCTGTTGGTGCACGCTGAGTTGCCTGAGCCTGTGGACGCTGCCACGCGCCAATTAGCTAGCGCGGATTGGAGCAGGTACTCCACCTATCTTCAGTCGCGGCCCGATGAGGCAGAGCTTTCCGCGATTCGGCTCATGATCTCTCTTTGCCGCGAATTTCACTTCCGCTTGCATATCGTCCATCTGGCAACGAGCCATGCGCTAGGTATGTTGCGCTCGGCAAAGTCTGAAGGCCTGCCGGTGACAGTCGAGACGTGTCCGCACTATCTGCATTTCTCTTCAGACAAGATTTCGGACGGACACACCCTGTTCAAATGTGCCCCGCCGATTCGCAGCCGGGAGAATCGTGAAAAGCTTTGGCAAGGCCTTCGAGAGGGAGTGATCGATCTGGTGGCGACGGATCATTCCCCCTGTCCGCCGGAGATGAAGCGGCTCAGCGAAGCTAACTTCCAAACGGCGTGGGGTGGAATCGCCGGCCTCTCGTTGGCTCTGCCGGTGATGTGGACGGAAGCCAGTGCGCGCGGCTTCACACTTGCCGACATCGCACGGTGGATGGCCGAAGGTCCGGCACGCCTTGCTGGATGCGATTTGCGCAAGGGCCGCATCGCTAAAGGTTTTGATGCCGACATCGTAGTGTTTCAGCCGGAAGCGGAATTCATTGCGACAGAGCAGCATCTTCATTACCGTCATCGCGCTTCACCATACTTAGCTGAAACACTTCGCGGCCTGGTCAAGGCGACTTACCTGCGCGGAGATTGCGTATTCAGCGATGGGGAATTCCCTGGAGGACCGAGAGGCCGCGAATTCCACCGCTAATTCCCATCGAAGTCTCAAATAGAGATTTGAAACTCCCGCCGTTTCATACAGAATATCGCCAGCAAAGAAATTTATGACCGTCCATCACATTGTCGGCGCAGCCGTGCCGCGCAAGGAAGGCTGGGACAAAGTCACTGGAGCGGCGCGCTACGTCGACGACATGATTCTGCCCGGCATGCTTCACGGCGCAACCGTGCGCAGCACTGTCGCCCGCGGGAAAATCAAAAAAATCAAGTTTGGCGCTGGCATAGCCTGGAACGAATATGTTGTGGTCTCCGCCAAGGACATTCCAGGGAAGAACTGCATCGCCCTGATTCTGGACGACCAACCTTGCCTCGCCGCCGAAACCGTGAATCACGCCGAAGAACCCATTCTTCTCCTCGCGCATACCGATCGTCACAAACTGCGAAAGGCGGTTGAAGTGATTTCCATCGAGTATGAGGCTCTTCCCTCCGTGCATACCCTGGATGAAAGCGAGCAGCGATCGGCCATCATTTGGGGCACCGACAATACGTTTAAGAGTTTTCTCGTGGAAAAGGGCGATGTAGATGCCCTCTGGAAAGAGGCGGCGCACATCGTCGAGGGTGAATATTTCACGGGCGCTCAGGAGCAACTGTATATCGAAAATAACGGCATGATCGCGGCGTTCGACCCAGAAAACGGCGTCACAGTTTGGGGTTCGCTGCAATGCCCGTATTACGTCCACAAAGCGCTGATGGCCCTTTTCGCTTTGCCCGAAGAAAAAGTACGCGTGGTTCAAATGGAGACTGGCGGCGCCTTCGGCGGAAAAGAAGAATACCCCTCCATGATCGCGGGGCACGCCGCGCTGCTGGCGATGAAGTCCGGCCGTCCCGTGAAAATGATCTACGACCGCATGGAAGACATGGCCGCAACGACCAAGCGCCATCCTTCGCGAACGCGCCATCGTACCGCGGTGAGCAAAGATGGAAAGATTCTCGGCGGAGAGATTGAGTTTGTCATCGATGGCGGAGCTTACGCGACGCTCTCTTCGGTCGTCCTTTCGCGCGGCACGATTCACGCCGGCGGTCCCTACTATTGGCCGAGCGTACGCATTCGAACGAAGGCCGTCGCCACCAACACGCCGCCCCACGGAGCCTTCCGAGGATTTGGCGCGCCGCAGAGCCTTTTTGCCATGGAGCGGCAGATGGACCGCATCGCTCAAGTTGTGGGAATTTCCCCAGTCGAAATTCGCCGTAGAAATTTCCTAAAGCCCGGCCAATCGACCACAACTCAGCAAGTCATTCGCGAGAAGATGGACCTGGACCGTTTGCTCAGCCGCGCGCTGGAACTTTCTGACTATGCCGTGAAGAAGAAGCGTTTTGCTGTTGAAAATAAACCTGGACCGCGCAAAAAAGGAATCGGAATCGCCTCTTTTTTGCATGGCGCAGGGTTCACGGGTTCCGGCGAACGCTACCTGAACTCTCTCGTCGGCGTCGACATAAACGCGGAGGGAAATGTTCGTGTGCTGGTTTCCAGCGCGGAATTTGGCCAAGGAACCAACACGGTGCTCTGCCAGATTGCTGCCGAAGCGCTCGGCCTCCCATATGAAAATGTTTCCATCGCGCAACCAGACACGACGGTCGTTCCGAACAGTGGCCCGACAGTCGCATCACGTACGGCGATGATTGTCGGAAAACTGGTCCAGTCGGCCGCCAAGGGAATCCAGGAAACGCTCACGAGAACCAAGCTGCTCCGTGACGAATACACTTCTGAAGAATTTCGCGCCGCCTGCAAGGAATACATCGCGGCGCATGGGGCGCTCAAATCCTATGCGCGATATGAGGCCCCGCCCGATGTTTTTTGGGACGATGAAAAATATCGCGGCGAAGCGTACGCGGCATTCGCGTGGGCCGTTTACGTTGCAGAAGTTACGGTTGATCTGACAACCTACAGCGTGACGGTCGATGACTTCGTGGCACTCCAGGAAGTTGGGAAAGTTCTGCATCCAGTGCTTGCCGAAGGACAAGTCATGGGGGGAGTCGCGCAGGCCATCGGTTTCGCCCTCTATGAAAAAGTTGTCTGGCAGAACGGCCGGATGAGCAACAATCAAATGACGAATTACATCATGCCGGCTTCGATGGACTTGCCCCCGATTCGCGTATTTTTTGAAGAACTGGGCAACGTTCACGGCGCGCATGGCGCCAAAGGTATCGGAGAGCTGCCCATGGACGGACCCGCACCGGCAATCATCAACGCCGTGGAAGATGCAACTGGCGTTCGCTTCTCTTCCATTCCGCTGCTTCCCGAAGATCTCTTCGAAGCTCTGCGCCCTGAATCCGGAGAGCAATTTGTTTCGGCCTCGGTACGAGGGACGGCATGAGTCTTTTGCCGGCGGCGAGCGCAAAGTGGGAGGTTTCATTCACCGTCAATGGCCACGCAAAGAAGGTACTCGCCCATCCTATGGAAAGATTGCTGGACGTGCTTCGGAACGATCTCGGATTGACGGGTACGAAAGAAGGATGTGGCGAGGGCGAGTGTGGCTCGTGCTCCGTTCTCTTGGAGGGCATGCTCGTGAATAGCTGCCTCGTACCCGTGGCGCAGGCAGACGGTACGAGCATCGTTACCATCGAGGGAATGGCGGCTCACGCGTTGATGAAGCTTCTGCAGGAGTCGTTCCTGGAATGCGGCGGCGCGCAGTGCGGCATTTGCACGCCGGGAATGATTCTTGCCGCCGTGCACTTGCTCGAAAAAAAACCGCAGCCTGCGTTGACGGACATACGCGAAGGTCTTGCCGGAAATCTTTGTCGCTGCACTGGCTACATGCAGATTTTCGAAGCAGTGGCCAAGGCGGCGCGCCAAAGAGTTGCGCAATGAGAGCCGATCCGTCCGAATATAAACTCGTTTCGCCCGGCAATCTGCAAGGCGCTCTTTCCCTGCTGGCTGCCGAGCCGGCGCAATGGCTGCCCATTGCCGGCGGGACCGATGTCATGGTTTTGTATTCGGCCGGAAAACTGCCCAGCCGAAATGTGATCAACATCTGGAATATTCCCGAGCTTCGTCAAATCGAAGTGCTCCCGGACTGTATTCGAATCGGCGCCGCGTGTACGTATACCTCGCTGCGCAACCATGACATCGTTGGGCGGGAATTCTCCCTGCTGGCCACCACAGCGTCCTGGACCGGCGGGATTGCCAATCAGAATCGCGGAACACTGGGAGGCAACATCGCCAATGCTTCTCCTGCCGCCGATTCCCTGCCCGCGCTGCTGGTCTACGACGCGGACCTCACCCTGATTTCCTTGCGCGGAGAGCGGCGCGTGCCTTATCGAACTTTTCACACCGGCTACAAGCAGACGGTTCTGGGCGCCGACGAGTTAATCCTGAATATTTCACTGCCGCGCCGCTTCTCTGGGTATGTTTCTCACGCGCGTAAGGTCGGAGCCCGCAATGCGCAGGCCATATCCAAAGTCTGCCTCGCTGCCTTAGGCCAAATCTCGCGCGGTGCGATTCGCGATGTTCGTCTCGCGATGGGGAGCGTTGCGCCCGTGCCGCTTCGCTTGCATGAAACGGAAAAAGTGCTCACCGGAAAAAAGATCAGGCCATCGTTGTTCGATGCCGCAAGAAACAGTGTGCTCAAAGAAATTCAACCCATCGATGATATTCGTTCCACCGCTCGATATCGCTCCGCCGTCGCGGGCAATCTCGTGGCCGAATTTCTGGAGAAGCTTGCCGCTGAAGGAGCGAACGCGTGACTGCGGTCCTCGCTCGTTGGAACAGCTTGCCGCCCGAGGAAGCTGCTCGCGAGATTCTTGCTTGCTGCGGTTCGGAAACTTGGGCCGCGAGCATGGCCTCGAAACGGCCGATTCGCGATGAGCACTCATTGATCGAAACTTCAGACGAAGTTTGGCGAGGACTTGGAGAACCGGACTGGCTCGAAGCCTTTCGAAGTCATCCGCGAATTGGAGATTCGAATGCCGAAACGCCTCTCGCGGCGCAATCATCGGCTTGGTCCGAACAAGAACAACGGCAGGCTGCATCGACCGATGAAGCCATGAAACTGGCGCTGAAATGGGGCCATCGGGAGTATGAGCAAAAGTTTGGGCGTATCTTTATTGTTTGCGCGACGGGAAAATCAGCCGGCGAAATTCTGGAGATTCTGCGCCGCCGGTTGCACAATGATGAAGCCGCGGAACTCCAGCAAGCGGCTGAGGAGCAGCGTCAAATCGTGCATATCCGTCTGAAAAAATGGATCGCGGGATGAGCCGAATTTCCACGCACGTTCTCGACACCGTCAGGGGAAAACCCGCAGCGGGCGTGCCCGTGCGCCTGCAGCGTCAAAATTCTTCTGGCAACTGGACGACAGTAAGTTCCGCGCGGACGGATGAAGATGGCCGGTGCAACGAATTGCTGCCGGAAGGCGCGGCTCTCGCTGCGGGAACGTACCGCTTGTCGTTTGACACCACCAATTATTTCACCGCTTCAGGCGCGGATGGCTTGTATCCCGCGATCCAGATTTTGTTTCGAGTGCGCAACGGTGAAACCCATTTTCATATTCCATTGCTGCTGAGTCCCAACGGCTACACGACGTACCGGGGAAGCTGAGATGAGTTCGTCGATCCGCGAGTGGCTGAACCTCAGTGTGCGGTGGATTCACGTTTTTGCCGGGATCATGTGGGTCGGACAGACCTACTACTTCACCTGGCTTGACGGGCAATTCACAAAACTGGAAAAACAGAGCGGTTCGAACGCGGCGGCTTCCAAGGTTTGGATGGTGCACAGCGGAGGCTTTTATTCTGTCGAGAAACAAAAATCCCTGGGCGTTGCGCCGGAGCAGGTGCGCTGGTTTCGCTGGGAAGCATAGATGACCTGGCTGGCCGGCGTGATTCTTCTCGTCCTGGTGTATTACTTGGGCGATGGACTCATCGATCCGGACATTGCGGATATTTCGAAGGGCGCGGGCATTGCGATTGGAGTCGGCGCGATGGTGGCCGGATGGATTATCTACGATTTGGCGGTCCGGTCACCGCTCGGAAAATCGCAGGCCGTGTTCGCGGGATTTGGTCTTCTGATGACCGCGACGGCGGGATGGGGACTGACGCACATTTTCAGCGGACGCGCTGCGTACATCCACGTAGGAGCCATCTTCGGAACCATCATGACTCTAAACGTATGGATGCGGATTCTTCCCGCGCAGCGCAAGATGGTTGCGGCTGCTGCCGCTGGCGAGAAGTTCGATGCTTCGCTCGGCGCGCAAGCAAAGTTGCGATCCAAACATAATACGTTCCTCGCCGTGCCGGTCGTCTTTCTGATGCTGAGCAATCACTTCCCGGTGGCGACTTATGGGAACCGGTACGGATGGGAAATCATGCTGGGGCTCATTGTGGCGGGATGGATTGCGGCGAAATTGATCCGGGAGTCTTGAATTGGAAGAAGTTTTTTTCTGTGAGCGAAAGTGAAATCAGTGTTGACCAGTAGCGATTTTGCAAGACTCGCGGAAGAAGTAATCGTACGCTGCGAGAAGCTAGCGACGTTTTCTGAAGATGCCGGCGGCACGCGGCGGACTTTTCTCTCGCCGCCGATGCGGGATTGCCACCGCGAAGTTTCCTCGTGGATGAATGCTCTGGGCATGACCGTGTCCGTGGATGCGGTCGGGAATTTGCGAGGATTTTTTGCGGGAACTTCGCCAGCAGCGCCGAGAATTCTGATTGGATCGCATCTCGACACGGTGCCGAATGCGGGGGCGTTCGACGGAATATTAGGAGTGGTGCTGGCGGTTGAACTCGTGGAATCTTTGCGCGGCTCGAAGCTGCCGTTTTCGATTGAGGTTATTGGATTTTCGGAAGAAGAGGGAGTGCGATTTGGAGTTCCGTTTATAGGGAGCCGGGCGCTGGTGGGCCGAGTGGATGAAGAACTTCTGGGGCGCAACGATGCGAATGGAATTTCCGTTCGCAAAGCGATTCAGGATTTTGGGCTGAACCCGAATGAGCTTTCCAAAGCGGCGCTGCGTGACGACGTTTTAGGTTACGTCGAATTTCACATTGAACAGGGGCCGGTGCTGGAAAGTTTGGGACGGCCACTTGGAGTCGTGGAAGCCATCGTTGGGCAGAACCGTTTGGAGTTTACATTTGCAGGACAAACGAATCACGCCGGCACGACGCCCATGAATTTACGGCACGACGCGCTAGCCGCAGCGGCGGAGTGGATCGTGGCCGTCGAAAGCTTGGCGCAACGCACAACGGATTTAGTGGCCACAGTGGGATTTGTGGAAGCGAAGCCCGGCGCGACAAACGTGATTGCCGGAGAGGCGCGGGCCACTCTGGATATTCGCCATGCGTCAGATCGTGCGCGAACGGAAGCGCTGGATGAGTTGATTCGTCAAGCAGAAGCGATCTCATCGCGTCGCGCAGTGACGGCGAAATGGCGAACGCTTCTCGCGCAGAATGCCGTGGCGATGGATCCGTTTCTGACGGACCAAATCGAGCACGCCGTGCAAAAAGCCGGCTGCGAGCCTCATCGCATGGCGAGCGGCGCGGGACACGATGCCATGATCCTCGCGGAAAAGATTCCGGCGGCGATGATTTTTTTGCGAACGCCCGGAGGCATCAGCCACGATCCGGCAGAGTCGGTGCATCTGGAGGACGTGGCGAAAGCGCTGGAATGCGGACAGCATTTGCTGACGCAACTTGCGGCTTCACAGGAATTCTCCGGAAGGACGTGCCGTGCATAATCTCGGTCACACGCGCAGCTCGCATCAGCGTAATCACATTTTGCAAACGCCCGACACGTTTGTGCGCACGACGTTGCCCGGGATGAAGAATGCTTCCGCGATTGTGCATGTCGGACCGGCGCTGGGTGCGGCGTTCACCGAATACACCACGGAGTTTGAAGCGAAGGGCGAATTGGGAGACACCCCTGCGCA
>Ga0209801_1000813_pt1 | contig 20163 bp, 17 predicted proteins | sample GraSoiAngelo_127_FD_185884 | JGI IMG/M metagenome (GOLD analysis project Ga0209801, IMG submission 185884) | Grasslands soil microbial communities from the Angelo Coastal Reserve, California, USA - 14_0927_09_40cm (SPAdes) (version 2) | ecosystem: Environmental > Terrestrial > Soil > Grasslands ... | reverse complement strand
CCACTGTGACCGCATAAGGGGTCCGATGAGCAAAAAAGCGCACGCTCCAGCGCGTCTCGTAGAAGCGGTTCTAACCGACTCGAATGCCCTTTGTCGGCGAGACCACCAAGGCTGCCGTCGGAATCTGGTGTAGCCGTGTAAAGGAGGATTCCTGCCATCGGGTCGTGCGGCCCCAGTGAAGAGTAAATGCGCTCGCGAATTGAAGACGATGAATAACCGCAGTCGAGGGCCAATCCCTGAATGATCATGTGCGCGAGCGAATGCAGAAGAACGAATCGTGCACCAGGGTAAGGAACGTCAGGCAACTCGCGTTCATGCCTCCAAGTTTGGTGGAGGTCCTTCATTGCTGTCGTTCGATCCGCAACCGCTCGTCGTTGTTCCCAGCGACTGACTGCTCTTTCCGGCAGCTGAAGAAAGAGTCCCTCGCCCCGCAATTCGACGGCTGGGCGCCAATGGAGCTCAGTCACACTCAGAGGTTGGACGCGGTATCGTTCCTCTTCATCGTCCTCATCGACCAGAAGGTCAAACGGACTATCGATACGCGTGAACCCGCCGATGGCTCTCACTTCTCGCAACCGGCGAACAATCACCACGCGTTCGATCAGTTCTCGAAATGCATGCGGGACGTCAACATGCTCGGTCTGAAACTCTTGTACAGCGGCTCTAGCCGCATTAGGGATGCTCCGAAGGGCGTCGAACTCCTCGTGACGGATGTCGAGGGCCGTAGGCCTCCTCTGGGCTTGCTCCCGGCGCCGCTGAAGCGCTTCAAAGACCTTTTGCGGATCGAGGCGATCAAGTTGGGGCAGAAAACCGCCTTCTATTCCTTGTCGCAGTCTTTCAACAGAGTCAACCTTGGCGAGCTGCTCCTCACATTGTGCGATGGCCATATGCACTGGATCGTCCCATTCGGGAATGGACAACGCACTTTGAACGACAGCAAAATAGAGATTCGACGCGCCACGGAGCGTCGTCCTCAAAACACCGCTTGTGCACTGCTCACCATTCCCATCACCAAGCCACGGCCTCGCACCTTGACATGGACCGAGGGCAGCGGGAGCTCTGGTGCCGAACGCGTCCTCCATGGTACGCCACGCATCGCACAATTCGCATGTGACAATTAGGTCTGAAACAGCAGCGCTTTGAGCAGACTCCCTAAAGATCAATCGCTCGGGCTTGCAGCCAGCACCACCCTTTCGGCGGTGGACGTAGTCGTGCCAAGGAAAGTCGTCCAGGTGTCCGTCCGAACAGGCAACGACGAATCGGGCAGGGAAAACGAGGGGGCCGCCGCGCGCCACCTTAACATCATGTTTGCCCCTACAGCGAAACCTGTGCCGTTCAAGGGAGAACAAGTCTGTGCGGTCATAGGTCCCGAGTCGCCGACAACGTGGACACCGCAGGTAGCGCGGAAAAACGAAGGACGGTACGCCCGCCGCACCGCCGTCGGAAACAACGGGAGGGCGATAGAACCGGTTGACCCGCAGCATACTTCGAAGTCTTGGCTCGTCGATTTCCTGCTCTGGCCCCGTTGCCCAGAAGTCCGTTCCGGCCAACACCACCGAGATATTCTGGAGATCGACCACGGAGCCAGGGCCGAAGGTCGTAATAATTTGACTTGGCCGAAGGTCGCCAAAGACTGGCGGTGGTTGAGTACCGGTCCTACCTGCCATCGAGGCCCAGGACACGAACAAGGCTTCGATTCTCGACCTCACGAAGCGATTGTGGTGCCGGCCAGTGCCCAAGCCGACCTCCTTCGGGCACTCGCAACAGCACGTCTTCGACTGGCAATTGGGCTGGGTCCGGTGACCTCCAGCCGTATCGCAGGGGATCTTGCCTGTAGCCCCACCACTCGTCTCCTAGCCCTTTCAACGACCTCACCAGAGCGCCAGCGGTTACGGCATCCGCCACGGACTCTGCCCTGCGCCGAAACGCCTCGATGACGGAGCGCACACGCGCGTCTTTCGGATCAAATTGAGAGGCACCTTCCTCTTGCGACCAAGCCTCGGAACCCAAGCGGGTCATTGCCACATATGTGCCACGGAGACCTCGGTCGAGTGCACGAGATGAAAAAGGTGTTGCGCTGACGGCTTCCACACTACGGTACAACGTCGCGTGGTAGTGCCTGAAACGCTCGTAGTGAGAAAGATCTCGCGGCCGTGACCAGTTATAGATGGTCACGACCAAGCCAGGTCCCCATGATTGACGACCAACCCGGCTCGTAGCCTGAATGTATTCTGCGGTCGATTTCGGCTGTCCCGTCACGGTCATTAACCCCAGCCGATCGATATCGACGCCGACGGAAATCATGTTGCTAGCAAGTACGGCATCGAGCGGAAGGGGATCATTCTCCAGGCGAGGGGTGTCGTGCCGTCGCTCGAGTCTGCGAAGTAGGTGAGGAATCTCTTCCTGCCTGATGCGGCTCGTCAGCTCTACATAAACTGGCCTGTTCCGTCGGGGGAGTCCTGCTGTCCTGAGTTGATCCAGCCTAGCCGGGATGTCGTCGTCCATCAGGCGGATCGCGCCACCGAGCTCCCGCAGGCTGTTGAAGTACGAAACAACGGTCGTATATGGCTCAGCAAGTGCCGGATCTTCGCGTAGCCCAGCCGCTGACGACAACAGCGACGAAGCGACACGAATGTATGCCGTTTTCATGCTCTTACCGGGAGCGCAAACGCCGACATAGAGGCGTCCCGGAGTGGCGTCGCCGACCGGTTGCTCCTGCGCGAAGAATGAGTCCTCAGGCTCCAGGCCCGGAGGAGGGAATACCCTGACGTTTCTCTCGAAGACCGCCTGGACTTGCTCGAAGGCCCTCCGCACGGTCGCTGTTGACGCCACCACTTTTGGACCCACCATGCGACCCTTTTGCGGACGTGTCGAAAGGAAGTCGACTGCCGTCTCGTACAGGCCGACGAGGGTACCGAGGGGTCCCGAAATCAGATGCAGTTCATCCTGGATAACGAGCTCTGGCGGAGCAAGACGTTCCGTTTCGCGAATCGAACTTGCCGCATTCGTACCAGACGCTCGATGCCGCTTAACATGTGTCGTGGCAGGGGTGAGAAAACCGCACCTATCGCACTCACGGTCCACAAATCCGAACAGGGACTGCACGCGTCCATTCCACGGCATTTGCGCGAACTTGTCGACCGTGGCGATGAGCATCGAAGGGCACTCAAGGTAGATCTCCTCGTCCACCACCAAGACGGGGAGACCATCATCTCTGTTCGTTCTTGAGAATGGGCATTCGCGGCGCGGGCAGGCAACTCGGGTTCGGCGTGCCTCTCCATCTGTCCAATAGTGGTTGGGCTCCAGCGCTTCGCCGCACCAAGGACAGGACTCAAGTTGGCACGGGTTTGCACCCTCTTCCGATGGGTCCTGCTGGATTCGAGCAAGAGACCGCCGGGATTCGTCATGGGTGTTCGGCGTGCCATGCATACCGAGCCACAATCCTATCGAGAATCTGGAGTCTCCCCAAGCATTTGGATCATCTAGCCTCAGCAGCTCACACGCACAAAGAAGTGTCGCGGCTCGCTGAAACTGTTGAATCGTGAGAAGTCGGAGCGTATAGCGCATCAGAACGGCTAGACCTGCATCGGTTCGCATCCCGGGGATGGAGCGTCGCCGTCTCAGCGCCATGGTAAATGCAGCGAGGCCTAGATACGCCTCGGTCTTGCCTCCCCCAGTTGGGAACCATAGGAGGTCGGCAATCCGGCGGTCCTCGCTTTCCACATCTATCAGACCCGGCAGGTTCAGGAGGATGAAGGCAAGCTGAAAGGGTCGCCAGCGTCCCTCGAGTTCAGGCTTTGGAGGTGCAGTTTGCGGGTTTCTTCTGCGGTCGCGGCTCCAGATTGTGTGAGAGCGTTGCAGGAGCATCGCCCGATTTGCAAAGCGAAACGCTTGAAACGCGTCGGCGTCTCTCGTCAACAATTCTACGCCAGTTCGCATCCTTTGGAGAGCTGCAGAACAATCATCGAGGTGCGCATGGGCAACGGGTCTAAGATCGGGAGCCAGATCGGAGATCTCGCCGCGCCTTTTGGTGATCCAGTCTGCGTACTCATCAATCACAGGCGTTACGAGAATTCGCAATTCCTCGGCCGAGCGAGCATCGGCCAGTGCGTCCATTTCGAGTCCCCGCCCACTGATCGGGCGGGCATCCACTCTCGGGAGTTCATAGCTGGGCATCAGGTCAGTCCGCACCTCTTCCGTGCGATCGCTACCCCTAGGCCCGGTCCATTCAGCGGCACAGCCATGACCGATTGCGAATTCGCGTCTCTTTCTAAAAAGGAGTCTATTCGACTCCCGATCACGATCAGAGTGAGCGAGTGCCGGCTCAAGTTCCCGAGGGAGGAAGATCGGTTTCGAGGAGGTGGACCGAACCGTGAGCGCCGGTTGGAAAACGAATTGATCCGCAGGTGGACGACCCTTCCCAGTCACTCTCCTTCGGTTGACGAGAAAGACGCTCACTGCCAAACGGTCCCCAACTGCCCGACAAAGGTGCTCCACCGTGACGCCATCACCCTTTGTAATCTCGATCTGCTGGAGGCCGGCAGCCGGCTTCAGCTGTATGTCGAGCGGCTCGGGAGTTCGTGGCGTTCGAATCCAGCGCGCGCGCTGCCGTCGCTTGGGTTTCCGGTCATCCGCCTTGCGCTCGGGATTTGTGGCGTCTTTGTCGCTTAGTGCCAAGTCGTCGGTCTCATCCTCGTCTTGCGCGTGTTCGATGTGGTACTCGCCCCACGCGGCGTGGACGCGCAGAGTGTGTGTGTCGAGAGGGACAAGGAAAGACAGTCCGATCGAGGACGGCGTGATGGCTTGAGACATCGGGGGCCCAAGCTCCACGGATCCAGTCTCTTCCTCTACTCCGTTGGGCGTGAGTTCTTGATCGTCCCCACTCCCTCCCCCTCCCAGGTCCTGTTCACGCTCATCGTCCGCCAAGCCAGTCCCAAACGGAGCCAGCGTTCCTGTTGCATAGCGGCTCAGCGGCGACTCGCGAAGCTCCTCGTCGGGCGTCGCAGGCCCCAGCAGTTCAAATCGAAGGGCCTCAAGCAAGCGTGTTCGAGCTTCCCTTGGCGTCGCCGCGCGCCAGAAAGACTGATCGCGTGGAAGCAGCGCTGGAGAAGGGGTCGACTCACTGTTGGGGGACAGTTTCACTCCCATGCGGTCGCGAATGCCAATGAAAAACCTAGTGTCCGGTACCGAGGGCGGCCACTTGACGCACCGTGAGTTTGCTGCCATTCCAGTCAGCGCGCCAGATCGATCCAACCAGTATGAGAATTCGGCATTCCCTATCGCAGCGGCGGCTCGGGCTTTCGGAGCGAGGTGTTCGAGTGACCAGCCGGAGTGGTCGGAGAGGGTTTCGTCATGGCCTTCGCGAAGGTCGCATTAGCTTTAGAGTCACTACTGATTGGTTACCGAGCAGGCAGTTGCAGTCGTGCCTTTGTGAAATCTGCGATCGGAGCGTCGATCACATGGAGCCGGAAAGGCTAGGGGAGAAAATCAAACGCCTTAGGCAAGAACGAGCGCTCTCGCAGGATCGACTTGCGATTGAATCACACATCGATCAAAGTGGCCTCTCGAAATTCGAGCGCGGGAAGGATCGGACGATGGGAGAGATCCCATTGCGCCGAATCGCGGAGGTTCTTAACGTGACTTTCGAGGACTTGATCAAAGGAACGGACTTCGAGAGGTAGAGCGGAGTCAGTCCTAGGGGCGTTTTTGCCATCCCGTACGAACCTAGCAGCCGGCGATCCCACAGTGATCGATGCGCCTCTGAGGCGCCGATTCTGATACACACACCTCCATCGCTTCGACGAGGCCCGCCAAGCACGGATGGTCTGCAGAGCGGGCGCGCCGCCGGCACCGGACCGCGCCACGGCTGATTACCGCCCGCTCTGACGGCACCTCGCGAAGGTCAACTGACGTGGGGAGCCGCTTTGACAGGGGGTTGACACGCGTTCCTGGCCGAGACGGAACCAGAAGCGCCTCTGGCGGGCTGTGTTGGATGTGTATTGATCCTGCGCCGCTAGACTCTCAGCAGGCGGCGTGGTATGCGATCCCCCCGGGACGTCTGGCCTGATGAGGAAGCGCTCGTCCACCTGGTGCGTGATGCGCAGGGTGGGAGACCGGGTGCGCTGGACGCCCTGCTGGTGAAGGTTCGGCGATCGTTCATCGCGTACCTCGCGCCGATCCTCGGGCGGGACGACGCCGAGGACGCGGCCCAGCTTGCGCTCCTGTCGATCATGCGGGCGCTTCCGAGGATCGACGCGGACCGCGCGCTCTCGTACGTGATCGCCGTGGCGCGCAACCGCATGGGAAAGGCGCGCCGGCGGCTCGCGCTCGCCCAGCGGCGGTTCGGTTCCCTGGACCTCGCTCTCGCGGTCGAGTCGCCAGCCGCCGCGGACCGCGACGCCGACTACCACGAGCTGGCGCGTGCCCTCCGGGCGAGTCTCGCCACCCTTCCCCCCGATCGTCAGGACCTCCTGCTCGAGCCCCTCCGACCCGTGAATCCTTCGACGCCGGTCGCCGGCCAACACGTCCACCCGGCGACGGTCCGGACATGGCGGAAGCGGGCCCGTGCCCGCCTCCGCGCCGCCCTCGCCTCGCGGCGCTGACCGGTGCGTTGGCGGCGCGGCACGTCGTTGACCCGCCGAGTGACACGCTAGGGGTGATCCGGGACTACTTACAAGTAGAGGGGCAGATCACGGCGCGTCCAATTCACCCCTCGTGACGCCGAGCGCGGAAGCGCTCGATCGTGACTTCCCGGCCGGAGGCGTGGATGCGGGCAGGAGCTGCGGGACAGGAGACCGGAGCACGCTACGGCGAGATGATGGTCCGCTATCTCGGGCCGGTCATCGTGCGGGCGTTCGCGGACGACGACGTGACGGAGATCTATGTCAACCCTCAGGACGGGGTGGTGCGGTTCGACACCCGATCGCGCGGCCGGATCGAGAGCGACGTCTCGGTTGCGCCGACCCGGGTCGAGATGTTCCTGAACGCCGTAGCGACGAGCCTTGGCGTGACGCTCGGGGCCGACCAACCGGGGCTCGAGGCCGAACTCCCGGCCGAGGGGTTCCGCCGGAGCCGCCTGCAAGGGTTCGTCCCGCCCGTCACCCAGGCCCCGGCCTTCACCATCCGCAAGCCGCCCGCGGTTGTGTATTCGCTCGACGACTACGTCGCGGCCGGCGTCATCTCCCGAGCGCAGCGCGTCGACTTTCGGCGCGCCGTGCGCGAGCACCAGAACATTCTGATTGCGGGGGGCACCAACACGGGCAAGACGACCCTCGCCAACGCCGTCCTGAAGGAGATCACCGACCTCTTTCCGTCGGAGCGGTTGGTGATCCTCGAAGACACGGTCGAGCTCCAGTGCGTGGCCCCCGATCACCTGGCGCTCCGCACCTCGCCCACCATGACGCTCGCGCAGCTCGTGAAGAGCGCGCTCCGGACCAGCCCGACGCGGATCGTGGTGGGCGAGGTGCGGGGGAGCGAGGCCCTGGACCTGCTCGACGCCTGGGCCACGGGGCATCCGGGAGGCGTCGCCACCGTGCATGCCTCGTCGCCCGAGGGCGCGCTGCTCCGGCTCGACCGGCTTGCCCAGCGGGCCAACGTCCCGCCGCAACGCGACCTCGTGGCCGAGGCCGTCCACCTGATCGCCCTCCTTGAGGGCTCGCACGCCCGGCGCCGGCTCACCGATCTCGTCCGGGTCGAGGGCCTCGATCGGGACGGGCGATTCGTCTTGGAGCGGCTGACCGCGATTCCCGCACCCTCGTCAGGAGACTCCGTATGACGGACACCACCCTCCGCACCTTCTCCCGGTACCTCGTGGTCGGCGCGGCGCTCGCGTTCGCCTTCGTGCTCCTTCCGCACGTCGCGTTCGCCGCGTCGGCGGGGGGTGGTGCCCCCATGCCGTGGACGGGACCGCTGGAGAGCCTGCTCGATAACCTGAGCGGTCCCACCGCGCGCATTATCGGTGCGCTCGCCTTCGTGGTCGGCGGGGCGCTGTGGGCGTTCACGCGCCATGAGGAGGGGGCGCGGCGCTTCGCCCAAGCGGTCGTCGGTCTCGCGATCATGATCGGCGCGGCGAACATCGTCAGCGCCCTGGCGTTCGTCGGGGCGACGGTCTGAGTCTCGCCTCGGGACCCATGGGCACCGTGATCTCCGAAGACCCGCCCTCGCTCGAGGCGCACGTGATTCACGCCGCGCTTTATCGGCCGGTCCTTTTCGCCGGGGCGGAGCCCGCCGTGGTCGTGCTTGAGGTGACGACGGCGTTCGCCCTGGTCTTCGGCGTCGGCCTCCACGTCGCCACCGTTGTGCTCGCGGTCTTCTACCTGACGGTCGTCCATGCGGTCATGGTGTGGATCGCGACGCAGGATCCCCAGATGATTGGTCTCTACGTCCGAAGCCTCGGTGCCCGGGACGTCTATCCTGCGCACGCCAGCGTGCACGCCGCGCCGCCGCCGGTTCACCCCTCGATCCCGCAAGGACACTGAATGGATCTCTGGTCCCTTGCCCTCGGAACCTTGGGCGGCGTCGCGGGCGTGCGCGGGCTGGCGCACGTGCGGGAGCACCGGGTCGCGCCTGCGGGCCTCGCGGATCTCGTCAACTGGGCTTTCCTGGTGGACGACGGCGTCGTGCTCCAGAAGGACGGCTCGCTCCTCGCCGGCTGGCGCTACCACGGGCCCGACCTCGCCGCGGCGACGCCGGAGGAACTGGAAGCCTTGTCGCGGCACGTGAACGACGCGCTCTTGCCGTTCACGGACGATTGGATGTTCCACGTTGATGCGATCCGGCGTCCGGCCGTTGCGTACACGCCGTCTCGCTTCCCCGATCCCATCGCCCAGTTGATCGATGACGAGCGCCGGGCGGCGTACGCGGCGCAGGCCAGCCGCCAGTTCGAGACGGCGTATGTCCTCGTGGCGACCCACCGGCCCCCGCCCGATGTCTTCTCCCGGGCGGCGGCGTTCTTCGTGCAGGGCGCCGAGGGCGCGCGCGTCGAATGGGGGCGGGTGCTCGAGGCGTTCGCCGACCAGCTCCGGGTGCTGGAGCAGCGGCTCGTGGGGCGGCTCCAGCTCGCGCGGCTCGATGCCGACGCTTTGCTCACGCACCTGCACGAATGCCTCACCGGCCTCGCGCACCCGGTGCGGACGCCGCCGCGCGGGTCGTACTTGAACGTGGTGCTCGCGGACCAGGAGTTGGTCGGCGGGTTCGCGCCCCGGGTCGGGCGGATGGCGATCCGCGCCGTGGCGGTGCAGGGCTATCCCCACGCCTCCCACGCGGGGCAGGGAGACGTCCTGGACGCGCTTCCCTTCGCCTTTCGGTGGTCGCACCGCGTGCTCCCGCTCGGGACAGCCGAGGCGGCGAAGCAGATCCGCCGCCACCAGCTGCAGTGGTTCAAGAAGCGCAAAGGGGCCGCGGCCTGGGTACAGGAGATGGTCGGCGGCAAGCGTGACGCCGCCCCGCGAGCGGACGACGAGCTCTGGCTGGATCAGGATGCTCGCCACCTCGCGCAGGACGCGGGCGACGCCGCCGCGGAGAATGCGAGCGGGGCCGTGCGGTTTTGCTGCTTCACGCAGGTCGCGATCGTGATGGACCCCGACCCCGCGCGTGCCGACCTCGTCGCCGGCGAAATCCTCAAGGCGCTCACCGACGCGGGCTTTCCGGGGCGGATCGAGACGGTGAACGCGCTCGAGGCGTATCTCGGCAGCCTGCCGGGGCATGGCTACCCGAATCTCCGGCGGCCCCTCCTCTCGACCCGGAACATCGCCGACCTCCTGCCGGTGACGAGCGTCTGGCCCGGGCTCGCCACGAACCCGTCGCCCTTCTTCCCGCCGCAGAGCCCGCCCCTCGTCTGGGCGGCGACCGACGGCAGCACCCCGTTCCGGGTGCACCTCCACGACTCGGACGTCGGGCACACGCTCGTCCTCGGGAAGACGGGCTCCGGCAAGTCGGTCCTGCTCGCGCTCCTCGCCGCCCAGTTCCGCCGCTACCCCGGGGCGCAGGTGTTCGCCTTCGATGTCGGGTACTCGCTGTGGGCGCTCGCCCACGCGGCGGGCGCCCGGCACTATGATCTCGCCGCGGGCCGGGTGGATGCGCTCGCGTTCCAGCCCCTCGCCCGGATCGACGATCCGGCAGAGCGCGCCTGGGCCGCCGACTGGTTGGAGACGCTGTTCGGCCTGCAGGGCGTCACCGTCACCCCGCCGTTGCGCGGCCGGCTCGATCGCGCCTTGGCGCTCGTGGCCCGCAACGAGCCACCGCACCGCACGCTCATCGAGCTGACCGTGCAACTCCAGGACGAGACCCTCGCCGTCGCGCTCCGCCCCTACACGGTGGCGGGCAACTATGGCCAGCTCCTGGACGCCAGCGCGGACGACCTCGCGGACGGCCGCTTTCAGGTCTTCGAGATGAAGCACCTCCTCGGCCTGGACGACCGGATCGCGCTCCCGGTGCTGCTCTACCTGTTTCGGCGGATCGAGCAGCGGCTCGACGGGAGCCCGACGCTCCTCGTGATCGACGAGGCCTGGATGGCGCTGATGCACTCGCTCTTCGGCGCGCGGGTCAATCAGTGGCTCTTGCAGCTGCGGAAACAGAACGCGGCGGTCGTGTTGGCCACGCAGAGCCCGGCGCAGCTCGCTCAACTCGCCCATCGGCATACGATCGTCGACTCGTGCGTGACGAAGATCTATCTCCCGAACCCCGATGCGGGGACGCCGGCGCAGGCGCCCCTGTACCACGACCTCGGCCTGAACGAGCGGGAGGTGGCGATCATCGCCCGAGCCACCCCCAAGCGGCACTACTACCTCAAGTCCCCGCGCGGCAGCCGCCTGTTCGAGCTCGGGCTCGGCCCCGTGGCGTTGAGCTTCCTCGCCGCCGATCCGGGCGTCTCGATGGAGGAGACGCGCCGGCACTTAGAGACCCTGATCACGACGCACGGCGGCGACTGGCCGGCGGCCCGGCTCGACGAGCGCGGCCTCGCGCGCTGGGCGGCGCGCCTCCGCGCGCACCACCCTTCTCAAGGAGACCCCCTCGATGACCCGTCGTTGGCTCTCGCACCCGTTGGCTAGGACGCGGCTCCTCGCGGCAGGCCTGGCCGTCGCGTTGGGACTCGGCCTCACGCCCTCGCCCGCCCGGGCGCAATTCGGTCTGCTCGGCAGCGGAATCGTCTTCGATCCCTCGAACTTCGCGCGGAACGTGCTGCACTACGCGCGCCGGCTCGAACAGATGAACCTGCAGCGTCAGCAGCTTCAAGCGCAGGTCGCGGCCATGCGCAAGCTCCGGACCCCGAACTGGCGCCAGATCGACGCGACGCTCACGCAGATGGATGCGCTCATGGAACAGGGCCAGGCGCTCGGCTACAGTCTCCGCGCGATTGACGCGGAGTTCCAGCGGACGTTCCCGGGCGCGCGGGCGTTCCACGACTACCCGGCCGAGCAGCAGCGCCAGGCGGTCCGCACGCTCGCGACGCTGCGCGGGGCGCTGAACGCGGCGAACCGGGCCGCTCGGGACGTCCCGACGAGCGTGGGGCGACTCGATGCCATGAAACGGCAGCTCGGGAGCATCCAAGGCCACGAGGAGGCCCTTGAGCTGAACGGCACGATCGGCATGTACTCGGCCGAAGAGCTGACGCTCCTCCGGCAGGCGGTCTCGGCGCTCACGAACGTCCAGGCCGTCTACTACGCGGACCAGGTGAACGGCCAAGCGCAGGAGGCGGCCACGGTGCGCGAGCGGCTCGCCACGATGAGTGCGCCCGGGCCGCGGTACGCGCCCCAGTCGCTCCGGATCACGCCGTGAGGTGGGCGGTGATGACGCCGCAGCAGAGCGAAACTGGGCGCCTCGGCGCCCGCGTCCGCCTGGTGCTGCTCGCGGTGGTGGTCCTCGCCGTCACCCTCGCGGCCCCCGTCGTCGCTCAGACGCCGGCGCAGGTGCCGGTGCTCGACGGGATCGCAGCGCATTACCGCGACGCTGCGCGCCTGTGGCGCCCGCGGCTCCTGCCGATTGCCCAGCAGCTCTTCATGGTGCTCGCGAGCCTCGAGTTCGCGGTCTCGGGGGCGATCTGGGCCCTCCGGCGAGACAGCCTGGACGATATCGCGGCCAAGTTCCTCCTCAAGTTCACGCTCGTCGCGTTCCTGCTCGCGTGCATCACGAGCTTCGCGACCTGGATTCCGCCGATCGTGAATGGGTTCGCGGCGGCGGGCGAGCGGGCCATCGGGTCGAGCGTGACCGTGAGCCCCTCGGGCATCATCGATATCGGACGCCAGACCGCGCTCACCGTGTTGAACACCCTCGACGTGGGCGTGATGCTGCGCAATCCGGCGATGGCGCTCTTCGGGGCGCTCGCCGCCCTCTTGATCGCGATCGCGTACATCGTGATCGCCGCGGAGCTCGTCCTCGCCCTGATCGAGAGCTACCTCGTGCTCGGTGGTGGGGTGCTCTTCCTCGGGTTCGCGGCCTTCCGGGGCACCGCGGCGTTCGCGGACAACCTCATTGCCTACACGTTCGGGGTGGGCGTGAAGGTGTTCCTCCTGTACTTGATCGTGGGTCTGGGGGCGCAGATCGCGAAGAGTTGGATCCCGCTGATTCAGGCGAGCACCTTCTTCGGTCCTACGGGCCCGCTCCTCGAAGTCGTCGGGGGGGCGCTCATTTTCGCCATTCTCACCGTGCGGGTGCCGGGGCGGGTGGCCGGCCGGCTCTCAGGGCATGCGAGTGTCGGCATCGCCCACGCCCTCCGGGCCCTGACCTGAGGTGCCCATGCGCATTGGAGAACGGATCGCTTCGCGTCTCCCTCGCGTCATCGCAGAGCGGTTGAGGTGCTCGATGGCGACCGCGGGTGCGGAGAGCGCCCCGCCGGCTCACCCGGACGGCAATCTCTTCCTCGCCGCCCGGCACGAGTTCATGAACGCGTTCGGCGACCTGGCTCGTGGGAAGCGGAACTGGCAGATCACGGCCTACGCTCTGATGGGCCTGCTCGCCCTCGTCTCGCTCGCGGATCTTCGGCTCGCCGCCTCGTCGCGCGTCGTGCCCTACATCGTGCAGGTCGATCGGCTGGGGCAGGTGGTCACGGTCGGCGCGGCTAACGATCTCCAGCGGCCCGACCAGCGGCTCGTCGCCTCCGAGCTCGCGCGGTTCATCCGCGCGATTCGCACCGTCCTGCCGGCGGCCGCGGCGGCGGGGCAAGCCGAGATGCTCCGGCGCGCGTACGCGTTCGTGGCCTCTGATGCTGCCGCCTTCTTGAACGACTACTTCGGTAATCCCGCGAACGACCCCCGACTGCTTGGGCTCCGGCTCACCCGACAAGTGGACGTGACCGGCGTCCTTCGCGTCCCGAACTCGGATGTGTGGCGACTCCAGTGGACCGAGACGGAGCGCTCGACGCAACCCGGGGGGCTCACGCGGACGGTCGCCTGGGAGGGCTACGTCACCGTGCGCCTCGTACCGCCCCAAACCGTCGACGCCGTGCAAGACAACCCGCTGGGGCTTGCGGTGTCGTCGGTCAATTGGACGCAGGTGGGCGCGAGTGTCTCGGCCATGCCCGTTGGCGCCGACACCACCCTCGATCAAGGAGTGAAACCGTGATGCCCATACGAAGAGGTCCGTCCCGGAGACTCCACGCGGCGCTCGTCGTCGCGATGGCCACTCCCGCATTGGCGCGGGCCCAACAGCTGGGGGGGCTCCCCCATCCTCCGCTGGCAGCCACCGCCTCGGCGGATACCGGACGCTCCGAGCGCGACACGACACCCGCACGGGACGCCGGTGATCCGATCACAGCTGCGACGCGCGAGTACCAGGCGAGCGGGATCGCCCGCACCGTCGTGCAGGGCAACTTCTTGACCTTCCCCTACGGCCACGCGCAACCGACGCTGACGTGCACGGTGCTCCGCGCCTGCGTCATCGAGCTCGAGCCCGGCGAGATCGTCCTGAGTCGCATCGCGGGGGACACGGAGCGGTGGGAGATCAGTCCCGCACCGGCAGGAGCGGACGGGCGCACAGTATTGATCGTCGTGAAGCCGCACGAGTGTGACATCACGACCAATCTCGTGCTGGCGACGGACCGCCGCTTGTACGACCTGACGCTCGACGCGCCGCCGTGCCGGGGTCGCTCCACCAACCCCCAGCAGCCCTACGTGCGCCATGTGCGCTTCTACTATCCCGACGAGATGATCGCCCAGTGGGCGAAGCCGGATCCCGCGCCCGTCCGGATCGCGGCGGACGCCCTCGCGCTCCACTTCGGGTATCGGGTCAAGAAGGATCACGACTTCCCGTGGGCGCCCGCGCAGGTCTTCGACGACGGGGCCCACGTCTACCTGAAGCTCCCCGTCGAGGCGCGGCATGCCGAGGCGCCGGTGCTCTTCGTCCTTGAGGCGGACGGCAGCAAGGTGCTCGTCAACTACGCGGTCGTGCGTGGCGATACCTACGTCACGGATCGGCTCTTCGATCGCGCCGTCCTCCTGACGGGCGTGGACGGACGGGAACAGCAGGTCCTGATCGAGCGCGTGGGCATCGAGGACGAGATCGCTCCGCCACTGAACCCGTTCGGAGTCCACTGACGTGGCTTCGACCCCGGGCCTGCGACCGCCCCCCCCGCTCGCGAAGCGCCTCAACCGGAACGCGCTCACGGTCGCGGCCGTGCTCATGGGGATGACCGTGCTCACGGCGGTCGTCGTCGTGCGGCCGAGCCGCGGGCCGGAGGAGAAGCCGGCGGCGGCCTCTGCGGGCGACGAGGCGCCGCCCCTGCCGAGCCGCCCGGCGTTCCTGGACGAGCCGGTCCGCGTATCTCCACCTCGCCCGGACACGATGCCGGGCGCCGCTGTGGTCCCACCAGGTGTCGATCCGGGGCGTGGTGGTCCGACTGGCCTTGCCGACACGGCCGCGCCGTACGCGGCGTCCGCCGCGAATTCGTCCGGGCCTTCGGCGCGCGCGCGGGCGTACCGGGCGGCGGTCCAGAGCGCTGCGGTCCTCCGTGTGCCGGACCCGCCGCCCAGCCCGACCGCCCGGAGAGACAGCGACCCGCTCGCGGCCGAAGAGCAGCAGCTCGTGAGTCTCGGCGACTCGGTCCTGCGGGCCTCCACCCGTGCTGGCGTGGGCGGCGCCGCTGCTCCCCCGGTGGCCTCCTCACCGCGCGACGGCCAGCACCGGGCGTTTCTCGATGCGGCGGGCGACGCGCGCGGGGCCACCGTGCCCGCGCGCCTGGAACCCGAAGGCTCGCCCTACACCCTGCGAGCGGGCACGGTCATCCCGGGTCTCCTCGTCACCGGGATCAACTCGGACCTGCCAGGTGACCTAGTCGGGCAGGTGAGTCGCGATGTCTACGACTCGCGCATGCAACGGATCTGTCTCATCCCGAAAGGTGCTCGGCTGATTGGGACCTACGACAACCAGATCGCGGCCGGCGAGGACCGTCTCCTGGTTGCCTGGACCCGGCTCATCCTCCCCGACGGTAGGAGCTTGAAGCTCCCGGGCTTGGCCTTAAAGGACCTCGCCGGCCAGACCGGCGCGCGGGGCGGCGTGGACACGCATTGGCAGCGCGTCTTCGGGAAGGCGCTCCTCCTCTCAGCGATCAGCGCTGGCGCCCAGGTGAGCCAGCCACAACAAACGAGCGCGTTCGCGACGCCATCGGCGGGTCAAGTCGCCGCCGGTGCCCTCGGCCAGGAGCTCTCGAGCGTGGCCCTCGAGATCCTCCGGCGGGGGCTCGACGTGCCGCCCACGATCACCGTCCGCGCGGGCCAGCCGTTCAACGTGTTCCTGAACGGCGATCTCACGTTCGACGGACCGTATGAGGAGGAGCGGCCGGACACCCGGCTTACCTCGAGGCCACATCCGTGAGCGACTCGACCCGCGAGGAGACGCGCGGCGGCCTGACGACGCGGCGTGACGAACGGCAGGTCCGCCCACCGCAGGACCCGCAGGGGGACCGGCCGCTCCTCGTCTGCTTGGTGCTCGCCTTGGTGTTCGCGCTCGCGGCGGGCACGCAGTACGTGGCGTGGCGCTTCGCGTTTCATCCGAACCTGGGGGCACCGCTCCTCGTCTTCTCGGCCCACAGCACACGATGGCTCCGCGTTATCGGCCTGCTCGCCACGGGCGCCGGGCTCGGGGCCACGCTCGTGCCCCGGGTCCGATCTCTCTCCATCCCATTCCTCGTCGTGGCGGCCAGCGCGGCGCTCGGGGCCGTCGGCCCGGTGTACCCGCCCTATGGGATCTTCGTCTGGTACGCCGCGAACGCCGGCGTCGCGACGGCCGCCCCGGTCTTTCGCGTCGCCTGGGCGGTGGTCGTCACGGTGGGAATTGCCGCATCGCTGGCGGTCACGACGCTGTGGCGGCGCCGGCGCCGGTCGCGGCCCGCCGACTCGCACGGGTCGGCGCACTGGGGCGACGGCGCCAACCTGCGCGGCGAGCAGGGGCTCCTGCTTGGGCGGGAGCGCCAGCGGCTCTTGCGTTTCTCCGGGGAGGGGCATGTGCTCACCGTCGCCCCGACCCGCGCCGGCAAAGGCGTGAGCGCGGTGATCCCCAACCTGCTCGACTATCCGGGCTCGGTGCTCGTCACGGACCCCAAAGGCGAGAACTACGCGGTGACAGCGACGTGGCGGGAGGCGCTCGGGCACACCGTGCACGCGTTCGACCCGTTCGGCGTGGTCCAGGGCGAGGCCGCGTACAACCCGCTCGACCTGATCGACGCGGCGAGTGCGGAGGCCGTCGACGACGCGCGACTCCTGGCGGACATGCTCGTCCTGCCCGGGGCCCGCGAGGGCGAGCAGGCCTTCTGGAACGAAGAGGCGCGCGGGGTCCTGACCGGACTGATCCTCCACGTCGCCGCGAACGCGCCGGCCGAGATGCGGACGCTCACCCACGTGCGGGAGCTCCTCACCGCGCCCCCGGAGCCGTTCGCGGACCTGCTGAAGGAAATGCAGGCGAGTCAAGCCGTGGACGGACTCGTCGCCCGCGCCGCCGCCCGGCTCTTGCAAAAGGCCACCAAGGAGCGCTCCGGCGTCCTCTCGACGGCCCAGAGCCACACGCATTTCCTGGACAGCCCCCGCATGGCGGAGGTCTTGAAGCGGTCGACCGTCGATTTCTCCCAGCTCAAGCGTCAGCCCATGAGTGTGTACCTGATCCTGCCCACGGACCGGATTGACGCCTACGCCCGCTGGCTCCGTCTGCTGATCGCCTGCGCCCTGCGAGCGACGGCGCGCACGACTGGCCAGCCGAAGGAGCGAGTCCTCGTGCTGCTCGATGAGTTCGCGCATCTCGGACGCATGCACCCCGTGCAACGCGACATCGGGCTCGCCGGCGGGTTCGGGGTCACGTTCTGGCTGATCGTCCAGGATCTCTCGCAGCTGAAAAGCACCTACGCTGAGACCTGGCCCACGTTCCTCGCCAACGTGGACGTCCTCCAAGCGTTCGGAATCAACGACTGGGACACGGCCGAATACCTCTCGAAGATGACCGGAGAGTCTACGATCTACGTGGAGAGCAAACACCAGTCCCGTGGTATGAGCCGCGGGCCGCACGCGCAGCGCCAGCTTGGCTCCGGGCGCGCCTGGTCGGAGCAGGGGCGTCGCCTCCTCCTCCCGGACGAGGTGCGGCGCCTCCCGCGCGAATCGGCGCTCGTGTTCGTCAAGGGTGGCGCGCCGCTTTGCGTCGAGCGGGTGAATTACCTTCGCGACCCCGAGTTTGTAGGACGCGCGGATCCCAATCCGCTGTATAGAGTCCTGGCTGCCGCGGTCCCCGAATGATCGAGCGCGGGGCGGGGGGGCTGAGTGTGATCGCGTGGCTCGCGAGTCCGATGATCCTGCTGGTGATGGGATGGCTTGCGGGCCTGCGGCTGAACCTGACGGGCAGCCTGCCCGTGGGCCTCTACGTCACCTCCCCGTCGCTGCCCGTCCGCGGAGCGCTGGTGCTCGCCTGCTTGCCGGCCCAGGTGGCGGCGTTCGCTCACGCGCGGGGATATGTGCCCCGGGGCGAGGAGTGTCCGAATGGGGTCGCCCCCATCGGCAAACCCGTGGCCGCCATCGCTGGCGACACCGTCGCCGTCACGCTCGCCGGGTTGTTCGTGAATGGCGTAGCGGTGCCCAACAGCCAAGCCTTGGCGACCGACCGCAAAGGACGGCCGCTCCCTCAAATGCGGATAGCGCGATTTGTCGTGGAGCGGGGCACGATCTGGATCGTGTCCTCATACTCGCGCTTCAGCTTCGATAGCCGGTACTTCGGGGCGATCGAGGGCTGGCGGGTCCGCGCCGCCCTCCGACCGCTGTGGACGGCCGGCTCGGATCAATGAGCCATCGGCTCGCCCGTTCAGCGGCCGCGCGGGCGTGTCCGCAGCCACGTGTGCAAGAGGAGGGCGACGGATTCCGGAATCCGCGAGTCGCCGGCCACCCAGCGACGCACCGTCCGTTCATTGACGCTCAGACGCCGGGCAGCCTGCACCTGGTTCAGGTGCAGCCGGCGGAGGGCATCGCGGAACTGCTGCGGCGACATGGGCATAACGCGGTCGGCAAGGTACCGGTCGCTCGATCGCAGGGCAAATTACCCCAGCCCACTTGGGGCAGCGCCTTGTCGAACAGGGCAATTTGCCCTAGGTTGCCGGCACGGTGCCTCGTCATCTCGCAGACACGCCAGCCGGGCACGTCCGCAGGGCGCTTGAGTTGCTGGAGGAGCTCGAGCACGACCTGCGCGTTCCGGCGTCGAGCATCCTGGGGCGCCGGGATCACGTCGTGTTGGTCGTGGCGGCGCGCCGCCGGCTGCGGCTGGCAGCGGCCGTCCTTGAGTCGCCGCCAGCGAGCCGTCGAGTTCGCTTCGTGCAGAAACGCGTGTGGGTGGCGAGGGTCATGTTCGGGGTCGCCGTCTTTGTCGCTGGCGGAGCTGCCTACCTGGTGCGGTCGGCGTGGCGGTGCTTGCGAGGCGTGCTGCGACTTGTCTCTATATTGCGAGCGATCTGACTGTAACTCGCCGCATCAACCGGCGCACGACGAGCGAACATGCGGCGGTCGTGGCCTACAGCGAGACGACGCGAACGCGGCGTCTATCGGTGGCACTTGCATATTGTGGCCCGGGTGTCGGTGTGCATTGCCCCTTGGGACTGCATGAGACCGGCAACGTCACGTGGAGTCCTCACAGTGCCTCCAGCGATTGAACGAGGGCGCTTGCTGACGGCTGTCGAGGTGTCGCAGATTGTCGGGCGATCGGCAGGATGGGTGAAGGTGCACGTGCCGCATAAGGTCCGGCTGGGTCACCGCACCGTTCGGTGGTACGAGATTGATGTGAAGCTCTGGCTGGAGAGCCAGCGTGCCGCATAGAGTGTCGCCCAAGGGCAGCTTCCGCCTCGACCGAATCTTCCCCGGTGTCGGACGGATCAACCTAAGCTCGGGAGCGAAAACCGCTGCGGAGTACCGAAAGCGAGACGCGCTCCTTTCGGAACTCTATGAGACGGGTCACCTCGAACTTCTGCGCGCTATCCGAGCGCGACGCTTGACAGTCGCTGAGGTATTCGCCGCCCAACGCACTCAACGCCTGTCGTACCTCGCCGCCGACGTTTTGCTCACGCGGCCGCTATGGCCCGAACTCGAGGCGTGGTTTCCGCGGAGCGCCCGCACCATCGCCACGCGTCGGAGGTATGAGGTCTCATGGCGCGCCCTTAAGCGCCGCCTTGCGGAGGCGTTCCCGGTGCGTGTGGCCGACTTGGTGGATGTTCCGTGGGGTGAGGTTGCCTCGGCGTGGGGCCGGAGTCCGGCCGATTGGAACCACCTGCGGCGTGCCGTCTCTCGATTCTTGAGCACCTTGTTGGGCGACAAATGGCACCCCTTCAGGCGGCTGGTGCTGAAGGACTTCCCGCGCGCGAGGGAGTCGAAGGGGCGCGTCCCGGACCTCTCGCCTACGGGGTTCTGGAAGATTGTGAATGCGGCGCCTGCGCATGTGCGATCCGCCTACGTGACGCTTGCGGTGACGGGACTCAGGGTTGGCGAATACCTGCGACTCAAGCCGGAGGACCTCCGCGCAGCGACGTATGGATTACACGTTCCCGGGACGAAGACGGCAGGCTCTGACGACGTAGTCGTCGTCGGCGAAGAGTGGTGGTCGTGGGTAAAGAATGCCGTGCCCGCCCCGCTCGGGTACGCGTGGCTCCGCAAGCACTGGAGTCGGGCATGTGCCGCTGTGCACGTGACGGGGGTGACGTTGCATTAGCTGCGGCAT